>ERZ842401.4609-NODE-4609-length-15882-cov-4.766159_pt1 | contig 15882 bp, 13 predicted proteins | sample MGYA00521270_ERZ842401 | MGnify/ENA primary metagenome ERZ842401 (study PRJEB31892, sample SAMEA3878208) | bioreactor metagenome | biome: Moose rumen | place: Sweden | collected 2011-10 | study: EMG produced TPA metagenomics assembly of the PRJEB12797 data set...
AGTTCTCCGACAAGTTCCTCAAGTCGATGGACGGCGTCTGCAAGGTCGGTGACATCATCAAGGTCAAGTGCCTTGACGTCGACGAGCGCGGGCGCATCAAGCTCTCCCGCAAGGCGGCTATGAAGGAGCTCGACGAGCAGGCCGCGAACTGATTGTTCGCGCAACGCTGAAAACGTAGGGCCGCGGCGCATCTGCCGCGGCCCAATGTTTTCAGGGATTTGACGTGTTCCAATGGGGTTGAAAAGGACACAAAAAAAATTTAAAAAAAAATTAAAATACCCCCTTGACGGCTTCCCCCATTTGGGGGTATAATATGCGCCGTCAACCCTTTTAAGGAGGAATAGATGAAAGCAGAAAAGGTTTTGGGGATTATGGCGTGTGCAATCGCGTGCGCATCGAGTTCTGTTTTTGCAAATACAACGACCAACTGGTTCGGTGTCACGGCATCGCCTGATGTTGTGGCAACTGATGTGACGATTAAAACGAATAACGTCACCGTCGCAATCGCGGACATTGTGGCAGAATCGGAAATCACGCTTGATGGCGACACGATACTGACTTTAACTCCGACCGTGACGGATCCTGTTCGTAGCGACAATCTTGTTACTATTGAGTCTTCGGCAGTTCTTACGCCGAGTGCAGTTTCAGACCTTCCCCTCGAGGGCGAGTTAAACCTCGAGGGCGAGTTAAACAAGGCTCAAGTTGGCTTTGCCGTTGCGTATGAAGGCGATGTGACCAACTACTATTGCTATGCGAATGGTGCTTGGGGTGCTGGCGCAGGAACGCCTGCCGATCCGACGCAGAGTGTCACATTCAAGATCACGCTCGACTACCGTACCCACAAGGCGAAGTTTGAGGCTGACAACGTTGTGGTTTCTAACGATGTGACGTTTGTTGGCTCTCAGCTTACTTCAGTTGCGGCACTCGGAAGCGGCAGTCTCACTAAGGTTAGCACGGACTACGAGATTGCGGTAGCAGCGGTTGTAACTGATAACGGCGCCACAACCAACCGTTATGGTTCTGTTGCCGATGCAAATGTTGCTAAGGTTGCGGCTGGTGAAGGTGCAACACTTCAAGGTGTCAGCCCTACTGGCGAGACCAAGGCGGCAGAGGCGGTAGCAGCGAATGGCTTGGACTATGTTGTTTGCGAGGCGATGGGGCTTGATATGAATTCCGATGATGCGGCAATCGAGCTCGAGTCGGCTGTAAAGTCGCACGAAAACAAGATCACTCTTGCGTGGAAGAAGCCTGAAGCTGCGGAAGATGGCGTGACGATCCAATTCCAGATCAAGAAAGATGGCGCGCTTCAGTCTGAAATCTTCGCTGCGGATGACATCCAGATCCCAATGGAGACTGGCACGTACACCGTTGTGCCGAGCATACAGTAACCTCTTAAGTAAGGAATACTAACAATGAAAAAGACAATTCCAGTTCTTTTCGCGCTTCTCTCCGCAGCAGTGTTCGCTGGTGCGGATAAGGACATCAACATTTCCTTCTCGACTCCTGGCCCCGACCAGTATGCCGACGGCACACCCGTCCTTGACAACGAGTACTATGCTCTTGTTTGGACGCCTGCCAATGGCGGAGAGCAGACCATTGTTTGTGCGGTAAAGGCCGCCAAGGATGGCCGGTGCGTGCCAGTTCTGTTCACTGTGTTGGCGGCAGATGTTGAAGAGAAGAACTATAACGATGGAACATTTGGCGTCTATCTGCTTGACACTCGCGTCTTTGCGACCGACGAGAACGGCGACACGAAGGTTACTGGTCTTGCAGGCAAGTTTGACGCCGATTCCCAAAATGTCAAGGTTGCCGTTGCAGACGGCATAGTGTCAACGGGGGGCGCAATCGTTACCGCAGACGCGTCTAAGGGTGTGTCGGCCGATGGTTATGATCTTGCGGCGCTTGAGGTCCCGGTTCCGAGGGTTACGAAGATTGAGGTTGAAAACGCGAACATCGTTGTGACGGTTGCCGATACGGTTCCGTTTGTCGCTTATACGTTGCAGGCCGGATCTGACGTAAAGAAGTCGTTCTCAGTTCCTCCTGCGGCGACGTGTGCCAACGGCAACAAGGGTGGCGAGATTAAGCTTGTAACGCCTAAAGAGCCTGGTGCGCAGTTCTTCAAGGTGTCCACGACAACGGTCAAGTAAAGTTTGGAGGTAAAGGAAAAATGAAAACAATTCTCTCACTCGCGGCTGCCTCCCTCGCTCTCGTGGCGATAGCTGAGCCTAGTCCTACAATTGGGGTTACGCAGATTTCGACGACGAACAAAAACACTTTGGTGGCAGTGCCGTTCACATCGTTGACTAATAGCACTGTAGCGCTTTCAGTCAAAGACCTAGTCTGCACCAATGGTCTTGACCTTGGCACATGGATTTATGTCCATACAGGTTCTGCCTATGCGGCATGGAAGCTTGAGGCGACAGGGTGGACGGCTGCAGTTAGTCAGACTTCAGGCGGTCAGATTATTGACGCGTCTGCGGCTGATGCCAATCAGACAGTAAATTATGGAACATCCTTCTGGATTGTTCTCCCAGAGGCTCCTGCGGCTGGGACTCCCAAGACATTCTGCATCTATGGCAATGCTACGGCACTGCCTTCTTCGCCAGCCATTACGGCAGGTGTCAATTTTGTTGCTAACACAACTCAGACTGACGCAATGTTAGGTGTGTCTGGCATGGTTGCTGGTGATGAAATTGTCATCCCGCAGGACGGCGCAAATCTTCGTTACCAGTATGGAATTAGCAAGAAGACGACAAAAGGCAATTGGCTTAACAACGGAGCTATAGCTGATTCCATCCAGGTTAAGTGCGGCCAGGGATTTTGGTATATCACAACTAATACTGCTCAGACTGTGACCTTCGCCTTTAATTAAAACTCTGCAACACGGAAGTTCTTATGAAAAAAGTAATTATAGCTGCACTTGCACTTGCTACTTTCTCGGTGGCATATGCGGATGTCATATATTGGATGGTGTCCGACGAGGCATATGACGACACTAGAAATACCAATGATAATGCGACTGATCCATATGCGTGGGTTGTAGCAACCGATGGGACGAGTGTCCATTCTCTTGATGGAAAGACTGCTGCACAGGTTGGTACGGCGTATGACTACAGTACATACTTTACGACTGATCTTGGCAGTTATGTAGGTGCCGGATGGTCGTACTATGTTGAGTTGTGGAATGGAACGCGGTCGGCGTCTGAGGAGTATGATACTCTGCTGTCAAATGGCTATATTTCGCGTTCTGGCAGCATAGCGACACCAACAACACTTGCATCTGGTGGTTTTGGTCAGGCTCCTGGTCATAACGCCTACAACGTCCCGGAGCCGACAAGCGGGTTGCTGTTCCTCGTGGGCGGGATGTTGCTTGGTCTGAAGCGCCGTCGTCAGAAGGTCTGAGCAGCGGCTGCTCATGCAAAGCGAAATGCAAGACACCACCACGGCGTCTTGCATTTTTCTTTGTCCTCCGCTCATTGACGCGGCTTAATAATTATGGGATAATACGAGCGAATCGAAGGTAGATGAATATGGACAAGAAACTTTTTGAGAGAGACAACCTCGGTAAGCGCGATTTGCGGCTCGCGACTTTTGCCGGCATCGGTTTCATGTTGATATACCTCATTTTCTCACCGCGGGGGCTTGACCCCTCGCTTTGGGACGAAATGACCGTTGCCGCTGGCATAAGGCCCCCGGCGAAGATTTTTCATGGCCTGTGGTGTGTTCTCGTTTCGTACTGCCTTGGGGCTTTTGGCGCGCAGAGCATAGCGCAGGTGCTCAGGATCATCGGTGCCGTAGTGGGCGGAGTGTCGGCCTTCTTTGTCTATCTCGTGGTGCGGCAGATACTCGCTTCCCTCGTTCGCGTCAAGAGCCTTGAACACTGGAGTTGGATAGCGCCGCTCTTCTCCATGCTCGCGACGATCTGCTTCTGCGCGGGTGATGCCGCCTTCCGCGGAGTGTCACCCGTCTCGTCGGCGGCCTTTCAGTTTTTGGGTCTGGTATTCTCGCTCCATGCATTCCTTCGCTTCCTTAAAGTCGGCGGCTTATGGAGAATTCTCATCTCTATGCTGTTTGCTGGTTTCGTCGCCGGCGAGACGATCGTCGGGTTGCTGCTCCCTGGCGTATACTATGTTGCCAGTCGGCTTGCGCTTGCCGAGGCGATCAACGACAAGCAGAAACTCGACGACGATCCAGGGCATTTGGCCTACATGCCGTATTGGCGCATGTTCTTCTCGTTTGTGTTTGGCTTCGTATCCGTTGTGTCACTGAACATCGTGGCCTTTGTCTCGCACGGCGGGCTCGAGGCGAGCGAATGGAGCGCCTTCGACCTCGTGTTCCACTATGCCGTCAACTACTACGGCGCTCTTGCATCGGCTGCTTCACCCATTGGCTGGATGCTTGCCGTTACGTTTTCGCTCTTCCCACTCGTTGTGTCTCTCGTCATGTTCCCGCTGCTTAGCCGAAACACCGAGCCAATAAGGTTCAGGATCGGGATTGTGCTCCTCCTCGCGGGCGTGATGGCACTTGTCCAGTGCGGGATCCTCCCGTATACGAGGCTCTGGTCCTTCTCTTCAGGTGCAGTCGAGATCAACTCCGACTTCCTTGAGTGCGTGTTCATGCTTATGACGGTCATAACACTTGCGCTTGCGGCGTCGTGCTTCGCCATCGGGTGCCAAGAGGCGTTTTACCTCGACGAAGACGACATGACGTTCAAGGTCGCGGAGCCGCGTGGCCCCGTGATGCGCAACCTCGTGCAGGTTATCGTCATCGTATGCATGCTGCCGCTCGTGTTTCGCATTTACCGACCCGTCGAAACCGAGCTTAGGTCGCTGGTGCACGATGCCGTTGTGGAGACGGTGCGCGAGTGCGGCGATGCGAAGTTCCTGTTCACCGACGGGCGGCTCGACCCCGGCATAGAGCTCATTGGCTCGCTGATGGGCTCGCAAGTGAAGCCGCTTAACATGATGAGCGGCCCTTCGGCTTGGGATAAGCACATCCGCATGAGGCATTTCGAGGAAGGGTCTGCCGACCGTTCGTCGGTCGAGGTAGGCGTTCCTGTCCTTTTGCGCGTCTGGGCCGGCGAGATGACGAACGGCATGGACAACGCCGCCGTCCAGCTCGGCTTCGAGTTCTGGCGCAGGGCGCGGAAGCCGCTTCCGAAGTGCTCTGGCTTCGTCGCACGGGAGAAAGGACTTTCCGATGCCGACGCCGAACGCGGCGTCGCCACGGCGAACAACATTGCCAAGCGCATCATCTGGGCCGCGAAGGAGCATCCCCACGCCGTCATGTCTCCGGCGCTTCGCAGCGCGGTCTCCGCCGTGTCGTGGCGTATCTCGCGCTTTGCCCGCATGAGGGACGACGAGCAGCTTGCGAACGAGCTCGACGAATGGAACGACGCCGTCAAGCACTTGATGCGGCTCATCGACTACGAGCGCATGCGAACTTTCATGCAGATGACGCCCTACGAGGGCCTTCGCCTCTCGCTTCGCCGCGCCGACTTCGTGGAGGCGCGCAAGTACGGCGCGACCGTCCTCCAGATCGACCCTGAGGATCCCGAGGCGAACTTCGGTACCGGCATGGCGTTTCTCATGGAGGAGAAGTACAAGGACGCCGAGTTCTACCTTGAGCGTACGCTCATAAAGCGCCCCGACGAGCCGGCCGTCCTCAACAACCTCTCGATAATCTACCGCAAGACGAACCGTCTCGACAAGTCGCTTGAATACGTAAAGAAGGCGCATGAGCTTGCGCCCGAGAACGAGGAGATATCGCGGACACTGAAGGACACCGAACGCGCCGTGGAAAGCAGGAAGGCGGCGCTTAGGTCTGCGTTTTCGAAGTAGTGGCTTAGGGAGGAAGTAGATGAAGACCTTGCGCTTTGTTCTGCTTGCTGCCGCGCTGGTGCCGGCATTTGCATGGAAAGGTCTTTCGGCCGAGACTGTACGCGTCGTCGATTGCGTTCGGGATGCGTCGCTTGACGTCTGGGCCGCACCCGACGTGCGATACGCACACGAGGTGATGGAGGAGGTTTTTAAGACAGCCGGTCTCGAGCCGGCGTGGGTCGCTCCAGGAAACGACGCCTCGCTTCCGGGAGACGAGGTTGACGTGATCTGCTCCGCTTTCAGGACGCCCGAGATCCTCGAGAAGTACGACTTCCCGCTTCAGCCGATGAGCCGGATGCACTTCGCGCTCTATGCCGCGCCGGAGCGCGCCAAGGAAATGCTTTCCATGAAGATAACCGACTGGCCTACGATGAGGGTCGGGTATTCGCCTGTCTCGCAGGGCCAGAGCGACGACAGGACAAAGTATTTCGAGCACGTGAGACTATCGCCAGACTACGTGGAGTTTCCGCGCAGCGCCGATGCGGTGCGGGCGCTCCACAGCGGCAATGTCGACGCGCTCTTCCTATACACGCCCTATAGTCGCCGTCCGAAGGATGTTGTGGAGGTCGTTCCCATTGGAGCGCGGAACGCGTACTTTGCCGTCAAGAAGGGCAAGCCAGAACTTCTCGCGAAGCTCACCAAGGCGTACCGCGACTTCTACATTGACCGTATCGACAGGGTGGACGAGTTGCGCGAAAGGCATTTCGGCATCAAGAAGCCCGTGAATCGCGTCCGCGTCGCGGCATACAGCCGTGGCGACATCTTCAGCGTGTCGCCGGACGGCGACCATTCGGGCGATCTTGAGACCTGGCTCAAGACCATCTGCTCTACGACGCAGTGGGAGCTCGACTATGTCTACGGCGGTTACGAGGAGAGCATCGAGGATGTGAAGAAGGGGCGGCTCGACATCATCGGCGGACTCAGTTTCGACGTTGCCCGGCGCGGGAGCTTCCTCTATCCGCATACGCCCATCGGCATGCTTCGCGTCTATCTCTGGACGCACAAGAGCCTTCCGTACGAGCCGGGCAACCCGCAGACATGGCGGGGGATGAAGGTCGGCCTATTGACGGGAACCGTGAGCTCCCAGCGCGTGAAGCGGAATCTCGAGTCGGAGTCGATTGGGGTGACCTTCAGGGAATACTCGTCGGACCGCGAGATGCTGCGCGCCTACTTTGGAGGCGAAATCGACGCATGCGTCGACGTCGAGATGCCCGAGCTCGCGCACGAGACGGCCCTGCACCTTTGCATCGCGCATCCAATGTACATCTGTGCGGCTTTGGACAGGACGGAGATATTCGCGGCCCTTGAAAATGCGCTTGACGAGTTGTGCGACGACTTACCCAAGTACATGCGGATGATCCGCGACCACCACTACGGCTCGCGGAGCGAGATGGCGACGCTCACGCTCAAGGAGTCGGAGTGGCTCAACGCCAGGGTCAAGACGGGGGAGCCCGTGTACGTTGACTTCTCCCCGTGGCCGTTTGCCATAAGGGACAAGTCGGGGCGCGCGCTTGGACTTGCGCTTTTGCTGCAGTCCGAGGTCAAGCGTCGCACTGGACTCGAGATACTCCCGCAGGTGCAGACGGGCATCTACACCGCGCAGGCGAAGTTCATGCGGGGGGAGACTATGTTCTGGATTCCCTATCCGGCTAAGGCCGGCGACGCCGTGTTCGGGGCGAAGTCGGTGTTTTCCATCCCCGTGCCGACGATGGTCGCCGAGTTCTACGGGGCGGAGGACGACATGCTCGAGTTCGAGATGCTTGCGAATCCGTCGGCTCCGCCCGAGCTCGTCTCGATCCTGAGGAAAGCGGTGACCGGCATCGACGCCGTGCGGCTGCAGGAGATGTTCATGAGCGCGGCGGCGGAGCGCAAGGTCGTACACAAGGTGTTCGGGCTCACCGGCGACCAGATGCTCAAGGTGATTGTGTCCGTGGTGCTTCTCGTGCTGCTCGCGATCGTGGTGTACAGCGGGTATATGGTGCGTCTCCTCAAGCGCGAGGCGTTCAGGGCCAACATGTCGGCTGCCGCGGCAGAAGAGCACGCCAAGGCGAAGACTCGCTTCCTTGCGATGATGTCGCACGAGCTCCGGACGCCCCTCAACGCCGTCATCGGCTTTGCCGAGTTCCTCTCGCGCAAGGACGTGGACAGCGACAGGCGCCAGGAGTACACGGACGGCATACTCATGAGCGCGAATGCGCTTCTCGACCTCATCAACGACATCCTCGACCTCTCCAAGCTCGAGGCCGGCGCGACGGACATGCGCACCGGCGAGTGCGACATAAGGAAGCTTCTCGACGAGCTTCCCGCCATATTCGGCTACCGCATCAGGCGGCATGGCGTAAAGCTAGTCGTCTCGGTGGAGGGCGACGGAATTCCCGTGGTTGGGCTTTCGCAACAGGGTATGCGGCAGATACTCATCAACCTCGTCGGCAACGCGGCCAAGTTCACAACGACGGGATCGATAACGGTCAGGGCCGCGTGGCGTTCCGAGACGAATACGCTGCACATCGAGGTTGCGGACACCGGGTGCGGCATCTCGGAGAAGAAGATGGCGAAGCTGTTCGATCCTTTCGTGCAGGACATCGCGAGCCGCATGGAGCGGACCGCGAACGACGCGAAGGGCACGGGACTTGGGCTTCCCATCGTGAAGCGCATGGTGGACAACGCGCGCGGCACCGTGACGGCAAGGAGTTGCCTCGGCAAGGGAACCGAGTTCTGCATCGACATACCGGAGCTCTCGGTGGTGAGGCGCTCCGAGACCAGTTCCAAGCCGTCTGAGCACGTGCTTCCCGCCGTGCCCGGGAAAGTGCTCGTGGTGGACGATATGGAGACAAACCGCAGGATACTCAGGATACACCTGAAGAATCTCAATGTCGCCGAGGTTCGCACTGCGGAGAACGGCGAGGACGCGATGGCGATCATGGCAGACTGGACGCCAGACGTCGTGCTGACCGACATGTGGATGCCGAAGATGGACGGTGCCCAGCTTGCAGAGGCAATGAGGAAGGACAGTCGTTTCGACGACATCCCGATCGTCGCCGTTACCGCCGACGTGGACGTGGGGTCCACCTTCGACATAAGTCTCTTCGCGAAAGTGCTCGCCAAGCCCGTTACTACGGAAAAACTCCAGGGGCTTTTCGGCGAGATATAGCGGAATCGGCTCGGACTTATTTCTTCGAGCCGAAGAGACGCGAGAAAATAGACGGCTTCGACTCTTCCTGCTTTTCGGGCGGGGGCGTCTGTGCGCCGGCGTCCGGCAGGATAAGCCCGTCGACATTTGCGCGCGAAAGCAAGTCGGCTACGACGCTTGTCGACATGGGTCGGTCCTCCGGCTTCGGAGCACACATAAGCGAGAGGACGTACGCCACCGAAGTCGACACTTCTGGGCGCATCTTGCGCACGTCCGGAAGCGGTTCGCCCTTTATGGCCTTCGTGAGCAGCCCCATCAAGGTGCTGCCGGCGTTTGGCTTTTTGCCGGTCAGCATCTCGTAGAGCACGACGCCGAGCGAGTATATGTCGGCGCGTGCGTCGATGTGGTGGGAGTCCATCATCTGCTCGGGGGCCATGTAGGCAGGTGTACCGAGGATGTGGCCTTTCATGGTAAGAGTTGAGGTCTGGGTGTCGCTGATGAACTTCGCGATGCCGAGGTCGGCCAGCTTGGGAACGCCGTCCGCGGTGAACAGGATGTTGTCCGGCTTGATGTCGCGGTGTATCACGCCGTTGCGGTGCGCGAGTGCGAGGGCGTAGGCAATCTGGGAGACGTAGGAAATCGCCTGTTCTATAGGAAGTGCGCCTTCTTTGTCGATCATGTCCTTGAGACTTCCGCCGGGCATGTATTCCATCAGCATGTAGCAGAGCCCCTTTTCCGGCTCTTCGCCCGCATCGCGCACCTCCACGAGATTGCGGTGGCGGATTGTCATCGCGAACACAGCTTCATTGAGGAAGCGGCGCTTCGTGTCCGAGTTGCGCCGTGCAAACTCGGGATGCAGGATCTTGAGCGCGTAGTTTGTCCCATCGGGGGCCTGCGCGAGGTAGACCTGGCCCATCGCGCCAGATCCGAGCGCGCGCACGATCGTGCAGTCGCCGAATCTGTCGCCAATTTCAAGCACCGGGTCTCCGTGGCGTATTGGCTCCTTCCCCTCGTTGCCCGGCTGGTCGCTCTCTTGCTGTTGGTTCATCTGATACAACAAGGTGTTTTATCTGATGTGAGAATATAATACCACATTTCCCCGCGCAAACGCAAGAGTTGCGGCGGCTCGCAATGGGGCGCTTCGGCGGAGTCTACGGAATCACTAGCAGTAAGACGGCGGCGGTCGCGGCAATTGCCGCGGCAATCGCGATGGCGAGCCACGGGAACTTGGAGCGGCGGGCGGGTGCGGGGCCGTCGCCTTCGGCGGCAACGTTCCCGTATTTGGCGAGAAGGGCGTCCATCGACTCTTCGGTCTCCTCCGCAGCCGCCTTCCTGCTGCTGTTGATTTTCGCCGTGTGTCCGCATTTCGCGAACTCTTCGATCACGGCGTCGGCCGACTGTAGCCGCTCTTCGGCCTTCTTTGTGCACATGCGGCGCAGAATGTCGGCCGTCTCGGCGGAGACGGAAGGGGCCAGCGTGCGGACATCGGGAATCTCTTTCGGGTCCATGACCTCCATCATTATCTCGACAGGCGATTTCCCGGTCCACGGCGTGCGCCCTGCAAGCATCTCGAACAGCATGATGCCGAGACTGTACACGTCGGCGCTCGGGCTGACTGCGCTCGAGTCGGCCGCCTGCTCGGGGGCTATGTAACTAGGCGTGCCGAACACGGTGTTTGCCATCGTGACAAGAGAGTCGAGGCGTTCCGTGGCCTTTGCGATCCCGAAGTCGAGCAGCATCGCCGAGCCGTCTCGCGTGATGATGATATTCTCCGGCTTGAGGTCGCGGTGCACCATGCCGAAGCGCCCGGCAAGGGCGAGGACATCGCAGACCTGAAGGATGGCGTCCACTGCCTGGCTTTCCTCCATGGGACCGCCGAGCGCGATTGCCGTGCGCAGCGTGTCGCCCTCCACGTAGTCCATCACGAGATAGTAAAGCCCGCGTTCGGGGTCGTAGCCCGCGTCATGCACTTCCGCGAGGTTTGGATGTTTTATGCGGCTTGCGAGCTTCGCCTCGCGCACGAATCGCTTCGCACGTTCGCTCTTTCCGTCGCCGTGACCTGCGGCCATAGTCTTCAAGGCGAAAAGGGTGTCGAGAAACTCGTGGCGGACGAGCCACACCGTCCCCGACGCGCCGCTGCCAAGGGCTCTTTCCACTACATAGCCCTTGAAGACGTCGCCCGGATTGAACAGCGGGCCTGTCGTTGTCGTCGTGTGTCTCTTTTCCACTTGATCCATTCAAAAATATGATACCATAATCCCTACTCGGCGTGCAATAGGCGAGGACGGCGCGTTTATGGTATAATGTGCCGCATGATGTCCAAGGTCCTCAAGTCCGGTCGATAAGATGAAGGCACTTGTCCAGCGCGTTGCCGAGGCGAGCGTGACGATTGACGGCGAGGTTGTCGCCGAGATCGGCAAGGGGTATCTGATACTCTTCGGCGTGACGCACGACGACACCGAGGCGAAGGTAGATCGCCTTGTCCAGCGCGTCGTCAAACTGAGGATCTTCGAGGACGAGAGCGGCAAGACGAACAAGTCCATCGAGGATGTCGCCGGTTCCATCATCGTCGTTTCGCAGTTCACGCTCTACGCCGACACCGACCACGGCAACCGCCCCGGCTTTTCCGCCGCCGCGCGTCCCGATCTTGCCGTGCCGCTCTATGAGCGCTTTGTGGCTGGCCTTCGTGCGGCGCTCGGCCCTGATCGCGTCGGCACAGGCCGCTTTGGCGCCGACATGAAGGTGCGTCTTCTCAACGACGGCCCGTTCACCGTCGAGCTTGTGGCTTGATGGTTTTGATGTGGATTTGCTATAATATCGACATGGTTCGCTCCTTTGCGGCTGGAAGGGAATACTAGTGAAGACTGTAAAATCACCTTTTCATTTCAAAGGCGGGGTTCACCCCGACTACAACAAGGAACTGGCGCGCGACAAGGCGATAGAGAAGTTGCCGCTTCCCGCCGAGCTCGTAGTCTCGATGTCTCAGCACCTCGGCGCGCCTGCAAAGTGCCTAGTCAAGCCGGGCGACTTCGTGAAGCGCGGCCAGGTTATCGGCGAGAAGAACGGCTTTATTTCGGTATGCGTCCGCGCTCCGGCCGATGGCAAGGTCAAGGCCGTCGAGAAGCGCCTTGGCCCTGCGGGTGGCAAGGCAGATGCGGTGATCCTTGATACGACGGCCACGCCGGAGCCTGCGCCTGACGCCAACTCACCCACTCCACCACCCACCAACTCACCCACTCCAATCCTTCCGCCGCTTGACTGGAAGACTGCGACGCGCGAGGAGCTCTTGAAGCGCATCGAGGAAGCGGGGATATGCGGCATGGGCGGCGCGGGATTCCCGACGTCCGTAAAGCTCAACCCGCCGCCTGGGAAGCGCTGCGAATATCTCGTACTCAATGGCGCGGAGTGCGAGCCATATCTGACCGCCGATTTCCGCGTGATGCTCGAGCGCGCCGACCGCATCCGTCTCGGCGTCGAGATAATGCGCAAGATCCTCGGTGGCCCTGCCGTGAGGATCGCTATTGAGGCGAACAAGCCCGAGGCGATTGCCGCGATGGAGAAGGCATTTGCCGACATCGAGGGCAATGTCGAGATTGTCGTCCTTCCTGTCCTCTATCCGCAGGGCAGTGAGAAGCACCAGATTTACGCGACGGTCGGGCGCGTCGTTCCCGAACCACCTGCTCTCCCGATTGACGTAGGGTGCGTCGTTGAGAACATCGGCACTGTTGCCGCGATAGCCGATGCCGTTGAGAAGGGTGAGCCGCTTCTCGAGCGTGTCACTACGGTCTCCGGCGATGCGGTTGTCGAGCCCAAGAACATCCTTGCGCCGAGCGGCACGAAATACGCCGACCTCGTCGCATTCTGCGGCGGCGAGAAGGAGCCGCCAGCGAAGGTTATCTCTGGCGGCACGATGATGGGCTTTGCCGTCTCGACGCTTGAGATCGGCACGACCAAGACGACGTCGGGCTTGCTCTTGCTTTCCAAGAAGAAGGTCTTCCAGTATGCGTCGGGCGCATGCATCAACTGCGGGCGCTGCCTCAGGGCGTGCCCGATGAACCTGAACCCGGCGCTCATCTCGAAGGCCGTAGACGCGAACGACATCAAGGCCGCCGAGGACGCGAGTGTGATGGACTGCATCGAGTGCGGCGCGTGCAGCTTCGGCTGCCCGGCCTACCGCACGATCACCCAGAGCTGCCGCCGCGCGAAGAACTCGATCCGCGCCCGCATCGCGGCGGAGAAGGCAAAGGCCCAGGCAGCGGCGGCAAAGTAAGGAGTCGACATGAAGCCAAAAGACACAGCAGAGCACTACATTCTCAGTTCGTCTCCCCACGCGCATGCAAACGCGAGTGTCTCGCGCATCATGCTCGACGTCATAATCGCGCTTCTCCCGACGACCGCGATGGGTATTTACTTCTTCGGCATGCCGGCCGTGTGGACGATTGCCGTGTGTGTCTCGACGTGCATTGTGACGGAAGCGCTCTGCCGCATGGCGATGAAGCGCGAGAGCACGATAGGCGACCTTTCGGCGGTGCTGACGGGTCTTCTTCTCGCGCTCAACCTTCCTGCGGGGATTCCGCTTTGGATGGCCGCCGTCGGCTCGGTCTTTGCAATCGCCATCGCGAAGCAGGTGTTCGGCGGCCTTGGCATGAATCCGTTCAACCCCGCGCTTGCCGCGCGCGCGTTCATGCTCATTTCCTTCACCGGTCCGATGACCACTTGGCTCAAGCCGTTCTGGTGGAAGACTCCCGAGGCCGCGACGACTGCGACACCTCTCGCGGTGATGAAGACTTGGTTCGTCGCCGAGGCGACGGCGTCTGCGTCTCCCCATGGGCTTTGCAACGCCGCGTGCAAGGGCGTCCCCTCGCTTTGCGACATGCTTGTCGGCAACATGCCCGGCTGCATTGGCGAAGTGTCGGCTGCTGCGCTTGCGATCGGTGCGGCGTATCTGCTGTGGCGCAAGGTGATAACATGGCACATTCCTGTCGCGTTCATTGCGACCGTCTTCGTCTATTCGCTGATTGCGGGCGGAGCCCCTGCGATGATGCAGGTGCTGACTGGCGGCGTGATGATCGGCGCCTGCTTCATGGCGACGGACTATGTTACGAGCCCTATCACCGCGAAGGGCAAGTTGATCTTCGGTTTTGGCTGCGGACTTCTCTGCATGCTTATTCGCCAGTTCGGTTCCTATCCCGAGGGCTGCTCGTTCGCGATTCTCATAATGAACGCGCTTTGCCCGCTCGTCAACCGCTGGACCCAGCCCAAGCCCTTTGGAGCAAAGTGATGAAGAACAACTGCATTTTCTGCGCGATAGCAGCTGGCGAGATTCCGAGCTTCAAGGTCTACGAGGACGATGTCGTCCTTGCCTACCTCGACATCAATCCGTTCTCGAAGGGCCATGTCCTCGTGATTCCAAAGGAACATACGGAAGGTCTTCTCGACACGCCCGACGCGACGCTTGCCGCCGTCATCGCACGAGTCAAGAAGGTCGCGGCGCACATCAAGGACGCACTTCCCTGCGATGGCTTCAACATTCTCCAGAATAATGGCGAGGCCGCAGGCCAGACGGTGAAGCACGTCCATTTCCACATCGTTCCGCGTTACGGCATGGAGCCCATCTCGTTCGAGAACCACAAAGGCGACATGGACGCCCTTAAGGCGCTCGCGGAGCGCATCCGGCTCTAATGGCAAACGCCCGCAGATCGGCGGCTTTCATTGTTGCTCGGTGGATTGCGACGAAGGACTTTCCATCGTCGATGCTGCCGCAGGACCACGACCGCGCCTTTGTGCAGGATCTCGTCTACACGACGATACGCCGCATCAGGCCTCTCCGCAAGATTCTTGGTTCGCTGATGAAGCAGTGGCCGAAGGGCGAGCTTGAGGCGCTTCTCTACGTGGGCGCGGCGCAGATACTCTACATGCCCGACGTTCCTGATTTTGCCGCGGTGAGCGAGACGGTGGACGCGGCGAAGGGGTGCGAGAACCCGTCGATTGCAAAGGTCGTGAACGGAGTTCTCAGGAACGTCATTCGCCGCCGTGAGGAATTTGAGAAGATGATTGCCGACGCTCCGCTTGAGGAGCGCGAGAGCTTTCCAACTGCGCTTGTGCGCCGTTGGGAGCGGCGCTTCGGCACTGAGAACGCCGCACGTCTCTGCGCGTGGCACAATACGCCCGCCGAGACTTTTATCGCGCGGCGCGACGGCAGTTTCGTGAAGCTCGAGCGCGGGCAGCGCGTAGAGGACATTCCTGGCTACGCCGAGGGCGATTTCATTGTGCAAGACCCCGGCACTCGTCTTGCAATTGAATTGCTTGGTCCAAAGGAGGGTGAGCACATTCTCGACGCCTGCGCGGCACCTGGCGGCAAAACAGTCCAGATTGCGTGGCGTGGTGCTTCCGTCGTTGCCTGCGAGGTGAACCCGAAGCGCCGCCGTCGGCTCGAGGAGAATCTTGCACGACTGAAGCTTGGCGTCGAAGTCATCCCAGAACTTCCTGCGTCGCAGACATTTGACAAGGTGCTTGTCGACGCGCCTTGCTCGAACACGGGTGTCCTTCGCCGCCGCCCCGACGCGCGGTGGAACTGGAACGGGGAAAAGCTCGCCGCACTCGTGAAGCTCCAGTCCGAGATTCTTGATACCTGTGCATCGCGAGTCGCCCCGGGTGGCGTGCTCGTCTATTCCACATGCTCGAACGAGCCCGAGGAAAACGAAGCGCAAGTCGCCGCGTTCCTTGCGCGGCATCCTGACTTCTCGCTTGAAGAGTCGCGCGAGTCGATTCCTTTCGAGAGCGAAACCGACGGCGCATTCGCCGCGCGCCTCAGGCGGCAGATATTCCAAAACTAGCGAATCCTTCTATGTAAAATGACGTCCGGATGGGCGT
>ERZ842401.4610-NODE-4610-length-15877-cov-3.674693_pt1 | contig 15877 bp, 13 predicted proteins | sample MGYA00521270_ERZ842401 | MGnify/ENA primary metagenome ERZ842401 (study PRJEB31892, sample SAMEA3878208) | bioreactor metagenome | biome: Moose rumen | place: Sweden | collected 2011-10 | study: EMG produced TPA metagenomics assembly of the PRJEB12797 data set...
CCTCGCGTGTCGTCTCGCTGCAATCGCGCAGAGAATTTAAATCGTGCACGAGCGCAATATAGCGGAGCTTTTTCTTTTTTTTAGCCTTCGCCAGCACAGAGAAAAACGTGGGAATGTGTATATACTCCGGCGGATATTGAAATAAGACAAGCGAATCATTTTCAGTACTCTTTAAGCATGCTGAAAACTCAAGGTACTGGAAAAAGGGCTCCACAAAACGCCTTCCGCGCTTTATGAGCGCTATACGCCGCTGAAAAATCTCTGAAAGCACAGGCAATTCCTCAAAACCATTCGCTATCGCTATAGCGATGGCATCAGTGCGTGCCTTGCTGCCCGCGTGGTTCCCCTTTCCAATCTGCTGAACTGCGATATATTTTTTTCCTGCCATAAGCTTGCGTGCAGTATACAGAATTTGCCCATTTTCGTCACCCGCCCTTTAGACTTTTGCCAGTCCGTCCGAATAATAAAGGAGAGGAAAATGAAATGCGGGCTACAAGGGCTATCATTCATTTAGAGAATTTAAAGAAAAACATTCGGGCAATCAAAGCGCTCACGGGGGAAAAGCCCAAGCTCTGCATTCCCGTTAAGGCAGATGCCTACGGGCACGGAGCCGTTCCCTGCGCAAGAGCCGCTATTGCCGCAGGTGCAGACGTGCTTGCGGTAGCCACTGTGGATGAGGGCAGAGAGCTGCGCCAAAACGGCATAGATGCTCCCCTCCTGCTGTTCAGCCTCTGTACGCAGGAAGAAATGGAAGCGCTCATTTTCTTCCATATAATACCGTTTGTCTTTGACAGCGAATACATCCACCTTGTTGCCGAGGCCGCGCGTGCCCAAGGCGCGAAAGCATATCCCGTACACCTCGCGGTGGACACAGGCATGGGCAGGATTGGCTGCTATCCCGATGAAGCCGCTTCTCTTGCAAAAGAGATAGCGCAGAGCGGAGCGCTCAGCCTTGGCGGCGTATGCACGCATTTTGCCGTAAGCGACAGTACGGCGAAGACCGACCGATTGTTCACCCAAGTGCAGTTCTCCCGCTTTACCGATGCCATAGAAGCGATAAAGGCTGAGGGAATAGATCCGGGCATCTGCCACTGTGCAAACTCAGCGGCGACGCTGATTTCCCCCGAAATGTACCTCGATATGGTTCGCCCCGGCATCATTGTCTACGGCTACAATGCGGGAGATTTAACTGAAGAATACCTTGCATCGCAGGGCATAGAAATCTCCCTTGAGCCGGTGATGACGCTTGAAAGCGAGGTGAGCGCGGTGCGCAGCATCAAGCGGGGCTCAAGCGTAGGCTACGGGCGCACATGGACGGCAGAGCTTGACACGGAAATCGCCGTACTACCGATCGGTTACGGCGACGGCGTGCTGAGGAGCTGGTCTAGCGGTGGCGTAAGCGTCGCCATCAACGGCAAAGCCTACCCCATACGGGGCAGAATCTGCATGGACCAGTGCATGGTGGAGCTGGGCAAAAACAGCGGCGTGCGGCGGGGTGACAAGGCTGTGTTTTTCGGCTATGGCTCAGACGGCGCCCTACAGACTGCGGAAGAGATTGCATCCCGCACGGACACAATCTCCTATGAAATAACGACATGCCTGAGCAAGCGCGTGCCGCGGGTCTATGTGGAGTAACAGGGGTTAGCCTTTCAGGAACTTTTTTACCTCTGCAAGCAGGTAAAATGAGCCGATAACCAAGAGAGGGGAATGAGCCTTGTCTGCGCGGAGGAGCGCATCGCTGATGGCTGCCGTACAGTCGGCAGTGAGCGTAAAGGCGAGGTTCTGGGACTGAAAGGCTCTCTCCACCCGCCCAAGGTCTGTGGCTTTGACATTCCCCGGTCGGGTGACGCTTATGTGGGAAAAGCATCCCACAAAACAGCGAGCCATATCCTCCACGTCCTTGTCCGAGGCACAGGCAAAAAGCAGCTGTGGTCGGACAGACTGATTTATATACAACGTTCGGAAGTTTTCCATGGTAAGGCGGACGCTGTTCGCGGTATGGGCGCCATCCAAAATCATGACAGGCACATCGGGATAGCCGGAAACAGGGGAAAGCTGCTCAAAGCGGCCGGGCAGGCTGACGGAGGAGATTCCCTTTTCTATGCAGTCCTCGTCGATGAGAGGCAGCACCCGCTTTACCGCCAGAGCCGCTACAGCTGCATTCCAAGCCTGAAAGCTGCCGAGCAGCTTGCTCTTTATGTGCAGTTGACGGCGGAAGAGCGGAGAATCCAGCGCCGCAGTCATACCGAACACTCGTTCGCTTCCAGAAGCCCTCTCATAGCTTATATCCCGCACCGTGCAGCAATCTTCGCTGAACAAAAGAGGCGCCTGTCTTTCATCCGCTATCCGAGAGAAAACGCCACGGACTTTCGCAGTCTGGGGAAAGATGACCACCGGCACGAGGGGCTTGATGATGCCGCCCTTCTCTGCCGCAATCTTTTCAACGGTATCTCCGAGGTATTCCGTGTGCTCCAGCTCAATCGGTCCTATGCAGCAGCACAGGGGCTCCACCACGTTCGTGGCATCCAGCCTGCCGCCAAGCCCCACTTCCCATACGACATAATCCATGCCCGCATTGCGAAAGCAGAGCATGGCAAAGAGCGTCACCAGTTCAAACCAGGTGAGGGGGCGCTCTGCGGGAAAATCTGCAAGGGGAATTGCCTGCACGCAGTCCATGAGTTCCTGCGCAGAGCGCAGATAGATGTCTTCCGCCAGAGGACCGTCTGCACTTACCACTCGTTCGGTAAAATCCAAAATATGCGGGGAACAGTAGATGCCGACTTTATAGCCCGCCTTCGCCAGGATGCCCGCTATCATGGCGGAGATAGACCCCTTGCCTTTGGAGCCAGCCACATGGAAGCAGGGGCATGTCCGCTCCGGGTGGCCAAGCTTTTCGCACAAAAAGCGCATGGTTTCAAGCCAGAAGATATTCTTCTTGGGCGCCCGCTCAAAGTTTAAGTAATCATCAAGCCATTTGGTAAAAAAATCAAGCATTATGACTCCTCCGCCAAGCTTAGACGTTCAAAGGTCAGTGTGCTGATGCTGTAGCGGTAATTCAGCTTTTCAAGGAAGGCGCTTTCCTCTGCCGAAGCCGCAGGACCAGCACGGAAAGAGGGAATGACGATGTAATCCAGCTCCCGCTTGTATATGGCAAAATCAACAGCCGCGCCATTAGGCAAATCCCGCCGCACGACAAAATTGACAGGAAGTCCCTCCCGCGGGGCAATATTCTGTATGCTTCCCCGCCGTAAACGGGAGCTTTCCTCGCCGCCCAGGCAGAGCGGCACGAGGAAGGGGTCTGCCCAGAAGGATTCGTCTACCGAGAGGTAGGAGGCTATGCCATCGTCCACCTCGTAGACAGTATCATCAGTCCAGGTGCGGAAAGCGATGCGGTTTGAAAGATTGTCATCCCTTCCAAAGAAGAGCTGCGAGAGAATGCTGTCTTTCTCTCCATAGAAAGTAACTGAAACGGCGTGCTCCTTGTCCACCCCAAAGTTCTGCCAGCTCTTTGCGTTCTCCGCGCTGACTGAAACAGGGGTAATCTTCTGAGCGGCATCCAGAAGCTTTGCGACAGACTGCATATCCGCGGGCCAGCGGTACTGCTTCCGTGACGCAAGCGCCGTCCCCCACCAGTATGCTCCTGCGCGGGAGAGAAACACCGCATCGTCCTGCCGTGCAATCGTGATGGAAACAAGGTCTTGCACGCGATTGGGATTTAAAAGCGCAGTTTCCTGCATTCGGGAACGGTTCTTCTTTGAAAAAGGAAGAAAGGCAAAAATGAGGAAGATGAGCAGGACTGCATCAAAAGCATAAAAAAACAGGATTCCCTGTTTCATCGAGATTTTTTTCATCGATTAATCGATACCTCCTTATAATCCTTGTGAGTTGAAACGCTTTCTCCATACAGTGACAGAGGCAGCGAGCGCGGCAAGCAACAGCAATGGCAGTATGATGCAGACTGCAAGCAGCTTTGCTGACGGCTGCAGAGCCTGCATATTTTGCGCACTGTGTCTTTTAAGAGAAAGCAGCTCTGCATGCCCCAAGAGAGCCATGAGGCCGTCGCTGAGGAATTCCAATGTGCGGACATCAGAAGAAAGGAATGCCGAGTGCAGGGCATACTGGTCTCCCAGTATGATCAGCGACGGCGAATCTTTGCTGACCGGCCTTAAAGCTGCCGCAACAGTAAAGCTCCCCATTTCATCCCCTTCTTCCGCATGAGGAGAAACAGTAAAGGGATTTGTTATAAAGGAATTCCCCCCTCCCCCCCCACGGGAGCAGAGCCATGAGGCGGAATTTGTAGAAAGCAATGGAGAGACGGCAAATCCTTTCTGCGCGGCAAGCTCACTGTCAAGCTCTATAGCACTGGGCCAGAACAACGTTATACCGTTCTGGGCATAACGCTGGCTTTCGAGTTCCGGCCAGAGAGGGTAACTCAGCTCCTGCGTTCCGCCGAGAGAGAGAGTCCGCCCCTGTTCGCTTGCGACAATACCATCCCGATAATATACGCCGTAATCCTGCAGCAGGTAACCGATGTAATCCTTAGAGAAAGCATTTCGTTCTATCACGCTCCAGTCATCCATATTGACAAGATAAGGCGTAGAAGCGAGAAAAAGCTTTCCACCGCGCTCTATAAAATACGAAAGCGCTTCCGCATCCTCGCGAGTAAAATCATATGTTCCCAAGAGCAAAAGTGGAACATCCGCGTGCAGGCTGAACAGCTCTTGCCCTGCAACGCTTTCCTTTTGCGAGGGCAGATAGGACTGTCTTATCTCAAAGCCCTGCGATTCAAGCCACGGCTGTATATAGGCATAGTCATCTTGCAGGGAAAGTCCGCTGCCCACTGCCACCTGAACAAGGCTTTCCGATTTTTGCAAAAGCTGTAACACACATCTCGTCACATCATATTCTAATGTACCGGTTCCTAAGACAAGAGGAACAACCTTTACTCTGCCAAGATAGTTGAGCACCACCGCAGAATACATGGCGCTGTATGACTGTATCTGGCGGCCATAGATGCCATAAGAAGCAAGCTTACTTTCAAGCTGTTCTTTTACAGGGTCAATCGCCCTGCAAGAGACATAGGCGTTTTGAGAAGCATAATCCTGCAAAAACTCTTCAACATCGCGCACCTGCGGATACAGGGATTTCAAAACGGTGCTGCGGTAATAAGTGATAAAAAGCGGCTCTTCTATATGTGCAAGAACCTCTTTGGTATAAGGCTGTATAGAAAAAAACTTTTCCCTTGTCACATCAATCCGCAGATAGAACTTTGAAGAAACAGACAGGAGTAAAATCATTCCTATAAAAACCAAAACGCAGAATTTTCGGAACAAAGGGCTTGCATAACCGCGGCGACACTCCCTCACAGCTACAGCAGCAAAAAAGAACAACAGCGCATACACAAGGTAAAAAACAACATCGCGGGTATCAACTATTCCTTTTCCCGCCGCGTCAAAATGCCAGACAAAAGACAGCGACTTGCAAAGCGCAAGAAAAAAAACGGGAAGCCGCACAGAGGAAGCGATTGCGTGCACATTGCTGGCAAGGGCAAGCAGAGCAGAACTTACGGCAAAGGCAATACCCGCATGCCCGATGACAGTAAAAAGGAAGAGACAGAGGGATACAGCGACAACCAGATAAAGCACTATGCCGCCATAAGCGCAGAACAGATAGGGAAGCTCCACCGCTTTCCGCAGGCAGAGCACAAAGGGCATGACAGCTGTACACAGCAGGGCAAGCAGCATAACACTGAAGACAGCCAGGAACTTAAAAAAAACAATACAGACATCCGTATATGGCAGGGCATAGTCCTGTCGTGAAAAAGGAATGATGGACACAAGGGCGGGAACAATCACTATGCAGACATAGGGCATTGCTGTAAAGAAGCGGTGCAAGCTTCCAAAGGCTGCGAACTGCATCAGGCAGAAACAAACAAAAAAGGCGCACAGGACATAACTTGCCTTGTGGATGGCAAGGCGGAAAAGGTAGTGCTTCACATCATTCCGGTAAAGCATAGAAAGGCTTCCTCCAAATTCTGCTTTCCGGCTTCGGCGAGAAGTTCCTCCACAGAGCCGTGGGCGGCGACGCTTCCTTTGTGCAGGATATATATGCAGCCGCAGAGGGATAAAGCCTCTTCGATGCGGTGCGTGGACAGAATGACTATTTTTTCCTTTGCCTGCTCTTTGATTGCTTCCCTCAGCCTGACAATCTGGGCGGGGTCAAGGCCCGCTGAAAATTCGTCCAAGACGAGCACCTGCGTGTCAGCGGCAAGGGCTTTTGCAAGGGCAACCCGCTGCCTGTAGCCTTTGGAAAGCGTCCGAAGCTTTTTGCCCAATACGGCTTCCAGTTCCAAGACCGCCGCCGCACGGCGCACCTGTTCCAGCGCCATCGCTCTGCGTTCCCACAGTGTTTCTTTTACCGTGAACGACAGGTCAAGCTCTGGAATTTCGGACACGTAGCTGCAAAGCTGACGGATGGCGGCAGAGTCTGTTTCGCCGCAGACGGAAAGCTCCCCCGATGTGGCATACTGCACTCCGCATAGGATTTTGAGCAGCGTGGATTTTCCCGCTCCGTTCAGCCCGAGCAGTCCTGTCACTGTTCCAGAACGGGCAATAAAGTCAACATCGCGGCAGGCAAGCGTTTCGCCATAAGCCTTGCACAGATGCCTGACACAGATTTCGGCAGGAGCCGGAGCTTCCGTTTTTTCAATCTTCATAGGGGATTTCAATATGCATTCTGTCACGGGAAAGCTCCGCCTGAGGGAAGACCTCTCTCGCCTGCTTTAAGAGGACATCGAGCTCGCGGTCTGTGTAGCGGGGGCTGTAGTGGATCATAGCCATGCGCTTGACGGAGGCATCCTTTGCTATCGTAGCAGCCTGCCGAGCGGTCATGTGTTTTTTCTCCCTCGCCTGGTCTGCGCAGTCATCGGCAAACATTCCTTCGCAAATGAGCAGATCGGAACCGCAGACCTCCTTGGCAATCGAGGGCAGATAGAGGGTGTCCGTCACAAAGCTGAACTTTCTGCCGCTGCGGGGGCTTCCGACCACTTGGTCGGGATGAATTTCCACGCCATCCGCATTCAGCACCGTCTCGCCGTGCTGCAGCTTGCCCCAGAGCGGCCCCATGGGAACACGCAGCCGGGCGGCTTTCTCGGGGTTGAATTCACCCGGGCGGTCCAGCTCCTCAAGCGTATATCCCACGCAGGTCTTTGTGTGCTCCAGAGGAAATGCCCGCACGTAAAAATCATCTCCCCCGTAGACAGTGCACGGGGCAGTAATCTCCTGTACAACGATGGGATAGTTGATGTACATATCAAGCACTTTGCGGCTTGTTTCTATATATTCGGCAATTCGCGGCGGTCCATAAATATATAATGGCTCAGAACGCTCAACTTGAGCAGAAAGCATAAGGATTCCAGGCAAACCCGTCACGTGGTCGGCATGGGTGTGGGATACAAAGATGGCATTGATTTTCTTCCATTTCAAATTCAGCCTGCGTAAAGAAACCTGAGTTCCTTCTCCGCCATCAAACAGAAACAGGTCTCCGTCCCGCCGCAACAGTACAGACGTAAGGTGCCTGTACGGCAAGGGCATCATCCCGCCACAGCCCAGAATAAAAGCTTCCATATTCATAGCATCACTCTACAATAAAATGCAAATTCATTCAACACAGAACGCGGCGGCACAGGCTCGGCTTACTTGCATAGAAGATTGAATTACGCTATAATGCTTGCTATGAAAGGTATCATTCTCGCTGGCGGTTCCGGCACACGGCTCTATCCCATCACAAAGGCCGTTTCCAAGCAGATTCTCCCGCTTTATGACAAACCGATGGTATATTATCCCTTGAGCGTGCTCATGCTTGCAGGAATCAGAGAGGTGCTCATCATTTCCACACCCCGTGACATTTCACTTTTCAAAGAGCTCTTTGGCGACGGGTCATGGCTGGGGATGAGTTTCTCCTACGCAGTGCAGGACAAGCCCCGCGGACTTGCCGATGCGTTCATCGTCGGCGAGCAGTTCATCGGCTCTGACTCCGTGGCTCTCGTCCTCGGCGACAATATCTTCTATGGACAGGCATTTACCAGCAGCCTGAAAGAGGCTTCACAAAAAATCAAAGACGAGGGCGGTGCCGTCATCTTCGGCTATTATGTCAAGGATCCAACAGCCTACGGCGTTGTTGAGTTCGACAAAGACGGCAAGGTGCTCGGCATAGAGGAAAAGCCCTGCCATCCAAAATCAAATTATGCCGTTCCCGGGCTTTACTTCTATGACAACAGCGTAGTGCAGATAGCAAAAAGCATCAAGCCTTCTGCCCGCGGGGAAATCGAAATCACCACGGTGAACAACAGCTACCTCGCAAAGTCTGCCCTCAATGTCAAGCTGCTCGGACGCGGTATGGCATGGCTTGACACCGGCACCTATGACGGGCTTCTTGAGGCATCAAACTTCATCGCGACAATCCAGAAACGGCAGGGCATGTATGTCAGCTGCATAGAGGAAATCGCTTTTGCAAACAAGTGGATCAGCAGGCAGGATATGCTTTCCCTTGCGCAGGGCTATAAGACAGCCTACGGCGACTACCTTCGCTATCTTGCCGAGCGTGCTCCCGCGGAGCGTACATAGATGGCATTCGAGTTCATTCCAAGCCCCATTGCGGGCTTGTACGAGGTGAGACCTACTGTCTATGGGGACAGCAGGGGCTACTTCTTTGAAAACTATAATCAGAAGGACTTCCACAAGGCAGGGCTCTGCATGCAGTTCGTGCAGGATAACCAGTCTTCAAGCAGGAAAGGCGTGCTTCGCGGACTGCATTTCCAGAAGCGGCACCCACAGGGGAAGCTCGTGCAGGTTATTTCAGGCCGTGTCTACGATGTTGCCGTGGATCTGCGCAAGGGTTCTCCCACTTTCGGGCACTATTACGGCATTGTGCTCGATGACGAGACACACAACGAGTTCTACATTCCCGAAGGCTTTGCACACGGCTTTTCTGTTCTGAGCGATAACGCGGTGTTTTCCTACAAGTGCACGGATTTCTATCACCCCGAGGACGAAGCTGGCATTATGTGGAACGATCCGACTATTCACATCGACTGGACGCAGTACCTTTTCCAGTCCGCGCCTGTGCTTTCAGAAAAAGACAAGGCGCATTCTTTATTTGACGCTGACGCTGCCTATTTTGACATACATGGAACATGGATTGGGAGGTAAAAAAATATGATTTGGCTCATTGGTGCTCACGGAATGCTGGGAAAAGAGATAGCCGAACAGCTCAAACAGAGCAATAGCGACTGGATTGGCACCGGCAGGGATGTCGATGTCACAAATCCTGTGGCTCTGGATAATTTTGCGGCATCGCATGACAGTTCTGCGGGTCAGACCGGCAACGCAGCGAGCGAAGGTAAGGTGCCGACAAAGATAAGCTGGATCATCAACTGCTCGGGCTACACGAACGTGGACAAGGCGGAGCAAGAGCCAGAGCTTGCGAAAAAGATAAACGAGGATGGCGTGCGCAACATTGCCCGCACTGCCCGCCACATCGGGGCGCGGCTCATACATATTTCCACAGACTATGTATTTGACGGCACGGGAACCACCCCCTACAGCGAGGATGACAAGAAAAATCCCATCGGCGTATACGGCAGCACTAAATCTGCCGGAGAGGATGCCGTGCAGAAAGAGATGACGCAGTATTACATCCTGCGCACGTCCTGGCTTTACGGTTTTGAAGGGCACAACTTTGTCTACACGATGACCAAGGTGATGAATTCTCTGGAAAGCATAAAGGTGGTAAACGACCAGCGGGGAACGCCGACCAATGCCAGCGACCTTGCCGCCGCCATACTCAAGATAATAAACAGCTCTGCGACTTCCCATCACCTTTTTGGCAGCAACTTTGCCATTCCCTATGGCATCTACAACTATTCGGGCAACGGGGAAACCACCTGGTTTGACTTTGCCCAGAAGATCTATGCGCTCGGCAAGAAATACGGGCGCATCCTGCAGGAATGCAAGATAACCCCCTGCACCACGGATGCCTACCCCACTCCGGCAAAGCGTCCGGCATACTCTGTGCTCAGCAAGGCGAAGATTCAGGAGACCCTGCACGTCAAAATTCCAAACTGGGAAGACAGCTTGGAGAAATTCATCAAATCTAACAGGTTTTCTTCATAATTTATATTCCAAGGAGAACATTCTATGGGAAAAAGAAAGCTCAGCAATATACTGGTGACTGGTGGCTGTGGCTTCATCGGCTCTAATTTTATCAACTACCTCTTTAAGCAGACGGCGACAGGGCTGCCTGCCTTTGAAGACGCGAATTTTACGGGCAGGCTCATCAATGTTGACAGCCTGACTTATGCGGGAAACCTTGAAAACCTTGCCGCCGTGCAGAAGAAGTTCGGCGGGACGCGCTATTTTTTTGAAAAAGTCGATATCTGCAACAGGGCAGAGATAGAGAGAATCTTCAAACAGTACGATATAGACACGGTCATCCACTTTGCGGCTGAAAGCCACGTTGACCGCTCAATTCTGGGACCAGAGGCTTTCGTAAAGACGAACATACTAGGCACCTACACGCTTCTGGACGTAGCGCGGCATTACTGGCAGACGGGACTTGACAAGCGCCGCGAAGATGTACTTTTTCATCATATTTCAACGGATGAGGTCTACGGATCCCTCGGTGCAACGGGATACTTCCGCGAGGACACTCCTTATGACCCGCGCTCTCCTTACTCCGCGAGCAAGGCGTCAAGCGATCACCTCGTTATGTCCTACTACCACACGTTCGGTCTGCCTATCACGCTTTCAAACTGCACGAACAATTACGGTCCCTATCAGTTCCCCGAAAAGCTCATTCCGCTCATGGTGCTTAACATCAAGCAGGGCAAAGACTTGCCCGTCTACGGCGAGGGCAAAAACATCCGCGACTGGATCTATGTGGAAGACCACAACCGCGCGGTGTGGCAGATTGTACACGATGGCAAGACGGGGGAAAAATACAACATCGGCGGCGAGAACGAGTGGCAGAATATCCAGCTTTTGCAGAAGCTCATCGAGCTTACGGCGGACGAATGCAAGCTGGACAAAAACAGCGTGGAAAAGACTATCGTCCATGTAAAAGACCGTCCCGGCCATGACGCCCGCTACGCCATTGACTGCTCAAAGATAAAGAAAGAGCTCGGCTGGGAGCGCAAGATGAGCTTTGAGCAGGGGCTTGCGCAGACGGTAAAGTGGTATCTCTCGCACACGGAATGGGTGGAACACATCCAGAGCGGAGAATACATGAAATGGATTGAGAAAAACTATCAGGAGCGCTAAAGCTTTTCCTGCAGATAGCGAAGGATAGACGCTACATCATCGGCGGCAAAAGACACCGCGTGTGGAATGTCGCGCATAAAAGTATACTGCTTTTTGGCATAACGATGGCTGTCAGCCTTTATCCTTTGCTTTATGGCGGGCAGGCTGAGTCCGGGCAGGAAAAACTCGCTGTAGCCGATTGCTTTCATACCGGGAGACGTTTCGCTGTAACCGGCAGCTTTCAGTCTTTTAACCTCTTCCGCAAGTCCCTGGGAAAACATCTGCTCTACGCGGGCGTCTATGCGCTGATACAAATCCTCCCTGCCGCGCGTCAATATAATAGGAAGAAAATCGAAATCTTTTCTGAGCTCAGAAGGAAGTTTATACGAGCTGAGCGGTTTACCGGAACTGTAATAAACCTCCAGCGCACGGATTATCCGGTATTCATCATGGGGATTTATCTTTTCTGCGGCAGGCGCATCCACTGACTGCAACTCGCGATAGAGGACTGCACTCCCCTCCTGAGCCATTCTCTCTTTGAGCAATTCACGGCGCACGGGGTCACTCGCGGGCGTGACAGGAAGACCGAGCAGGAAATTCCTGATATAAAAGCCCGTCCCGCCAAGCACAATCGGGTATTTGCCGCGGGAAAGGATATCCCTGCAAGCCTTATCCGCCAGCAGGAGGAAATCTCCCACGCCAAACTGCTTATCAGGCGTCACGATATCAAGCAGGTGGTGGGGAATGTCCGCACGCTCTTCGGCATCTGGTTTAGCGGTACCGACATCCATGCCGATGTAGACCGCCTGGCTGTCGGCACTTACCACTTCCCCCCTGTCTTTAAAACAGCAAAGACTGCCTTTGCCAAACAAGTTTCTGGCTAAGGCAGTCTTTCCACAGGCAGTGGGCGCAAAGATGACAATGACTTTATCACGCCTATTCAATGCGGTACCGTACCTCTTTCGTAAAGAGCTGGCGGGCGCCGAGACTTACCACCTTGTCATTGCTTTGCTTGAGTAACTCTGAATATTCACCTTCGATATGCAAATCGTGCTCACCCTTTACCAACTTTGCAATCTGCACGGCACGGTGCGTCGCCGCGCAAGTGATTTCATATATGCTATCCTTGTACTTCACAAGCTCTTCAAGTGGGAATATCATCATTCTACCTCTTTATAGGATATAGATTTTAGCATAAAGATGAGGAGATGTCAACAGATATGGAAATTGACTTCAGTGCAACAGCCTTCATACATAAATGCTATACTGTCATCATGAAATTCCTCCAGACAAGCGATTGGCACCTTGGCAAGACTTTTTTCGGGCAGAGCCTCTACGATGATCAGGCTTACTTTCTCCAGCAAGTGATGGCGGAACTTGCAAAGGCGGAAAGCCTTGGCAGCCCGTACGATGCGCTCATCATTCCCGGCGACATCTACGACCGCGCAGTGCCGCCTGCAGAATCAGTCAGCCAGCTGGGGGGCTTTCTTTCGGACACGCACAGACGTTTTCCTTCGCTGCACATCTTTATGCTTTCAGGCAATCACGATTCAAGCGAGCGGCTCTCCTTCGTGCAGGACATACTGGCACAGGAAAACATCCACCTCTGCACCGACGCAAAGCACATGACAGAAGCTGTCATCATAGCGGGAGTTGCCGTGTACCAGCTGCCCTTCCTCAATCCCGGCAGCATAGCGGCGGATGAGTCTGCGCAGGAGCTTCCGCTGAGGAGCCAGCAGGATCTTGTGTCTGTCGCCTGCGAGCGCATAGCAGCCGCACACAGGCAGCAGTACCCAAAGCTTCCCGCGCTCCTCTGCGCCCACCTCTTTGCCGCAGGGAGCAAGGCTAAGCCGGAATCAGAGCGCAGCTACGTAGGCACCGCGGACCAAGTGGGGACGGATGCCTTTGCCCCCTTCGCCTACACCGCGCTCGGCCATATCCACAGCTTTCAGCAGGCAGGTCCCCACGCCTATTATTCAGGCGCCCCTCTCTGCTACTCCTTTGAGGAGGCAAAAAGCGAAAAATACCTGCTCTCCGTGGCACTCGACAAAGACGGCTCCTATTCAGCAGAAAAGATTTTCGTCAAAGCCCTCCACCGCTGTACGGTCATCAAGGACAGCATGCAGTCCCTGCTCTGCAGCGATGCCTACGACGTTTATAAAGACGACTACATACAGGCAATCTGCACGGATACGGACAGGATTGAAAACCCGCTGCTCAAACTGCGCTCCCGCTTTCCCCGCATCCTCGCATTCGGCTATGCGGAGCAAATCGACGGTATGCAGGAAAATGCCTCCCTTGCCGAGCGCCGCGCCGTCCTTTCCACGCAGGGAAAAGATTCCCTGCAGCAGATATTCAGCTCCTTTCTCAAAGACCTCTACGGGGCAGACTATCTCAAAGAAAATGAGGAACTTGTCAAGGACGAGATTTCCCTCTATATGGAATATGCAAAAAGCTGCGAGGACTAAAAGAGATGAAACCACTTTCACTGACACTGCACAACATAGGTCCCTTCCGCGATGAGACAATAAACTTTAGCGCTCTGGGCGACATGTTCCTGATTACGGGAAAGACAGGCAGCGGCAAGACCACCATCTTTGATGCCATGACATACGCGCTCTACGGCGACCTCTCCGGCTCCGACAGCATCAAGACAGGGAAAATCCACCTACACAGCGATTATGCGGAAGAGGAAGACGAAGGATTTGTAGATTTCAGTTTTGTGCTCAATGAACGCCGCTATCGGGTGCACCGCACGGTCGCTGTTCTCCACAAGACAAGGACAGGCGTGCTGAAATCAACCACGCCAAAGATGGAGCTGTCAGCATACAACGAAAAGACAGAGAACTGGGAGCTGTTCCCCGGCACGGCAAAGGAGCTGACGGACAAGCTTGCTAAGCTCATCGGGCTCGGTAAAGATGATTTTTCCAAGGTGGTGGTGCTGCCTCAGGGGGAATTTGCCGAATTTCTGAAACAGACACCAGAAAACAGACGGCAGACGCTTTCAAAGCTTTTCCCCATCAAGTTCTATACAGCGTTGCGCAATATAATAGAAGAAAATTACAAAGCGGCAAAGCAGGAGATAGACCTTGCGGAAAAAAACCTTGCAAATGAGCAGAGGGATTATGACAAGGACGCCGCCGACAGACGGCTTTCAGAACTTGCCGCCACATTGCAGGAAGCGCAGGAACGGCTCGCGGGTTACACAAAAGAGCTGGAACGCCTTGCGGCAGAATACACAAAGACAGAGGCTCAGCTCGCTTCCGCAAAAGAAGCAAAACGCCTCCACGAACAGAAAGAGCTGCTTGAACAGAGGAAGCCCCAGATTGAACAGGACGAGCAGCGGATTGTACTTGCCCAGGAAGCTCTGCCCCTTGCAGAGCGCATACAGGCACGGAACGCTGCCCGGCAAAGGCTGCAAAGCACCGAAGCTGACTGCGCCCTGACAGAACAAAAAGCTCAAAGCTTGCAGGAAAGGCTCACCGACCTTGAAAAGCAGCGACAGGAATTCGATGAGAAATCCGCCACTCTGGAAAAAGAGCGCATCCGCTGCCATGATTTGCAGACGCAGATTGCGAAAGCCTCCCAAGTGCAGGAAGCAAAAAGACAGCTGGAAGAAGCACAAGCCCGCATCGCAAGCCTGTATCACTCGCTCGTACCGGAGAGCGCAAAAACACAAGCAGCGCTAGAAGTCTGCACACAGCATATCGCTGAAAAAGAAGCCCTCGCCGCAGAAGCGGAAAAAGCAATGGAGGACATCAAAGCCGCGGAGCAAGAAGAAAAAGACAAGAATGCCGCCGCAGCTCTTGCCCGCAAGCTACAGGAAGGCAGCCCCTGCCCAGTCTGCGGTTCAGTCCACCACCCCGCCCCCGCGCTTTTTGCAAGGAGCGGCACCGACTACGGCAAGCTCCTGAAGGTTCAACAAAAAGCGAAAGAGGCCTTTGAGAGGGAAATACACAGCCTGAATGAAGAGAAAGAAACTCTTGCCAGACTACAGTCGGCACTGGAGCAGTTCATCAGTCAGCTCGAAGACGCGGGAAAGAAAGAAGGCTTAGACCTCGCCGCACAGCCTGCATCGGACAAAACGACAAGCGTTCCCGAAGGCTTTTTCACCACAGCAGGCAGCATACAGCGCACACAGCAAGCGGTGCAGAACGCCATAAGCTTACTTGATAGCCGCAGGGCTGCATATACAACGCTCAGCGGTGATATTTCCAGAGACATCGCAACGCTCAGTAAGGAGCGGGATGAATTGCTTGCCCAGAATGAAAGGCTCAGCGTGGAAATTGCAGGCTACGAAAAATCGCTCAGGGCAGCGGAGCAGGATCATTCCGCAATCCGTGCACGGCTTGAAACGCTGCGGGCGACTATCGCTTCCCTGCAAGATGACTGCGAAAAGATGCAGGGGGCCCTTGTGGAAGCGCTTTCGGTCTCGCACTTTGCCGATGAAGAAGCAGTTCTGGCGGCGGCAATGGACAGGGCATCCCTCAGCAAACTGCAGCAGGACTGCGGGGCATACCGCGATGCATATAAAACGGTGACGGCAAAGCTTGAAAGCTGCACGGCGCGCGCGGAGGACA
>ERZ842401.4611-NODE-4611-length-15876-cov-3.131976_pt1 | contig 15876 bp, 15 predicted proteins | sample MGYA00521270_ERZ842401 | MGnify/ENA primary metagenome ERZ842401 (study PRJEB31892, sample SAMEA3878208) | bioreactor metagenome | biome: Moose rumen | place: Sweden | collected 2011-10 | study: EMG produced TPA metagenomics assembly of the PRJEB12797 data set...
AACGCGATGTGGTCCCAGGGCTCCTTCCCGTCCGGGTACCTGTTGATGCGAGGGGGGAAGTGCAGCCTATTCTGGGACTGGAACCTGCGGGACATCCTCGCGATGTCCAGATACCTGCCTTCCTGATACAGCACATCGAACAGGAAGAAGGCGTAATCGTCGACGAAATGACAATCGGGGACGCTGTCCACGGCGAACTGCGCCCATTCGGCCGATCTCCTGCGATCGCTCTTTTTCAGATAATGCTTGGCCAGGGCCATGGCGCATGGCAGGCTGCCGTCCCTGGCATGGCCCTCCAGCACTTCTATCTCTGTTTCGGACAGACGATAGCGCGCATGCCTGGCATAGGCGACGGCCGCCTCCGGGAGCACGCCCATCGCCCTTTTCAGGCATCCGGCCGCCTGGGCCCTGCTCCTTCTTGCGTTCCTCTGGTAATACCTGAGCAGCGCCGGCGGGTAGCCCACGTCGCACAGCTTCTGCAGGCTCTCGTCGGCACGGCCGACCTGATGGCCGATCCCGTAGCAGTAGTCTATGAATCCCAGCATGTCCCTCGGCGAGCGCTCCGATTTCGCCTCCAGCTCCTCGAACAGGCGGTCCGGGTTGGCGTTGACGGCCGGGTCGTCACCGCATTCCAGCTTCGGACGGTAGAGGATGTTGCCTGACCCTATGCAGACGTAGTCCAGGAGCCTGCCCTCTTCGAAGACGAAAAGGTTGACGGTCCCGGAGTTGAACGATACGAAGCGCTTTCCGTCACGGCTCTCCACGCGAACGTGGCCCATGTCCTCGGGGCTGGGCGGGCCTGCCTTCTCGATGTCCGTCCCCGACAGCGAATAACGGGCCTCGTCGGAGGCGTCGCTGAAAAGGACGTCGGCGCCGCCTTCCTTCAATCTGAATACACAGAACAGCCTGTTCGAGGACAAACCCAGCATTTTCTTCAGCAGATTCGGGATCGTCCCATTGTCATATCCGAAATTCGCTGCAAGAAATGTATAGTCCTTTCCCGACATCTCCTCGAAGTACCTGGACGCGGTCACGATGTCCTACAGCTCGCATCCCTCGTAGTGTAAAGGCTCTCCGCGCACCATCCTGACGGTTTCCCCGATGCTCAGGCAGTCTATGCTGCTGTCGAACTTCCTCGCGAACAGACAGCCGGTCGCTCTGACGTCGGGGATGTCCCTGCACCTGATGGTGAACGGATGGGCGTCGTTGAAGCCTTTGATGTATCTCACGCTTCCGCCCAGCCGCCTCGAGAAATCGGAATTCATCAGCAGGGTCTGGAGGAAGACCTCGTCGGCCGCGTACCCCTTGTAAAAGTACTTCACTATCTCAGGCTCGCTGGCGATGAGGTGGCATGCCGCGCCATGGGTGATGCTGAACCAGCTGCTTCCTGCATAATGTGGGTATCTCGAATCTCTTTTCCGTTTGAAATTGCACTCTTTTTGCCTAATCAAAGATAGATCATCTAATAAGTAAGCATATTCGGAACAATCCGAACCGTCCGTCAGCAGGATGTTCTCGGTGCGCTGGGACTGCCTGTACTTGAACGGCCAGACGTCGAAGTATTCGGTCCCGAGATTCCTGTCGAAGAATTGATTGATGTAGTCCTGGTCCTTGATCGGCAGATCCTGTCCTGACAGGAGATGGTAGTACTGGTAGCGGCCCTTCATGACGGCTGCTTTGAGCAGGTTCATCTCGCATGCCACCATGGACTCGCCGCCCCACTGGACATTCATGCGGGGGACGAAGAAGAGGCGGGAGGAAGAGGCCTTCACCGAACCCACGTCCAAGTGTGATTTAGCATCCACATGAATGAAGATGTCCGACCTCTCGTCATCCAGAAGGGCCACCAAGTTCTTCAATACGAGCGGGTCCTTGTGCGCTATTATCAGATAGGCGTGCTTCCTCTCGGGCAGTTCACTCATACAACCGAAATCCGCTAGCTTGATAAAGAACCATCCCTGCGAGTTCTAAGGCCGCCACGGATTCGAGTCCCGGAGAGACGGCCCATCTGCCGTCGCCGTCCCGATACGTCCTGAGCGGCAGAAGCGCGTCAGAGGTCCTTGGCCATGTAAGGGAGGTCCTTCTCGTAGCCCAGCGACGCGTAGTACCCTCTGACCCCGACCCCGCTGGTGACCCTGATCCTGCAATAGCCCTTCTCCCTGGCGATCCTCTCGGCCTCCGCGACCAGCCCCCTGCCGAACCCGCGGTGCTGCCAGTCCTCGCCCTCGTCACCGATGGCCGCGGTGCTCCCGAAGACCTTCAGCTCCCTTATCGTCGCCCTGGAATCCAGCCTGAGCCTGACGTATCCGATCAGCCAGTCCCCGTAGTCGAAGGATATGAAGTGCTCCGTGCCCCCGCAGGACCCGTAGACGAGGTCGTGCATAGCGACCTTCCCGGGATCGTCCAGGGACACTCCGGCGTGGCCCACCTCCCTGCAGCGGATGCATCTGCACCTCCTGCCCTCGGAGGCCATCCTCGCCTCGACGATCTGGCGTATGTTGCTCTTGGTTATCCCGGCGGCTATCTGCGGCACGGGGATGTCCCGCTGGATCCTCTGTATGCGAACGTACTCCGGGACGATGGACTTCATGTCCGAGAGCAGCCTCGCCGCGGTGTCCACGTCGTAAGGGGCGTACTCCCCGGCCTTCCACATGTCGTAGAGCTTCGTGCCCTCCATGACCAGCGTGGTGTAGAACTTGAGCATGTCCGGCCTGAAGTCCGGATCGTCGAACACCCTGCGGAAGCACTCCATGTCCTTCTCCGGCGAGGACCCCGGGAGCCCGGGCATGAGGTGGTAGCAGACCTTCAGGCCGTGCTCCCTGCATTCCCTCGTGCATCTCCTGACGGCTTCAGTCCCATGGCCCCTATCCACCCCGGCCAGGACGCCGTCGTCGAGTATCTGGACCCCCAGCTCCACCCTGGTGGCCCCGAGCCGCATGGCCCTCTCCATCTGCTCGGCGTCGAACACGTCCGGGCGGGTCTCCACCGTGAGCCCGACGCATCTGTGCGCCGACGTCTCGTTCAGCCTCTGCGCCTCCTCCAGGGTCTTCGAATCGGCGCCGTTCATGGCGTCGAAGCATCTGCGGACGAACTCCTCCTGGTACTCCGGCTCCCTGCTGGTGAAGGTCCCGCCCATTATGATCAGGTCTATCTTGTCGGTCTTGTGGCCGATGTCCGAGAGCTGCCTCAGCCTGTCCTCCACCTGGAGGTAGGGGTCGAACCCGTTCCTGCCCGCGCGCCTGGCCGCCGGCTCCTTCCCCGTGTACGACTGCGGGGACCCGTTGGCGACCCCTCCGGGGCAGTAGGCGCACCTGCCGTGGGGGCAGTCGTGCGGTGAGGTCATCACTGCGACGACGGCGACGCCGCTGATCGTCCTGGTTGGCTTCTTCAGCAGGAGGGGCGTCAGGAGCCTCCTGTCCTCCGGGGCGACCTCGGCCAGGATGGAGGAGTTCGGCGGGACGCCCGGGAGCCCGTGCTTCCTGCACAGCTTCAGCTTGAGGTTCTGGAGGGCGTCGCGGTCCACGACCGTGCCGTCCTTGACCGCCGCGATTATCTCCGAGGCCAGGGCGGATACGCGAGGGTCATCCATAATAGGCGTTCCCTTCGGTCACGGCCCTCTCGATGCTGGGCTCCCCTCCCCTGAGGTCCATGTACTCGATGCTCGCATGGCTTATGTAGCGGAATGTCCCGTCGTCCAGCTGGAACACCAGCGCGGTGCCGGCACCCATGACCGAGATCCCCTTGAGGACGCCCTCGGTAACGTTTTCCTCCCCGTGGTGCACCGTGTACCTGCACCCGGGCGTCAGAGCATAGTTGTCGTCCATGTCATCGCCTCTTGGACATGAGATCCTGGAAATGGGCCACGGTCTTGCGGTAGTTCTCCATGGCCATCGAGACGTTGGACTCGGCGAACGCCCATGCCTTGGAGAGGTCCCCGAACCTAATGCGGTACCCTTTGCGGAGCTGCCCCTCGACCTCCACGTCCATGGATTCCAGAAGGTCCATGGCCTTGAGCTTGTTTATGTGGCGGTACACCGTGGGCTTGGTGGTGCCCAGGAGGGACGCCAGCTCCTCCGCCGTCCACGCCTTCGTCGGGAAGGCCATGAGGTAGTCCATGAAAATGCGGTATGGGACGCTGTCCCTCACCCCGGAGACGTCCGTCTTCGGGTCGTACCCTTTGGGAAGATAGCCTATCTGGGTGAGGAAGGTCTCCGCCACTATGTTCGGATCCGAGACCCCCACCAGAGGGACGTTGCTAACCACCTGCATCTCGAACAGCGATCTCACCTTCGGTGTGCGATGATGGCCTGAAACATTTTATTTTTTTAGGTGCGGCCGAAACTGGGTCCCGCACGGGCTCATATGGACGCGAGAAGGCGGTCCATGGCCAGGGTGACGCTGTCCGTCGGGATGACGCGCGAGACGGGGATCGACAGGATCTTCTCCACCGTCGGAGCGACTATGGGGGCGCAGACCACGCCCAGCGCGCCGTCCCTCTCGGCGCGGACGGCCGCTATTATCGCGTCCTCCACGGTCCCCACCGGGTACTCGCGGACGAAGACGGTCGACCCCTCGAAGTCCACGGACTTGGGGAGGCTGTCCAGGACGTTAGTGGAGGCTATCACGGCGATGAAGCGCATGTCCTCCGGCTTGGTCATGATGGTCAGGGCCTTGACGACCTGGCGGACCGTGCGGAGGTTGGGCTCGCGGCGGTCCTCCAGGAGCTTGTACATGGTGCTCTGGGATATCCCGGACCTGAGGCAGAACTCGTTGAGCGACATGCCCAGCTCATTGTCCAGGATGTCGCGGAGGGACTTCTGGAATCCCCCCTCCTCCCTCAGCATGCCCGAGATGAGGTCTGCTACGGTCATCCGGACTTCCTCGCGAAGTCTGCGGCCGAGGTTCCGGCGATACAGCCCTGGCCGACGGCCTTGGCGACCTGCCAGGGCCTCCCTGTGATGTCCCCGCAGGCGTACACCCCCGGAACGCCGGCCGAGCAGTCGGCGCCCACCTTGATCGTGTCGTCGATCTCCGGCATGACCCCTATGTCCATGGCGATGTCCGCGGCCGACTTGGCCCCCAGCTCGATGAAGACGCCGTCGACAGGTATGACGGCGCCGTCCTCCAGGACCAGGCGCTCGACCTTCCCGTCGCCCTCTATAGCCTTGGGCTTGGACCTATGGGCCCTCGCGCCCGCTTCCAGGGCCTTCCTCTCCAGGGCCTGGTCGGCCTCCGGGCTCCAGACGACCCAGTGGGTCTCGGAAGCGTAGGACGTCATCAGCTCCGCCGAGACGGCCGCCTCCGAGTCGTTCCCGACGACGGCGACCCTGCGGCCCTTGTAGAAGTTGCAGTCGCATGCGGCGCAGTAGCTGACGCCCTTCCCGAAGAGGGCCTTCTCCCCGGGCACCCCCAGCATCTTGCGCGATATCCCGGTGGCGATGACCACGGACTTCGCGATGACCTCGGCACCGTCCTCCATGGAGAACCTGAACCTGCCCCCCTCCGCCGAAGCCGATATGACGTTCCTGCCGAGGAACCTGGCCCCGAATGACCTGGCCTGCTCGATCCCCTCCGCGAGGATGTCGTCCCCCTCGCGGGCCCCGGTGCCGAAGTAGTTCTCTATCTCGGTCCCGGACATGGCGCTGGAGGACGCCTTGCCCGCGACCAGGACAGAGGCCTTCTTCCTCGCGGCGTGTATGGCGGCCTGGACCCCGGAGGGCCCGGACCCGATTATGAAGACGTCGGCTTCCATGTTCACTGGAGGCCGATGGAGGCCAGGATGTCCTCTTTGGGCCTGAGGCCGACGAGGGTGTTGACCAGGGCCCCGTCCTTGAAGACGAGGAGGGTGGGGATCGCGTTGATGTTGAACCTCACGGCGATGGCCTGGTTCTCGTCGGTGTTGAGCTTGGCGACGCCGACCCTTCCCTCGAGCTCCTCGGCGAGGGACTCGATGATGGGGCCCATCCTCCTGCAGGGTCCGCACCAGGGGGCCCAGCAGTCGATGACGGCCATGCTGTTGGATTCCACGAAGCTATCAAAGTTCGATTCGTTGAGTTCTGTCACCATCTTATCACTCGGAACCGTAGTGTCCTTACGGTGATAAAAAGACAATGCCTGCATCGATCCGCACTCCTTAAAAGACGATAAAGGCATACCAAACGCCGACGGCCGCCGCCTGCGACGGAGGCCGGAAAGGGGACGTAGAGAGCATGGGAGGAGAGGACAGAGAGCCTTCGGGCACGCTTCGCATCGCCGGCATAGAGCGTGTCTCGGCGGACGGCAGGGACAGGGTCGTCTGCGCCCTGGAGAAGACCCGCCAGGGGAGGGACGGGGCCGTCACGGACGCCGTCGACCTCTACTTCGAGGTCCCGGGGGAGTACGGGGACTTCCTCGTATGGGAGAGGTGCGACGCGTTCGTCGTGCTGCTCCTGCACACCGCCCTCTCGGAAGGCTACGACATCGTGTCGGACGTGCCCATGTCATCGGACCTCTACTTCAACATCACCGAGTACCTCCTTCCCCCGCTGATGAAGAACGGGCCTCGCGACATCCGCATCCTGGCGGACGTCGCCCCTCCGCTGGAATGCGGGGACGGGGTCGGCACGGGCCTGTCATGCGGCGTGGACTCCCTGCATTCGGTCTACAAGTACGCGGACTATCCCATAGAGGAGTTCAGGCTGACCCACCTCTGCATCAACGACGTGGGGGCCTTCGGCGACTACCTGTACTGGAAGGTGGGCGGGACGAACGTCCGCGACAGCTCCTACGGGCGCGCCAGGGCGGCCGCCGCCGACATAGGGCTGCCCCTTATCGAGACGTCGTCCAACGTGGCCAGGACCCTCCGCCTGAACCATCTCCTCACCCATACGTTCTCGTCCGCCTTCGCCGTCCTGTGCATGAAGAAGCTCTGGAGGTGCTACTACTACGCGTCCGCGGGCCTGGACCACGTCTCCAGGTTCTCGCTGGAGGGCTGGTGGACCAAGAAGCCGGCCACCTACGAGCCGCTGCTCCTGAGGGTCCTGAGCACCCCGAGCCTCAGGTTCTACTCCGTCGGGGAGATAGAGTCCAAGCTGGACAAGATCTCGGACATCTCCGGCTACGAGATCGCCAGGAAGCACCTCTACTCCTGCACCTGGGACGTGGTGAACTGCGGCGTGTGCAGGAAGTGCATAAGGAACTTGGCCTCGCTGGACGCCCTCGGGAAGCTGGACGGCTTCTCCGGGGTCTACGACCTGGGCCATTACAGGGAGCACAAGGCGTACCACATGTGGAAGGTCTACGACAACAAGGGGGAGTGGTCCTTCGCGCCGGTGTACAGGATGCTGGTCGAGCGCGGGGACCCCGTGATGAAGGAGGTCGTGGAGATCGCCGGGGCCGTGGAGAGGTTCGACGAGCTCTGGAAGGACGGGACTGCGGAGTCCGACAAGAAGGCTGTCCTCGCGATAAGGCCGTACGTGAACCGCGCCAAGAAGGCGAACTTCAGGATGGCAAGGGCGTACGAGACCGGAAGGGGCGTCAAGAAGAGCCGCGAGAAGGCAGAGGGATGTCTGGAGTACTGCCTCGAGGAACTCAGGGACGAGGTCGGCGCCGGATTCTAGTCCACCTACCAGCTCTTCGACCTGCTGTGGAGGATGAGGAAGGACGACGAGCTCCTGCCGACGATACAGCCCATGCTGGAATACAACCGCCCCGAGGCGAAGGCCCGCCTCGCCCGCATGTACGCCAAGGGCAGGGGCGTGGAGAGGGACCTCCCGAGGGCCAAGTCCCTCATGAGGGAGGCCGTGAGGAGGAAGCCGGCCTACCGGCCGGAATACGAGAGGCTCCTGAAGGAGAAGGAGCGAGCTCGGTCCCTGCGGACGTCCGGGACGCACTTCAGCCTGGGGTACTCCCCGATGCGGCCTATGATGCAGTCCAGGTCCTCGCCGTACATCCCCGAGAGCTCCGCGTGGAGCACCTCGATCCTCTCGGCGCCGCGGAAGGCCCCCTTCGCCATCAGCTTGTTAACCGAGTGGTCGTGATGGACGACGCGGTTGTCGCTGACCATGTTGTCCGCATGGGCGACGATCTTCTCCTCGATGGTCCTGGGCATGTAGTCCCCCGGCGGGAGGCCCAACTCCTCGACGTCGCTGTCGTCCAGCCCGGCGCCGGTGTGCTTGCGGACGATGTCCACCAGCTCCTGCGGGAGCCCCCTGGCGGCGACGATCTCGGACCCCAGGTACGCGTGCATTATCGAATGGTCTATGGAACGGCCAACGTCGTGGAGCAGCGCCCCGGCGACGACCGTGCTCATGTCGGCCTCGGGGACGCGGGAGGCGATCTCCTCCGCCACCGCCCTCACGGTGCAGCAGTGGACGATCACGCGCATCTTGCAGCCCTCCTCCTGGAGGATCCTCACGCACTCGCGATCGCTCGGGATTCTCGACAACTGTCTTCCCCCTCTCGTTGGGAACCACGGTGAGCTTCCCGTGACGGTCCGAATAGAGCGCCTTCCCCTCGGTGAAGCGGTCCAGGAAGATCGCCAGGGCGGCTATCTCGGAATGGGGCTGGTTCCCTACGGAGACGTTGAAGTCCGCACGCTTGTAGACCTCCCTCGGGACCTTCTCCGCCCCCACTATGATCATGATGTCCTCGTCGCGGGGGATCTTGGGCAAAGCCTCGTCCACCCTCTCGCCATACATGGTGAGATGGACGACCTTCCCCTTGAACCCGCGGGTGGCGTCCTGCCATCTCACGCCGGTCCTTATCTCGTAGTCCCCTCCGAACCTGTCGGCGACGCTGCGGACGTTCTCCTCAAGCGTCTCGTCGCGCGTGTCGACGTATATGCCCCTGGCTCCAAGCGCTCTGGAGGACAGCGCCACATGGGTCGTGACGCGCTTGTCCCTCTCGGGACGATGACCTATCCTCATTATCCAGATGTCGGACATCGTTTCTCTTCGCGTATGAGCTCTATCCTGTGCCCGCGGTAATCCATCTTCACTGATCTGCGCACCAGGCTCTTCAGCATCGTGGACGACAGCCCGAGCGCCTCGGCGACATCGCCGGAGAAGCAACCGTCCTTCCCCACCTGCTCCAGGATCTTGCCCTCCACCTCCTGATACTCCTCGTCCCCCATCATGGCCGCCGTGAGCACGTCGCTTATCTCGTACACGGGCCACTGGGCGTTGATGCTGAATGAAGTGTAGTACGTATGGTACGACTTCTCCGGATACCCTCCGTTCTTGGACATCCAGCGAGTCTCCACGAGCTTCATCTTCTCGAAAAAGACGATGGCCTCCCTGCCTTCGGGGCCGAACTTGCTCTCTATCTCGTCGGCCGTCCTCCACTCCAAGGTCACCTCCTTCAGGACGTCTCTTTTCACGGGCGTATCAACGGACCTGAGCATCGGAACCAGCTCCGAAGGCTCGTTGATCACCTTGATTCTATTCATGTTTCAACAATAACATAGAAACTATATATAGCATAGCGGAAATACGAACTGCTTACCGACACATCCGTCTCGTTTCACCAGCGTTTTCCATCACTCCTACCAAAAACTTGGATGGAATCGCGTGTAAGAGTCTGGTTCGCTCTGGCTGGATGCGTGCCGGCGCCCCGGGATGCCGGATGACGTCTACCCAACATTTATTAACACACCCATTGATGACCTGGCAATGAAGGAGAAGAAGCCCGAGCTGGTATGGAAGTGCCTCGACTGCTACAAGACCTACAAAGGCCCTGACGCAGAGCAGAGGGCCCTCAACTGCTGCAACTCGATCGCCCAGGGCGTTTGGGTCAACTACAGCAAATGGGGCAAACACAAGTGGTACGGTCGCTGATCTGCCAATCGAAACATTCGCCGCGCCGTCCGAGAGCGTTCCGGGCGGCCGTTCTTTCTCCAATGGCAGAGTTGTCTGTAGACATCCTGGCCACAGGCTTACCACATGATTCGCCCCTGGCAAATCTATTTATAATGGTTCTTCAATGGCGAACTCACAACAAGCCGCTGTAGCTCAGTAGGTAGAGCGTGTGACTGTTAATCACAAGGTCCTCGGTTCAAATCCGTGCGGCGGCGCCATTCTTCTCACGATCGATTTGTGGTCACCGAATTCCTGGTCAGGCATGGCGTTCCGGCCCGCGCTGCCCGGTGCCGTCGAGGATGCGGATCCCCCGACAGGGCCGCCCCCGGTCAAGCATCCCGATGGCCACCCCACACCGGCGGCATGATCAGGGACCATGGTGACGCTTCCGTCCCCAAGCCTCGCGGCTGCGTCGTATTCTTCTCCGTCCCCGGAGAGACCTATGTCAAGGGAAGGCGCGAGGAGCGCGGCCCGGGCAACACCAAGGTCGCCGCGACGCTCCTGTCCGAGATGCTGTCCTGTCCCGTCCAGGAGGTCGTTCCTAAGGAAAGGTGTCCTCGCGACTGCAAGGGGCAGGTAGAAAGGGCCAAGAAGGAATAGAAAGGCGCCCTCAGGCCCGATCTGGAGACGTGTCCGCATACGATGATGCTTATCTGTGCTATCCCGACTGGTGCGACACCATCCCGATGGCCGTGGCGACGTTCCTGGAATCCAGCTCATGGGTCGGCAAGAGGACGCGCCCCCTCTGCACGAACGAAGGCAGCGGAATGGGATCCAGCGAGTCCGCGATATCGGAATCCGCACCGGGTGCGGCCCTCGTTCCGCGGAACGGAGGTGAGGGGCTGCCACCTTCTGGAAGGCTGGGTCTCCCTAGAAGACGGGCGCTCCCCGCTCATTTCTCCGGCTTCGGCAACACGGAGGCGCTTTCATGCGATCCCGTCTTGTGCGTCCGCCGGGGCCTCCATCGATCGGGGAGAGCCTGGCCATGTTATTATTTAGTTATATCTAAATAAATTTAGGATAGCCAAAATATAAATATAAATAGTTGTTAACAAAACGCGATGTTGCAAATCGCGATCTATGGCAAGGGGGGCATCGGAAAATCGACGACCTCATCCAACCTGTCCTATGCGCTGGCCGGGAAAGGATTGAAGATCCTTCAGGTCGGGTGCGACCCCAAGCACGATTCCACCAAGTATCTCATCAGCGGCAAGAACCAGACCACGGTCCTCGACTACATCAGGTCGACCGCTCCCTCCGAAAGAAGGCTGGAGGACATCATGATCGCCGGATCGGGAGGAGTCATGTGCGTCGAGGCGGGAGGTCCCGAACCAGGGATCGGCTGCGCCGGAAGGGGAATCCTGACGACGTTCGACACCATAGAGAAGATGGGGATAGCCGACATCGAGAAAGACGTCGTCCTCTACGACGTCCTCGGTGACGTGGTGTGCGGAGGGTTCGCGGTGCCCATGAGGAACGAGTACGCGGATGCCGTGTACATCGTGACGTCCGGGGAGTTCATGTCGATCTATGCGGCGAACAACATCCTCCGCGGGCTCCTGAACTTCGGGACGTCCCGCCCCAGGGTGGCCGGGCTCATCCTGAACAGGCGCAACGTGGAGAACGAGCGCGAGCTGGTCGAGCGCTTCGCCAAGGGAGTGGGGCTGCCCATAGTCGTCGACATCCCCCGCTCCAAGGAGTACATCGAGGCCGAAAGGCTGGGGAAGACCGTGTCCGAGGCGTTCCCGGACTCGGTCCCCGCTTCCATATACCGGATGCTGGCCGACGACGTCGACTCCATAAGGTCCGGCTCCAGGCCGCTGCACGTGCCGCATCCGCTGAGCGACGAGCAGCTCAACGACCTCGCCGCAGGAAGGGAGATAGCCGTCCTGGGGAACTTCACCCGAGTGTCCTGCGGCTGCGGCAGGGTCCGTCGGGGAACCGGCTCCTGCGCCAGCCGCGGAGCGGTGTTCGCGGCGGGAAGAGTGAACGACCTGCCCATCATCATCCACGGCCCGGCGAGCTGCGGCTACGTCATGTCCCACACGCAGGACGTCCACTTCCTCACCGAGATGGGGACCAATCCCAACACCGTCGGGATTCTGAGGAACAACATCTCCTCCACCCGCATGAGCAACGATTCCTCCATCTTCGGCGGCCACGAGGACCTGATGAGGATCATACGCTCCGAGGCGGGGAAGGGAAGGAAGACGATAATGGTGATAACCACTTGCGTCCCCGGCATGATAGGGGACAACCTCGACCTCATCAAGAAGAGGGCCGAGGAGGAGTTCCCGGGGCTCAGACTGGTCGTCGTCAAGGCCGACGGGAACCTGACCGGCGGATCCGAGGAGGGACGCCTGATGGCAATGCGGGCAATCATATCCTTCATAGACGCGGACCGCGAGCCGACCGAGATGGAATGCAACCTCATAGACGACAACTTCATCGTCTATTCGTCCGGAAGGAACGGCGAGTGGACGGAGAGGCTCATGGGGATGCTGGGGTTCTCCAAGGTCCACAAGATCATCGACAACGTGTTCCTGGACGAGGTCATAGGGTGCAAGAGGAACATCCTCAACGTCAGGACGTTCGACGACCCAACCGTGAACGGAATGGCGGACGCCATGGCCGAGGAGAAGGGGATGCGGATATTCCAGGACCCGCTGCCCAAGGGATACACGGAGACCCTCGCATGGGTGGAGAAGGTCGGAAGGGAGTACGGCGTTGAGGACCGCGCCGCGGAGGCGTCCGATACCATAAAAAGGGAATACGCGGCCGCCCTGGAGCGCCACAGGCCTTTCCTCGAGGGGAAGACGGCCGACATCATAGCCGGGATACTCGGGGACGACGACTGGATCATAGAGGTCCTCCTGGACGCGGGGGTCCGCATCAAGAACCTGTTCGTCATGAGGATGAGGATGGGCGGCGGACGCAGCCCGGGCCCGGCCTTCAGGTCACGCTACAGCGACAGGCTGAACGTACGCGAGATGTCCAATCCCATGGAGGTCAGGGCCGCCGTGGAGGAGGACGCCCCGGACATAGTGGTCGGCGGCGTGATGATCGGATGGCACGGCCAGCAGTTCAAGGAGTTCAGCCGCGACTACCAGTGCTTCACCCATTACGCCTCGATAGAATACCTGGACTACATGCACACGATGATGACCAGCGCCCCGACGATGGGATGGAGAAGCTGGGGAGGGTCCGACGACGGAGGCGCCGCCGTCGGTCCGGCCGTGCGGAAGCCCTTGAGGATCACGCAGGCCCAGATAGACGCCATAAGGTCGAGGATGGGCGGGATCGTGCCTCCCAGGATGGAGGCGGCGCTGAACGCCATGAAGGAGGGGAGGACGCCCGAGGGGGCCCCTCCGGAGATGATCGAGATGATTAGGACGATGACAGGAGGCAGCTGACATGCTGGTCAAGCCGGACGGATTCTTCGGGGTGACCATGGCGATAGAGGGCATCAAGGACTCGACCGTCCTGATGCATGGCCCCGAGGGATGCAGGAAGAACCTATGGGCGCTGACCATGAAGGTCTTCCCGCGCAAGGACAGGTCGATCAGCATGAGGACGCCGTACTACATGGGAAGCCCAAGGATACCCTGCACGGATCTGGAGTCGTGCGACTACATCTACGGGGCCTACGACCGCGTGTTCGACGCCCTGCAGCACGTGAAGGAGCGCGACCCCGGGCTGGTGGCGGTCGTGTGCTCTCCCGGCGCGTCCCTGATAGGGGACGACTGCCAGAAGGCCGTGGACGAGTGCGGGCTGTCCGACAGGGCCCTGGTCCTCGACGCCGACCTCAGCTCCAAGCCCATCAACGCGGGGATCGACCTCACCCTGAGAAAGGCGGTCGAGAGGCTCGCGCCCCCGACGGCCGAGAGGAGGGAAGGGACCGCGGTGCTACTGGGGAACCACATCCTCCAGAAGGACTGGGAGTCGGTCAACGAGGAAATGTCCAGGATACTGGGCCTGATGGGGATAGAGGTCATATGCTGCCTGGGTGCGGGATCCACCGTCGAGGAGGTCCGCGGATCGGCCGGAGCCGAGTTCGCCATCGCCGTCTGCCCTGAATACGCGATCGAAACGGCAGAGCTCTACCGCCGGAAATACGGGGCCGTGACGGTGGTCCCGGATGTGTCGCCGGTGGGATTCGAGGCGACCGACGCCTGGATAAGGCTGGTGTCGGAGAAGACCGGGCATCCCTGCGAGGCCGCCCTCGGGTACGTGGACGGACTGCGCAGGAGGGCCTATCGTCGCATGCTGGCGGCCAGGTTCGACACGGACGCGTTCAAGTACTGCATCGATGCCGAGCCGTCGATATGCTACCCGCTGGCCAGGTTCTTCTACGACGACCTGCAGATGGTCCCGGCCTGCCTCAGGTACGACGGCGTGTCGTATGCTCCCGCGGAAGGCCTCATGAAGGACTTCCTCGGGAGGATCGGGAGGAGCGAGGCCCTCGACGCGGACGTCCCCGGATACGTGGACATCCTGTGCACCAACGGCAACACTGTCGACATGTACGCCAGGTCCCGCCATTGCCTTCGCGGGGTGGACCTCAGGTTCCCCTCGATGATGAGCACGGAGTTCCTCCCGCAGCCACTGTTCGGAGCCGTCGGGGCCCTGTACATCCTCGAGAGGGTGGTCAATCGCTTCTGAGTGGTCCCATGGAATCGACTGGAAGAGAGACGGGGGCAGCTCCTTGAGGCTGCTCCCGCAACGCGCCCCTGCGGCCGAGGGAGTCGACGCCGGCTTCCGCGAAGAGTACAGGAGCTACATCTGGCGCAAGGTGCTGTTCATACTGCTGCTGGCCGTCGCCATGTTCGTCCTGCTGGGATACTCCGTCACCGTGAGCGGGCGCGACATGACCTTCTGGGACGGCATCATGGCCGTCCTCGACCATCTGGCCGGGGTCACGTACGACAGGGCGGAGGACCCGGTGAAGTTCTGGAACGACTACATCGTCTGGAACAGCACCATGCCCCGCGTCCTGGGCGCCATCGTCTGCGGATCGGGGCTGGCGGTGTGCGGGGCCGCTATGCAGGTGGTCCTGAACAACCCCCTGGCAGAGCCGTACACGCTCGGAGTCTCGTCCGGCGCGGTGTTCGGAGCCTGCCTGGCGATAATACTCGGGTTCACGTTCGGCTCCCTCGGCACCTACGGGATCATCGGGAACGCGTTCCTCTTCGCGCTGGTGCCGTGCGCCATAATCATCGTCCTGGTGGGGGTCATGAAGGGCCTCTCGCCCGTTACGATGATACTGGCCGGGACCGCCGTCTCCTACTTCTTCAGCGGGCTAACCACGCTGATGATGGTGAGGACCGACGACGAGACCCTTACCTCGTCGTTCCGCTGGCAGATAGGAAGCCTCTCCGGGATCGGATGGGACAACCTCTGGATTATATTCATGGGGACGGTGGCGTGCTCCGCGGTCCTGATGGCCACGACCAAATACCTCAACATCCTGGCCACCGGGGACCGCTCCGCCACCAGCCTCGGCGTGGACGTCACGAAGGTCCGCTACACCATACTGATAGTGTCGTCCCTGATGGTGGCCGTGATCCTGTCGTTCACCGGCATCATCGGGTTCATAGGACTGCTGGCGCCCCACATGGTCAGGACCATACTGGGGGCCGACAACAGGTATGTCATCCCCGCGTCGATGCTCCTGGGGCCGCTGATCCTGCTGTTCGCCGACACCATATCCAGGTTCCTGGCGGAGGTGGACCTGCCCGTGGGCATCGTGATGATGTTCGTGGGCTCGCCGATATTCCTCTACATCCTTCTGGGAAGGCGCGGAAGGAGGGCGATGTACCGATGTCCGGGACGCGTTCCGAGGACCTGAGGGAGGGATACCATGCCTTCCTGAGGAGGCAGAGGCTCGTGTGCATGGGGTTCCTCGTGCTGGCGGCGGTCGGGGTCGTGGCCCTGTACGGGTTCAGCAACAACGCCAGCCAGTCGTATTGGACGTCCTACGCCGTGCTCGGCCATCACCTGTTCGGGCTCGACGCGCCTGCGGGGAGGTTCACGGACATGG
>ERZ842401.4616-NODE-4616-length-15859-cov-4.779296_pt1 | contig 15859 bp, 8 predicted proteins | sample MGYA00521270_ERZ842401 | MGnify/ENA primary metagenome ERZ842401 (study PRJEB31892, sample SAMEA3878208) | bioreactor metagenome | biome: Moose rumen | place: Sweden | collected 2011-10 | study: EMG produced TPA metagenomics assembly of the PRJEB12797 data set...
ATATCTTGCCCACTTCACAAAAGTGCGCCAGGGGGGGGAATTACCCCGTCCGGTGAGGACTATCAGGGGTAAAATACTTGAAAAATGAGGGGAAATGTTGTATAATGTATTGTGGAATATTATACAAAATCTGCCGAAAGGAAAAAAGCATATGAATATTGATGACCTGAAAGGCTTTAGCGATCACATAAAGCCTATGACCTGTATAATCTCAGTGGAGAAATTCCCTGACGGTTCATACGGCAACATTCGTATAGTTACGGGCAATTCGGCGTATCTCCACGCTGCTGAGGAGTATATGAAGGTGGGCAGGGACGACCTGTTCGATGAAGAAAAATTCGTGCCTGACCAGCCCTATGAGAGATATATCCCAAAGGATCTGAATTTTGAGGATTACTGCTACAGAAGCGCCATTCTGGGGGAAACTCTCCATTCCTATGTGCGCCCCGAAAAATATAAGTTCTGGATACACCTGAACATGGTGCCGCTGGTGTCGGATAAGGAGAATATCGGCTACTGCACCTACACCCAGGAATTTGCCAGCGACGCCCAGGCAGGGGTAGTGAACTCACTTTCGCCTGAGATCATGAGCAGGGTGCTCAACACCTGTATCGCCCTGAGAAGCTCTGACGACTTTGAAGAGGCTGCCCAGCGTGTCATAGACGACATCAGCGACCTTACAAAAGCCGACCACTGCTGCATTCTGCTGACGGATTTTGAGCAAAGGCACTGCCGTGTGCTTTGTGAGGCTCTGGGCAATGATACAGAGCTTTTATCCATGCACACCTATGTGAACGATGATTTTATCGACATTGCAGCCACCTGGGACGACACCATTGCAGGCAGCACCTGCTTTATCATCAACGAGCCTGGGGACTGGGATACCCTGAAAGAGCGTAACCCCCTGTGGTATGAGTCTATGCACAGCGCAGGGGCAAAGAGCCTTGTGCTTTTCCCGCTGAGGTCACAGGGCAAGTCGCTGGGCTATATCTGGGCGATAAATTTTGATACCGCAAATACTGTCAAGATAAAGGAAACGCTGGAGCTAACCTCGTTTTTTGTGGCGTCTGAGGTATCAAACTACCAGATGCTGGGCAAGCTCACCAAAATGAGCATGACGGATCTGCTCACAGGCGTAAGCAACCGCAATGCGCTGAATGAACGTGTATCAAGGATAGAAAACGGCGAGGAGGGCAGCGGCAGAATTGCCGTGATATTTGCCGATGTGAACGAGCTCAAACAGGTCAACGATAAAAACGGCCACACCGCAGGCGACCGTCTGCTTAAAAGGGCTGCCATCGGTCTGCAGGACCTTTTCCCCGATGAGGAGGTCTACCGTGCAGGGGGCGATGAGTTTGTTATGATCACAAACAGGCTGTCTGATGAGGAGATAAAGCAAAAGCTGGAAATATTTGAACAAAATATGGAGCTGGGCAATTTCAGCCTTTCGGCAGGCTTCTGCTCGGGCGAACCCGAAAATATAAAGCTTATACGTGAGACCGCCGACAAGCGTATGTATGCGAAGAAAACGGCGTATTACAAGGATAGAGCTATCAGAAGGTAAGGGCTGAAACCCATTGCAGAGCTCACAGCTTTTGAGATAACAATAAAGGAGAGACCCTATGAAACATAAAATAATCGACCTTATCGAGCCCGACAACGGCTGTGAGGGCTTTATGCCGGGGGAGGAGCCCACAGTAACCCTTATCCTCGACGACGGCAGGAGCGTAAGGGTGTATGACAAGCTGGCTTATGAAATGGGCTGGGACGCAGGCGGATATATCACCGATGAACAGATAGCTGCCCACGCAACGTGAGGTTGATCTTTGCTGTTTACCCGGCACTCAAAAAGGCGCCCACAGCTTTTAGAGGTAAGAAAACGGTTTACAAAATTATGTGGTAACACGCACAAAAACTCGCTTTCAAGGTTCGCGCAGCGTATCAACACACCCTAGCAGTCACGTAAGCACCCCCAGCCACTAGAGGCAAGAGGTAAGAAGCAAGAGGCAAGAAATTTCCCAAACAAACAAAGTCTGAAAAGAGGACTCTTGCTTCTTGCCTCTGGTTTCTTGCTTCTAGAGGCACAGGTGGGGGAACAACCCCGTCCGGTGAGGACAGGTGGTAAAATACTTTACATTTATGGATATTTGTGCTATAATTATTAGCAGCATATCAAATTAAATCTTCATATTGATAACGAAAGGAAGAACTAAAATGAAAAAAGAATTATTTCAGCAGTATGTGCAGTATTAATAGCTTTCTCGGCAGCGGCAGCCCTGCCCGTGGGCTCGGCTGGGGAGCCGGGCAGTGTCAGGGCTTATGCGGCTGTGGTCGATTCGGGAGAGTGCGGACTCAATGCCACCTATACCCTCGACAGCGACGGTACACTGACCATAAGCGGCAGCGGTAAGATAAATGATCAAGTGTTTGAGGATAATAATAATATTAAAAAAGTCATCATTAATGATGGTATTACATCTATCGGCGACAGTGCTTTTAATTGGTGCGAAAACCTTGAAGCTGCCAGCATACCCGACAGTGTTACCGAGATAGGAGTAAATACATTCAATATGACAAAGCTGACGCATTCCCAGACAACTGACTTAAAATATGTTGACGGCTGGCTGGTAGGTTGTGGTTATAATGAAGTATCTGTTGTTGTGCCCGGTGATGTAAGGGGCATTGCAAACGGTGCATTTTACTATTCATTAGAAAGTGTTACCTTGTCAGAGGGCATAACTGTCATACCCGATAAAGCATTCTATGGATGCGATGATCTTAAAGAAGTCAATATACCCACCAGTGTTAACAAGATAGGCATTCATGCATTTTACAACTGCACAAGCCTTAAAACTGTTACCGTGCCTGAGGGCGTGAGTGTGATCAATGAAAAAACATTTTATGGCTGTACGGCGCTTGAAGAAGTAAAGCTGCCCTCCACAGTTACCAAGATAGAAGATTATGCTTTCTGGAACTGTACCGGTTTAAAGAAGATAGATATACCCAAGGGAGTAATTGATATCGGGAATTCTGTCTTTTACAACTGTACCTCTCTTGCTGATGTGAACATACCTGATACTGTCAGGACTATTGGTGATCATGCGTTTGCGTCATGCGGTTCGCTGAAAAGTCTCACCGTTCCCGAAAGTGTTGAAACTATAGGTGATCTGGCATTTGGCTTTAGCTGGAATTCGAGCTGGGAAATTAACTTGCAGAAAGTGCCCGATTTCAAGCTTTACTGCTATAGGTATTCCGGAGCAGAAAATTATGCTGTCAACAACGGCATTGACTATGAGCTGCTTGACTCCGGGTTTATCAAGGGCGATATTAACTTTGATACCAAGGTGGATACCAAGGACGCCATGAAAGCCGTAGCCTTTGACAAAAAGACCGCAGCTCCCAAAAACGACGACGAGTTCAGGGCTGCCGATGTGAACGGCGATGAAAAGCTCGACTCTAAGGACGCTATGGTGATAATCAACGCTGTTAAGAATAAAACGGCGATAAAATAAAGCTGAAACTAAGGGGGTCAGATCATGAGTAAAAAAGTGATAGCTGCTTTTGCGGCTATGGCGGTGGTTATCATTGCGCTGATAGCGGCGCTGATAGTTACCAACAGCGGCGGCGATGATAAAAATGACAGCAAGGCTAAGCCTGCATCGGCATCATCTGTCAGCGAGAGCAAGGCGGCTGATAAGGAGGAGTCTCAGGAGGACTCCGCCAATGATGAAGATGATGAAAGCACCGGGGAAGAGTCTGATGATAATGACGCTGATAAGGACAGCGGCGAGGATAAGGAGGACTCAGAAAAAGCCGACGATGATGATGATGACGGCGATGAAGAAGCCGAGGACGAGACCAGGGAGGGCTTTGTTTTCACCTACTCGGCAGGCAACGGCTGGGAGGACGGCGACAAGAAAATGTGCAGCCTTGAAATGGGCGTTACAAACTACACCGATGAAGCCGTCAAGGGCTGGACCCTGGAGCTGGAGGTGGAGCAGCTTAGATCCTGCGAGGGCTGGAACGGCGAGTTTACCGTCAAGGGCGATACCCTCACCATAAAAAATGTTGACTACAACGGCGATATCCCCAAGGGCGGCACCGTTACCCCCGGCTGCAATATCGGCACGGGAACAGCCCTAAACATCAAATCGGCTAAGCTCAACGGGGTCGAGTGTACTATCAAAAAGGGCAAGGTCTCCCAAAGCTCGGGCAGCGGCGACAGCAATAACAATGATAAGAAGGACACCGATGTAAAGGCGCTGCTCACCAGAAGCGACAAAGCCAAGCAGGGCGATGACTGGCTGCACACCGACGGCAATAAGATCTTGGATAAGGACGGCAAGCAGGTGTGGCTGACAGGTGTAAACTGGTTCGGCTACAACACAGGCACAAACACCTTTGACGGTCTGTGGAACAGCGAGCTGGTCCCCACGGTAAAGGCGATAGCCGACCACGGCTTTAACCTTATAAGAGTGCCTATCTCGGCTGAGCTGATAAACCAGTGGGCAGCAGGGGAGTACCCCCAGGCGAACTACAATAACGCCTATAATGAGGAGCTCAACTCCATGAACTCGCTGGAGATATTTGATTATTTCCTAAAGCTGGCTGAGGAGAACGGCATGAAGGTAATGCCCGATATACACTCTGCCGAGACTGACGCCGCAGGCCATAACGTTAACCTGTGGTATACCGACAAGGTGAGCGTTAAGGAGTATTATGCTGCCCTTGAATGGCTGGCAGACCGCTATAAGGATAACGACACCATAATCGCCTTTGACCTTAAAAACGAGCCCCACGGCAAGCCTAATGAGGGCGATAAGGCTGCGATATGGAACGACTCGAAGGCCGCAAACAACTGGAAGTATGTTGCCGAAACCGCAGCTGCAAAGGTGCTGGCGAAAAACCCCAACGTGCTTATAATGGTGGAGGGCACCGAGATCTACCCCAAGGATATCAAGAAAAACAGCGATTATTCCTCACAGGATAATGACGACTACTTCTTCAACTGGTGGGGCGGCAATTTAAGAGCCGTCAAGGACTACCCCATAGACCTTGGCGAGTATCAGGACAAGCTGGTGTATTCTCCCCACGATTACGGTCCCACAGTATATCAGCAGCCCTGGTTTGAGGGTGATTATGACTACGACAGCCTTATAGACGACTGCTGGCAGGACAACTGGCTGTATATCCACAAGGACGATACAGCGCCGCTGCTGATAGGTGAATGGGGCGGCTTTATGACCGAGCCCAACATCACCTGGATGACCTACATGAGAAAGCTCATTAAGACCTACCACCTTAACCACACCTTCTGGTGCTTCAACGCAAACTCGGGCGATACAGGCGGGCTGGTGCTTGACGATTTCACCACCTGGGACGATGAAAAATACGATTTTGTAAAAGAGGTGCTCTGGCAGGAGGACGGCAAATTCGTAGGTCTCGACCACGAGATAGCCCTTGGCAAGAACGGCATTACCCTTAAAAAGGCTAAGGGGCTGTAATTAAAGAGAACATAAAAAAGTCCGAAAGCATTTAAGCTTTCGGACTTTATCTTTTTTATAAGACCTTTACATCTTCCTGTCAGTTCTCACCGTCATCTTTTTTCCTGCGCTTTGCTGTCAGCAGCAGCAGACCTGCCGCAGCTGCGAACTTGCTTACGTTAGCTACCAGCGCTCTGCCCGTTACGGGGTTATCAGTGGTAGTTGTAGATGTTGTGGTGGTCGTTGTATTTGTGTTAGTGTTGGTGTTAGTGTTTGTATCAGTGCTGTCAGAAGATGTTTTGCCTGACGAGTTACTGTCGCTTGAGGTCTTTCCGTCATCATCGGAGGACTTGCCGCTGTCGGTCTTGCCGTCTCTGTCACCGCTGCCGCTGCCTGTTCTGCTTGAAGAGTCGCTGCCGCCTGTGGTGTCACGGTCCTTGCCTGTTTCATCACCGTTTTTGTTGGTGTCGCTGCTTGTGTCCTCAGAATTTGACTCAGTGTCCTGATCGGTGGTGTTCTCTGAGTTTGTGTTGTCATCAGATGTATTATCACCGCTGCTGGTCTCGTCACTTGGTGTAGCATCGCCCTTAGTGTCGTCATCAGCCTTCTTTACAGCGTCGCAGATAGTCAGTACAGTATCATCAAGTACCGAATAACCTGCCTTAGCGCTGCCGTCAAAGCTGTCGCCTGCATCGTCAGAGCTGATCACATTTACAGAACCGTTGTCGATCTTGAATGTAACAGATGAACCCAGTACATCGTACTTGTTGCCGTTATCATCAACGATATCGCTGTCGCCCTTTGTCTCGGTCAGTGTGTATTCGCCGTTTGGCAGATAAGCTATCTCAACAGCCTTATCGCCCGATACCCAGGTTATGCCGTCACCGTTATCGGTGAGCTTAACGCTGTCCTTGTTGGCTTCGGCTATCTTCTCCCACTGCTCCTGAGTGAGCTGTGCGTTGGTGATAGTCAGCACTGCGTTTTTAACTTCCTTAGTGCCTGTCAGGTCTGTCTTGTTTACGGATATCTTAACTGCGCTGTCCTCCACTAGCATAACGCCCTCGTCGGTGGTGGTTGCAGTTGAGGTAACATTGCCGTTCTCGTCTATAGTGAACTTTGTATCGGCAGTAAGAGTATAACCGTCGGGAGCTGTTTCCTCGTGAAGAGTATACTCAGTGCCTGTCTTTAAGCCCTTAACTTCGTGAGCTTCGGTTGCAGATGTCCACTCGATCTTCTGACCGTCTATCTCAACAACATTACCCTCGCTGTCAAGTATCTTAATGAATGCGCCTTCGATCTCTTTGCCTTCAGCCACATCGGTCTTTGATATCTTAACAGATGTCTTTTCGTCCTGAACGAGCAATACCGTGTTGCCGTCCTCGTCAGTTGTGGTAGTTCCTCTGGTGATTATATCGCCGTTTGTGTCAATGCTGAAAACAGTATCGGCAGTAACGGTATAACCGTCGGGAGCTGTCTCTTCGTGAAGAGTATACTCAGTGCCTGTTTTTAAGCCCTTAACTTCGTGAGCCTCAGTTGCAGATGTCCACTCGATCTTCTGACCGCCTATCTCAACAACATTACCCTCGCTGTCAAGTATCTGAATGAATGCGCCCTCGATCTCTTTACCGTCAGCTACATCGGTCTTTGATATCTTAACAGAGGTCTTGCTGTCCTGAACGAGCAATACCGTGTTGCCGTCAGTATCAGTTGTGGTAGTTCCTCTGGTGATTATATCGCCGTTTGAGTCTATCCTGAAATCAGTATCAGCTGCAACAGTGTAGCCCTCGGGAGCTGTTTCCTCGTGGAGCTTGTAATCAACGCCTGTTTTAAGACCCTTGACTTCGTGAGCCTCGGTGGCAGATGTCCACTGTACCTTTTCGCCGCCTATCTCAACAACATTGCCCTGTGCGTCAAGTATCTGGATAAGTGCGCCTTCGACCTCCTTGCCGTCAGCCACATCTACCTTTGATACCTTAACGGAAGTCAGCTCGTCCTCAACCAGCAGAACTGTCTCGCCCTGTGCGTTCACAGCGGTGGTTCCTCTTGAATGAACATCGCCGTTATCATCAATGGTGAATATTGTGTCAGCCGCAACCGCATAGCCGTCAGGGGCTGTTACCTCATGGAGTGTGTATTCGGTGTTGATGTTAAGACCCTTTACCTCGTGAGCTTCGGTGGTGGATGTCCACTGTACCTTCTCGCCGTTTATCTCAACAACATTGCCCTGTCCGTCAAGTATCTGGATAAGTGCGCCTTCGACTTCCTTGCCGTCAGCCACATCTACCTTTGATACCTTGACAGATGTCATGGTGTCCTTGATAAGTATAACGGTATTGCCGTTCCGGTCTGTTGTAGTTGTACCTCTTGTGATTATCTCGCCGTTGCTGCCAATGGTGAAAACTGTGTCGCTTGCAACGGTGTAGCCGTCGGGAGCTGTCTCTTCGTGGAGCCTGTACTCCACGCCTGTTTTAAGACCCTTGACCTCGTGAGCCTCAGTCGTAGATGTCCATTCGATCTTCTGACCGTTTATCTCCACTACATTGCCCTCGCTGTCGAGTATCTGTATGAACGCGCCCTCTATCTCCTCATCATTTGCGGCATCTACCTTAGATACCTTGACAGAGGTCAGTTTATCCTCCACCAGCAGGACTGTCTCGCCCTGTGCGTTGGCGGCAGTTGAACCTCTTGTAATGATATTGCCGTTCTTGTCGATACTGAATTGGGTATCAGCCGAAACAGCATAGCCGTCGGGAGCTGTTACCTCATGGAGAGTGTACTCAACGCCTGTTTTAAGTCCCTTTACTTCGTGGGCTTCCTTTGTCGAGGTCCACTCAGCCTTATTGCCGTTTATATCCTCGGCAACGCTGCCGTCAGCATTAAGTATCTGTATCAATGCGCCCTCAAGCTCCTTGCTGTCAGCCACATCTACCTTTGATACCTTGACGGAGGTCAGCTCGTCATCAACCAGCAGAACTGTCTCGCCCTGTGCGTTGGTGGCAGTTGCCGACCTTGTCACAACGTTTCCGTCAGTGCCGATAGAAAATTCTATCTGAGAAGTTACCTTATAACCGTCGGGAGCTGTCTCTTCAATAAGGACATAGTCGCCTGCGGGTATAGCGTATATCTCGGTCTCGCTGCTGCCCGAAACGAAGCTTACCTGGGTCAGGTCTGTGCTCTTATCCAGTGCAAGCTCGCTGCCTGCTCTCTTAGCATAGGTGTTTTCAAATGTAACGCCCTGTGTAACAGCTTTAAGGGTGAGCTTAGCACCGCTGAGCTCCTTATCGCTGCCTGCTGCCACCTTGCTTATAAGCAGCTTGTCGGGTGCGTTGAAGAAGTCGATGATGTTTGTTGTGACCTCATTAGTGCCGTAATAAACAGTGACCTTGCCGTCTTTGGCTATCTCAAACCGTATGCCGTCGCTGTTATTTATAATATAGCCTGCGGGAGCGGTCTTTTCAAACAGGGTATAGATACCCGGGTCAAGCTCGCCCAGTATCCTCAGACCCTCGCTGGTCACCTTCCAGGTGTTGCCTGTGCTGCTGGGCACTTTCTTTCCGTCGCCGCTGTTAACAAGCTCAAACTCGGCTGTGCCTATGAGCTTTTCGGTGAGAGTATCCACCTTGTTCACGGTGACATCGGTCTTTTTGTCCTCCATCAGCAGGGTGTGGTCGACCACATCAATATCAGATGATGTCATTGCACCGCTGGAGCTTATATTGAAGGTGATAGGCTCGCTTCTGGTGTAGCCTGCAGGAGCATCCTCCTCCGAGAGGGTGTAAGTGCCCTGGGGCAAAAACTGCACTACAGTGGGTGCGTCGCCCGTCTCAAACTCGATGATATCGTCATCGGGCATTTCGTAGGTCACTGTGGTCCTGCCTCTTTTGAGCACCACGTCTGAAAGATCCTTGCCGTCCTCGCTGGTTATCCAGAGTGTAACGCCTTTAAGCTCTGTTACATTGTCGGGGTCGGTAACATCGGTCTTTGAAACGGTAAAGCTCGGTATCAGCGTACCCAGCATATTCTGGTGCCCCGAGTCATCTGTAAGATATACCCACGCATCATAGCCCAGTGCGTAATAATCAGGCACCTCGTTGTCGATGTAATCAATGACCGGCTTATACAGAATGGTCCATGCCGAAAGGGGATCGTTCATGGGGTCGGGAGATATGTACTTGTACTTGTTCTTCTCCACGGTCCTGTAGTTATCCGCATGATCGTTGATGTTGTCATCAAGAACGAACTCGGGCCAGTAGGACGCATCGTGTGTGAACGCCCATACATAACGCTGTACGCAGCTTGCGTTTATCATCTCGGTCCAGCTGCTGTTCCATGAATTGACCTGTGACTCTGTGATATAGCCCTCAGCCAGAAGAGCCTCTCTTACAGCGTCCTTGTCAATGGCTTTCAGCAGTTTTTTAACGTTCTTTTCCTCCATCAGAAGCTTTATCAGCCTTGACTTGGCAGCCTCTGTGTAGATCCTCTCGCCTGCAACATCTTTGGTGTAATTCGGCATCTCCGAAAGTCTGTACCTGGTGTAGGTCTGACCTGAAGGAGTATCCTCCTTAGCATCAAGACAGTAAGCATAGCCTGATACCTTGTTGCCGTCGGGGTCCGTTACTATCCTGCTCTTGTTATAGCCGCTGATGGTATAACCCGTATCCTCGGCATTGGTGCTCAGATCATAAGTCGAAAGCGGCATTATGAACACCATAAGGAAGGTAGTAAGGAGCGACAGCGCTCTTTGAGTAAGTGTTTTCCTCAATATAGTTCCTCCTCTTCAAAAATTTGCGAAAGCCCGTTGCATAAGCCTGCAAGGGCAGCAGTCTCGGCACTCATCAGCCTTCATTCCGCCCGACCTGACCTGTCAATAAAAATCAAGACATTAAAAAAGAGTACAATACTGCATTATATTCTGATTATACACCATTTGTAAAAAAAATGCAAGAGGTTTGACAAAATGTCATTTGTTAAAAGAAAATCTTAATTTGACTTAATAGTTATAATAGTATAAGCACGGGGAATATAACTATAAAAATAGTAACAATTCCGACATCAATTATGCCTTTTTTCGCACAGGCAGAAAAAAGGCATGATCGGGTATGGCAGTCAAAAAAATGTCAGCACCCCAGCTGCTTATATCTCTCATACTCTTCTTCGCTGAGGTCGCTGCCCGAGGGTACAAGCCCCGTGAACTCGGCGGCAGAGCTTGTGCGGGCGTCGGTCTCGGGGGCTTTTGTGCCCTTTGCCTGGGCATAGATATCCGCACAGCTTTTAAGGGTCTGGAAATTGCTGATGTCCTGCTTCATAAGCAGTCTGCGCAGCTCGGGCGACAGCGCCGAGAAAAAAGCCCTGCTGCCGCTGTCCTTGCTCAAAAGCTCCGTAAGAGCCGAATTGTGCAGGGGTGAATGGTTTTGTTCGTTCATAGTGGCATCTCCTGTCTTTGTATGAGGAAATCATTTTATGATCTCCTCAGAGGCAAGATGACCAGAGGCAAGAGGCAAGACCAATGTGCGCCTGCGGCGATTTTTTTCGCTTTGCATACACGCTTTTCCTGCTTCTGTATTCTTGCTTCAAGGAAATCGGTTTTTAAAAATGTTTTCCCTGTCTTCATATCATTCTTTAGCTTATTATGCCGCAAACCCCGTTTTTTATTCATCATTACGTATTTGTGTCCAAAAAAAGGAATGTATATTTGTGCGGGGTTGTCATAAATGCATAAAATAGGCAAGTTTTTTTTGCGCCTGCTTTACAATTCGGGGCTTTTGTGGTATAATAACTCTGTGAATGCCTTGCCGATGCAGGGCAGCTTAAATGATAGGGGTGACCTTATGACAGAGCAAAAAGTCCTTGAGGATCTCAGGAGCGGCTGGGTGGACAGCTGCGTCGGCGCCGATATAAGCGGCGTGGGCAGGCTCAGACAAAGCGGCGTTATACTGCTTTGCAGCGATGAAGTCAATAAGATAAGGTCTGCCTTTTTGAAGATATTCTACGCTCTGGGAGTTACCTGTTCGGATATCGCATTTTCGGGCAGTGAGGTGCTGATAGCCCTTGACCTGAGCTTTGCCCCTCTCGACGAGGGCGAGGTAAGGCAGGCTGCCGATCATGCAGGCAGGCGCGTTTTCGTCACCGATAAGCCGGACAGGGTGAAGGAGCTCAGCGGCAGCTTGCCTGTGCTTTTCCTGGGCAGGCTCTGCGGCGCAGGTCTGATAAATTCCCCCGACGTCAGGGAGAATGCCTGCACCGATGTGCTGGATATGTTCTCAGCGACCCTGTTTATGGCAGGCTGCGATAAAAGGATAAAGGACAACGTTTACTACGCAGGTCACGGCGGCTGCGGCATAAGGGGCGCAAAAAGCCTTGCAAGCGGCGGCTATGTGCCCATGATAAGCCTTGAAGATTCAAGGTATATGCTTGAATACACACGCACCCATAAAGACAAGCTGTTTTATTTTGACAACACCTACGGCGGCAACCTAAAGCTGCTGCAAAAGCTGCTTTTTATGTGTCTGGACGAGTTCGACCGTATCTGTAAAAAGCATGATATAACCTACTATCTGGGGGGCGGCACCCTGCTGGGGGCTGCAAGGCACTCGGATATCATACCCTGGGACGATGACATGGACGTTATGATGACCAGAGCCGAGTATGAAAAGTTCCTCTCGGTGGTGGAGCAGGAGATAGACCATGAGCGCTTCACCTTCCAGTCAAGCGAGACCGACGGGGAGTACCACAGTGTGTTTACCAAGATAAGGCTAAACGGCACCAGGTTCGTCACCTCATTTTCCTCACAGTTTGAGGGTATGCATCAGGGCATTTTTATAGATATCTTCGTACACGACAGCACTGCCGACCTTAAGATCGTGCAGAAGCTGCACGTTTTTGCCACCCTTTTCGCCAGGAGCATGGTGTTCCACAAATGGGCTGGGGACGATATGCATTTCTACGGCAGGCTGAAGCTTATTTGCAGGCTTGCCACAAGGTATATCAGAAAGACGGATATCAAAAAGCTGGAGCAGATACAGCATAGGGTGATAACCTTTTTTGACGGCAAAAGCACCGCCCATTACTACGACGGCACGGGGGAGCACCTGAGACACGGGGCATTTCCCAAAAAGTGGCTGGGCAAGCCTAAGTATCTGAAGCTTGGCAGCAGGGAATACCCTGTGCCTGCACAGTATGAGAAGTACCTTGCCTATTCCTACGGCGACTACAAAAAGCTTATCCCTGCCGCAAAGCGCAAGGCAGGGCATGATATCATAGAGACCGACTTCGGCAGCTACGGCACTGAAGTCAGGCTGGAGACTCTCAGAAAAGCGGTCGATGAGATCGAAAGGTCTAAAAATAAATAACGAAATAAATTAAGTAATAAGAGGGGATAGTTGATGTTTGATCTGGTCTTGTTCGGCGCAGAGCATGACAAAATGAAAACAAGGATAAAGGCGGCTATGAATACGGCGGCTTACCAAAGCGGCAGTATGTGTATCTACTGCATGGACCAGTCGGGTGAGCCGGATATTGAAAAATATCTCAGCGACGAGCAGGCTGAGAGGTTTTTCAGCCACGATGTTTCGCAGATGTCGTCGGCTGAGGCTTATAACCATGCATTAAAGGTCACAAAGGGCGATATAATAATGTTCGGTATCAGCGACGGCAGCTTTGAGCCCGGGGCGCTGGAGAGCATACCCGAGCTTATCGAAAAGCAGGGCATAGTTTCGCTGCACCCTTACTATTTCAACGCCGACGGCAAGGAGGTATCATATACCGCCTACAGAGCCGATTTTGACAAAAAGAACAGTATGCAGGTGGACGTTGAGACCTTCCCCGAAAAATTTCACCTGTGCTTTTCGGCTTTTGCCTTTAAGAAAAGCCTTTTTGAGGGCAGGAGCTTTGATGAAAGGCTTGACTACGACAGCGAGAACAAAATGCTCATGGAGCTGCTGGACGACAATAAAAAGTATACCTTTGCAAACTATAAGTTCGTTTCCAACGACCCCAACGAGCTGGATTATTTCAACTACGCACCCCAGTTTGACAAAAGCTGGTATCAGGAGTCTATGGACAACTTCCTTATAGACGCAGTTAAGGAGAACTCCTCACAGTTCGTGCAGCGTTTTGTGCTTTATATGATAGTATGCCGCTATGCCTGCAATATGAATGAGAGGGACAAGAGCATTCTTCTCCCCGATGAAGCGCAGGAGTTTTTTGAGAAAACAGGCAAAGCCATACAGCATATCGACGATGTGCTCATAGGCAGCTGCCATGCCCTGAACAACAAGTCGAATATACCCAGATTTTTCGCACTCAACCTTCTGAGAATGAAGTATAATGACGAGCACCTTATGCCCGAGATAACCGCCACCGTCAACGACCTTTCGGCATATCTGGGCAAGGCGCAGATGTGGAGCATAGGCGGCACAAAGCTTGAATTCAAGGTCATCTACTGCGACGGCGAGAACCTTACTATGGACGGCTTCTTCCCCGGCTCCTACGTGTTCCCCGAGGGGGATATCGAGGTCATCGCCATGATAAACCAGAGCATACCTTTCCCTGTGAGGAGAAACCATATATATGCCCTCAACAAGTTCTTCAACGTATCCGCAAAGGGCAACTATTCCTTCCAGTTCTCGATACCCCTCACCAGCCTTGACAAGGTGCAGAGCATAACCTTCTACCTGCTGTACAAGGGCAGAAAATATCCCCTTCAGGTGACGTTTATAAGGGCGCAGACAAAGCTCAGCCATGTGTCGGGATCATACTGGATATGCGGACAGAGCATTATAACCTACAACGGCAAAAGGCGTTCATTTATTGTTGAGCCGCTGACCAAAAAAGCTCACTGCGCCCACGAGAAAAAGTTTATAAAGGGCATTTCAAAGTCTACCCACGGTATGTGGAAGATAAAAATGGTGGGCAACCGACTGCTCTACTGGGTGACTAAGCCGTTCTACAAAAAGAAGATATGGCTCACTATGGACAAGATATTCAAGGCAGGCGACAACGGCGAGTATTTCTACCGCTATGTCAAGGCTCATCAGCCCGAGGACGTTAAGATATACTACGTGGTGGCTGCCGACTCCCCCGACTATGCAAGGCTTAAAAGTCAGTATAATACCATAGTCAAGTTCAACTCAATAAAGCATAAAATGCTGGCGCTGCATACCGACCTTATGCTGGCGACCCATGTGGATACCATGAACTGCAACGGTTATTACCACGCCACCCAGAAGTATTTCAAAGACCTCTACAACGCAAGAGTAGTCTGCCTGGCGCACGGTCTTACCATACAGCGCATAGCCCAGTATCAGAACAGAGTTTTTGATAACACGGTGCTTTATTTCTTCGCTTCAAAGTATGAGGTCAAAAACGTCAGCCATGAGATATATGACTACTACGACAAGCGTGCTTTGTGCCTGACGGGTCACGCAAGGTATGACGGTCTTGTTTCAAACGATAAGAAGATAATCCTTATCACCCCCACCTGGAGACGCTCGGTGACAACAGGCAAGGCTAAAAAGGGCGCTACCTACTCACATTCCTCCAGCTTTGCACACAGCGATTATTTCAAGATATACAACGGTCTTATCAACGACGAAAGGCTGATAGCCGCCGCCAAGGAGCACGGCTACAGGATAGTTTACCTGCTGCACCCAGCCATGAGCAACCAGCTGGAGGATTTTGAAAAAAGCGACGGCGTTGACATAGTAGCGGCTACCGGCGATATAAGCTACGAGAAGATACTCACCGAGTCAAGCCTTATGGTGACAGACTATTCGGGCGTTCAGTTCGACTTTGCATATATGAAAAAGCCGCTGGTTTACTACCACCCCGATGTGCTGCCCCCCCAGTATGAGGCAGGCGGTCTGGAGTACGACACAATGGGCTTCGGTCCTATTTGCCGCAACCATCAGCAGATAGTAGACACCCTGTGCAGCTACATCGAAAACAGCTGCGTTATGGAGGATAAATACAAGGCAAGAGTAGACGATTTCTTTGAGTATTCCGACCACAACAACTGCGAGAGGATATTCAAAGAGGTAATGAAGTTCCAAAGCAGGTTCAGAAAAGTAAACAACCCAGAGTATCTTTAATTCCCCCACCTATCGCACTATTGTGGGGGCGGCAGGTACTCGAGTCCTCCCCGGAGGGGAGGGGGCGCTTTTGTGGCAGCTAGTATTTTGTGACGCTGCGCGAACCTTGGTAAATGTTGACTTTGTGCGCCTAGGTAATTTTGATCAGGATTTATTTTCCCCTGCTAAAACAGAGTGGTCAAGGTGCAAAACTTATCTACCCAACTTGTCGGGAAAACCGTACAAAGTTTGTTTATCAAGGCTCAAACATAGCGTGCGGTGAAAGGCTCAAACTTTAGGAACGAAATC
>ERZ842401.4617-NODE-4617-length-15858-cov-3.174018_pt1 | contig 15858 bp, 15 predicted proteins | sample MGYA00521270_ERZ842401 | MGnify/ENA primary metagenome ERZ842401 (study PRJEB31892, sample SAMEA3878208) | bioreactor metagenome | biome: Moose rumen | place: Sweden | collected 2011-10 | study: EMG produced TPA metagenomics assembly of the PRJEB12797 data set...
AGCCTTGCCACCTCTTTGTCAAAAATACCCATTTCCATAAGCCGTTGATAGCAAACTGCTAAATTATCATCCAGCCTCCCAAGCTTAAGCTGCTCCAACGCAAAAGTCTCTATTGCTTCCTCATATCGCTCATAAGTATCATAGTCCTCATCTTTATGCAAAATAATATTGGCATAAAGAAGAGCTCTCTTGTCGTAAGGCAAGTTACTGTTGTACTTAAAGAACATAGTTAAAAGCTGAGGCAGCTTGTCAACCGAATAAGATGGCAATGCTTCCATATACGCTTCAAAAATACCTGAAACATGTATGTTTTGCTCAATGGCCATACCGTACCATTTTATGAAATCCGGCTCAACAAATGGTGCTTTTAAGATATAGCTTACTATGGCAAGCAAGAATTCCGGATTGGGATATATTTCATAGCATTCATCCAATATAGGTAGAACCTTAGGATTGTAGGTGCGCTCTGATTCGAGGATATGAATCATCTGGATAGCAAAATCCTTAGTGATTGCATTTTTCTTCTTTGCCCAATTTAATACCTTAAGAGTCAATTCATCAAATGAAGATATCAAATACGGATCCTGTAAGAAGATATAATAAGCCTCTATATACAAAAGAGGTGAATCCCAGCCATCTTCTACCCATTCAGCGATATCTCTGAGTTTTGCCGTAGGATTTTTTATGTATTCCTTGCGTAAAAATAGCAAAAACCAAAATATATGAATATCATCCGAATGCTCTCGGAAAATATTCTCTATATTTTCTGTAAGTCTATCGACATAATCCTCCTCTCGTTCGATGAGAGTGCAGATATATAAAAGAAAGGCCCACTCACGGCTTCCTTTATCCTCAATAGTGCGTTTCAGATCCTGAATAATCTATAGAGCTTCCTGCTTTTGGTCATTAGTCACATACAAAAAAGCTCTAAATAACATAAAAAAGTTATCATTCATCTGCTCAGGATCCATACTGTCAATAATCTCTAAGGTTCCACTGCACCACTGAGCTGTAGTCATACGTCTCAATCTAAAATCTTCGTATAGTCGAAATGCTTTGAGAAGCTTTTTATTTTGTGTATGCGAGGAGCCTTCCAGACCTATCCCTTCTTTTTGGGTGGCCAAAATGCTGATCTCCTTATGAATATCTCTGTAATCAAAGGAAATCTTGGCATAATTCAAGCCTGCATGCATCTTATCTTTGTGAATGTAATAACTCATATTGAAAATAGAACCTAAGAAAAAATCTCCGGTTATATTTTCTTTCTCAACCGATACAAAATCAGCATCACAGGAAATCTTGATATCAATAAATCCCCATGTGGAACGAACAATCTCTATTTCCCCTTTAACGTTTTCAGAAACCTCGTAATACTCATCCAATCGCTTGGCTACATCGAAGGTCATTCTGGCTTTTTGTCCACAGGATACCAAAAACTCATCTACATTTGCAGCAGAAATAGGAGCCCCTTTGAAGCCTCGATAGATAAGCCTGGTGCGCTTGTCAAAACAGGATATAAAATCCGAAAACTTGTCGGAATAAAACAAAGAAACCGCTTGAGCAAGTTTGCAAAAGTCCTCCAAAGAACTGATTTCCCCTGTAGAAGCCATAAGCGTAGGCTTAGTATAGGTGATAGAAAAAGGGATGTATTTTTCTATACCAACTGCAATTATTATGAAATTGCCACTAAGCACTTCAGAGGCCTTGTAGTTATAATTGTCCACAGTATAGTCTATTTTGACATTAATAGAGTCAAACCACGGATCTGAAATGGTGACATATGGATTGTCACAATACACCACTCCCCTTATTTTTACATCATTAGTACTTCTGAAAAATATGCTCCCAAAAAAAGGGGTGTCAACGAAGCAGGTCTCTTCGATCTGCTCATAATTAAACTCTATATTAGGTTTTAAGTCGTCGAATTTATCCTCAGAAATTCGATAGATTCTTTTTCTCAAAACATCATCCTCACCAAATTTTAAATAAAGATTCTTACATAACAAATTATAATTTCATCTGCAAGGACCTTGTCATGCACCCACTAATTCTAGGATACTTAATAAAAATTATAGCACAACATGTAGTGTTTTCAAATGTATTACTAACAAAAAATTGTGATTAACAATTTCTTCTCTGGCAAATTAAGGATTTCTGCAAAACAATTCCTTGTTCTGTTTGCAGAAAGTAATACTTGGTGATAGTATAAATTTAGTTGAAATAATTTAATCAAAAGAGGTGATTATTGATGATAAAACATAAAGATCATTTCCACGGAAGTGACCTAGAGAAAATCGAAAAAATATATGGAATAAAAAAGGAAGATATCATTAGCTTTTCTGCCAATGTTAATCCTCTGGGAATATCCCCAAAGCTTAAAGAAGAACTTAAAGAGCACATAGATTGTATCACCACATATCCTGATAGGGACTATATCAAGTTGCGCGAATGCATAGCGACCTATTGCAATACCGAAACTGAAAATATAATAGTTGGTAATGGTTCCACCGAACTAATATCACTATTCGTTCAAATCCGAAGCCCTAAAAAAACCCTAGTTTTAGGTCCCACCTACTCAGAATACGAAAGAGAAATTTCTTTAGCGGGCGGTAAAACAATTTATTATCCTCTCAGAGAAGAAAACGACTTCGTACTAGATTCAAGCCATTTTATAGGTAAGCTCACTGAGGATATCGACATGCTTATAATCTGCAATCCCAACAATCCTACTGGCACTGCCATAAATACGCATGACATGCGCCGTATTTTAGATGCCTGCAAGGAATGCAATATATTTGTTATGGTAGATGAAACCTATGTAGAATTTGCTCAAGACATCAATGAAATATCATCTGTTGGTCTCACTAGAACATATGACAATATAGGCATTTTGCGTGGCACTTCCAAATTTTTCGCCGCTCCTGGACTTAGATTGGGCTATGCAATATGTTCAAACAATGATTTAGTGGCAGAAATCAACAAAAGAAAGGATCCTTGGACCATAAATTCCATCGCCGTTGTAGCTGGTACATTGATGTTTAATGATGAACAATACATAAAAGAAACCAGAAATCTAATTAGCACAGAAAGAGACAGACTCTATAAAAAGTTTTTAGAAAGTCCACGCTTTAAGCCATACATTCCCCAGGGAAATTTTATGTTGCTTAAGATTTGCGAAGATGGCATTACAAGCGGCCAGCTATTTGATAAATGTATAAAAAAGGGACTAATGATTCGTGACTGCTCCACCTTCCCTTACTTAGGAGAAAACTTTATTAGGATTTGCTTTATGAATCCTAGCGACAATGATAAATTAGCTGAAACTTTACTTAAATAAAAAAGGGACTTTGGCAATGACGCCAAAGTCCTTTTTTTTATTTGAACATAATATCTAAATCTACATTTCCATTTATTCCATCAACTGTCCCAGTTTCAGAATACTGCCAATAATCAAACTCATACGGCCAATAAAATTCCTTATTGTAACCTGCAAACCACTTTTTATACTCAGTAAGCTCAGTAAAATCTAAAAGCATGGCTCCCATTTCAGTGTTATGATAAATCATTGTGTCGTAACCTGCATTTTCCATGGCATGTAAAAAATTCTGAGTAAGAATAGTTCTTTCTTCAACAGTAAGGGCATTTGTTCTAGCAGAACTATCTGTTACCTTCTCCACATCAAAAACAACTGGTAACTGCAGAGTATAACCATTGAGTAAAGTAAGCACAGCAGATGCTTCCTCAAGAATCTCTGCTTGATTTACGGCCTGAGAAAAAACATAAACACCTACATCTATACCAGCAGCCTGTGCTCCCTCTATATTTTGAATGCATTTTTCATCCACAACTAATTTGCCAGTGCCATAACCCCTGTAGACCGCCCTGATAAAGGCAAACTCAACACCATCATCAGCCACCGCTTGCCAATCTATATCCCCTTGATGTGAGGAAACATCAATACCAAAAGCTGATTGGATTTCGCCATCTACGACATATGAATAATGGCCTTTTTCGTCCTCAACTAAATTTGCAATGTCGTAGTTATTTTGAGAAAGAGCATCATTAATTGGAACAAAATTATATTTAGAATTTGCTGCTACAACAATATATTCTGGATAAAGGGATTTCAAAACAGATATAATAGTATTTCCATTCTCTAAGGATTCTTTTATAGAATCTAATATAGACTGTCTACCTTCTGCTTTGGCCTCATCCACCAGCTCTTCCACTTCTTCGCTTGAATAAGTGGTGCCATCTTCAATTTCAATCCGGCTTTTGGTATCGGCAACTATATAGATAACTGCCACCGCAAGCAAGGTAAAAATTATAGACAATATTGATATCAAAAAATATCTAAACGCTTTTTTCATTTATATATCAAGATGGCACACGCTCTCAAGAGAATTAATCTGTTTGCGATACCATACTATTCCTTTCCAATTTCCGAATTTATATCCTACATTTGAAAAATGTCCCACACATTCAAAACCCAGGGCTTCATGAAACTTTATGCTAGCATCATTGTCATCTGTAATAACACCATACATAAAAACATATCCCATAGCTTTAAGCCTGTTTTCAAGCTCCTGATATAAGGCCCCACCAATGCCTGAAGCTCGTGGAGCATCCTTAGCTAAATAAATAGTGGTTTCAACAGCATATCTATAGGCATCATGATGCCGTAATCTACCACCATACGCCATTCCAATAACCTTATCAGAATTATCACAAGCTACAATATATGGATAGTCCTGCAAGGTTTTTATAATAGATGATTCATATTCTTCTAACGAAGGATTGACTTCTGTAAATGTGACATAAGAATTGTCCACATAATATCCATATATATCTCTTATATAAGACGCATCATCTACTGTAGCATCTCTTATAGTATATGTCATATTTGCTCCTAAAAAATTTATCTATGAAAATCATATCAGAGCCACATTTATTATTCAATGTTTTCCTTTACAAATTAGGGAAATAGCCTTATAACATAAGAGTAAAAATGAGAGGAAAATATAATGAAATTCGATACAATACTTTTTGATTTAGACGGTACTTTACTTTATACCCTAGAGGATTTAACAGATAGCATAAACTATATGTTGGCAAAATATAAGCAGCCAATACTTACAATAGAACAAGTCCGTAACTATGTAGGGAATGGATTAAAAATGCTTGTAATAAGAGCCTTACCAGAAGGACAAGCCTTTAAATTATTCGATCAATTCTTGGCTGAATTTATTGACTACTATAATCACCATAACAGAATAAAAACAAAGCCTTACGACGGCATTATTGAAACAATTAATAAGCTAAGCGACCTAAATATAAAAATGGCGATTGTTACAAACAAAGGCCAGACAGCCAGCGAAAGCTTATTAGAAGATTATTTCAAACCTGCAATAAATATAGTTGTCGGTGATGATGGAACTCACAAAAGAAAACCCGATAAAGAACCTATAGATATAGCCTTATCAAAGCTCAAGGTATTGGACAAGTCAAAGGTTTTATATGTAGGTGATTCAGAGGTAGACGCTGACACTGCCATCAATTCAGACCTAAGCTTCGTTCTTTGCAAATATGGTTTTAGAGATATGGATATACTTTCAAAATATAATCCAATCGCATTTATTGACAAGCCATCAGAAATATTAAATTTATTTGAATAGTAAAAAGCCAATCAACTATGTTAGTCGATTGGCTTTTTCTTATTCAGTGTAATTTTTATAAATATCTACATGGTCATAAATGCAACGCCAAGAGCTAGATGATTTGGCTGTGCAACAAATGTACTCTGTACCATCCTCTTTTGTCATTGTGCTGACTGCACAACTACCTGACTCATCCACATAGCCAGTTTTAGCTCCTCCAATGGTACCACCTATATCTTTGTCTTCTATTCTTCTCAAAAACCAATTTGATATTGTTATTCCTTCCGGATTAACATTGGTAGCTGTAGAATTATAAACCTTTGTTGTTAACACCTCTTTGCATAAATCATTGTCCATAGCAGCCATCATTATAATAGCCATATCATATGGAGTCGTATAATTATTCGAATCATGAAATCCTACCGGATTAGCAAACTGAGTATCATTAAGCCCCAAAGAAGAAACCTCTTCATTCATCAACTTTACAAAGCTATCTATATCCCCAGCCACATACATAGCAAGCTGAGCAGCTGCATCACCACCTGAAGGAAGTATGGTTCCATAAAATAAATCTCGCACAGTAACCTCTTCGTCTTCCACGAAACCAGAAGTAGAGCCACCACCTGAATATGAATAATTTATAGCCTCTTGTGACATGACAACCACCTCATTCAACTGTTCGTCAGATAAATGATGGGCAGCAGTAAGAATGGTCATCACCTTCGTCATAGATGCAGGAACTATTCTTTCATATGCATTCTTTGTTGCAACAACTTCCTTTGTATCATTATTAATTAAAATCGCATATTCACTAACAACCTCTGAGGTAATCTCTGCTACATCATTGCTTTCTGTTGCAGAATACCCTGAAGAATCTGATACTGCATCTACTTGCTCCTCATCTTCATAATCAGTAGAGACATCCGATGAAACCTTTAAACCTGTTTTTTCATTTGTATCGCCAGTAGTAGCCACTTCTTCTTCGGCAACGACTGTAAGTGTTTTATCAGAACTGTTTATATGGGAAATGATAAGACCCGCTACAATAATAACAGCAAGTGCGATTGCACTAATTTCAGAATATACTTGAATTTTGCGCATAAGCCTTTTCTTCTTGCGATAAGCTATGCGCTCTTCTTGAGACATATTTCTAGTTGATTTTGCCATAATACTATTCCCCAAACTCCCCAAAAAATGGACCTGACGGGAGTCGAACCCGTGTCCAAAAGCCAATTCCCGGCCCTTCTACGAGTGTAGTTTATGATTTAACATTCCCTCCGCAAAACTCCCATAAACAAGATTTTTGTTTTAGTAGCTTAATAATACGCCCGCCACCTCAAAGCTTTGGTAACGTCGTTTCCTACAAAGTCGAAGTCTTCATCCTAAAGTGTAGGTGCTAAAGGGAAGACTGCTGCCCTTAGGCAGCGTATGCTAAATTATCTTCAGCGTTTAATTTTAATTTGGCCATTTAACCCATTACCGTGGGACTCGCTTCTTCCGCTGCATGACCCCTGTCGAAACCTTGACAGGCCCATAAATTCATCACATTAATTTTACTCCAAAGCCCCTATTTTAGCAAGCTCTCGATAAACTTTTGCAACAGGTAATCCTACTACATTGTTATAATCACCACAGATTTGTTTAACTAGGACTGCCCCCTTTCCTTGTATGCCATATGCACCTGCTTTATCCATAGGTTCACCAGTATTTATGTATGTTCTAAGCACATCCTCGGAATTATCGTACATTTCAACTTCTGTTTTTTCATAAAAATTTATCAATGAGCCATCCGTATTTACGATAGTAACACCAGTAAAAACCTGGTGGGTATCATTAGATAAATCGTTAAGCATCCTCAATGCATCGTCTTTATCAATAGGCTTGCCTAATATTCGGCCTTTATGTGCTACGACAGTATCCGCAGCTAGTACAATGCGATTAGGATTTGTCTTATAGATGGATAAAGCTTTATTTTTGCTTAAATCCATTACAACCTCTTCGGGCGCTTTTTTATCTGTGACCTCATCGATATCAGAAGCCTTTACCTCAAAATCGATTCCAACTTGTGTTAGTAATTCTTTTCTCCTTGGAGAGTTTGATGCAAGTATTATTTTCATTAGCCTAAATTCCTTACCTTAAAGTCCCTTTCAGCCTCGCGTTTCATATCCTTCTTCTGAATATCAGCTCGCTTATCATATAATTTTTTACCTTTGGCAAAAGCAATCTTCACCTTGACGAGACCATTGTTTAAATATACCTCTATTGGTACTATCGTATATCCGTTTTCTTTTATTTTGCTAAGTAATCTGTTTATTTCGGATTTGTGCAATAAAAGTTTTCTAGGGCGAAGTGGATCCTTATTAAAAATATTCCCCTTCTCGTAGGGATTAACATGCATTTGATAAATAAACATTTCTCCGTTATCAATTCTGACAAATGCTTCTTTTATGGAGCATTGTCCAAGACGCATAGACTTGACCTCTGTGCCATGAAGTTCTATTCCTGCTTCATATTCCTCCTCGAGAAAATATTCATGATATGCTTTTTTATTATTAGCTATTAACTTTCTGCCTTCTTTATTCAAAACATTTCTCCTCGTATTAAAACCGTTTAAATTCTGAAAGAATAAAATCAATAGTTCGAGCCTGTTCATCAACAGAATCCAATATCACTGTCACAGGTTGCCCAAGCTTGAACGTACGACCAGTTCTCTCGCCTACCAACGTAAGGTTCTCTTCGATGAAATCATAGTGATCATCATACAGTGTGGATACATGAACCAGACCTTCAACTGTATTTTCCAGTTCTACATACATGCCCCATCCAGTCACTGAGGATACGCTTCCAGAAAACTCCTCGCCTATGAATTCTTTCATAAACTGAACCATTTTAAGCTTATCAACCTCGCGCTCACATTCCTCAGCCCTGCGCTCGAGTTTACTGGTTTCCATAGCTACCTGATCAAGAATTGATTCATAGTGAGATATTTTTCTATCATTCATCCTACCACGCAGATGATCCTTAATAATACGATGTATCTGTAAATCAGGATAACGCCTAATTGGGGATGTAAAATGACAATAATATTCAGCCGCCAAGCCAAAATGTCCTTTACAATCTGTATCATACCTGGCTTGTTGCATACTTCTAAGTGTCATCTTGGTAATAACAGCTTCATCCTCATGTCCTGCTAGACTTTCTAACATTTTTTGAATCTCCTTAGGATGAATTTCCGTCTTATTACCCTTTAATGAATATCCGCACGTGCCTAAAAATCTTGACAAGGTTGCAATCTTTTCAGGGTCCGGTGCGCTATGCACACGGTATACAAATGGTGTTTCCATCAATGAAAAATGCTCTGCCACTGTCTCATTTGCTGCAAGCATAAAATCCTCAATAAGTTTGTGCGCATCATTTCTGATATATGGCACAAGCCCTGTAACTTTACCATTTTCATCTAAGAGAATGTGAGTCTCGGGAAAGTCAAAGTCTATAGCTCCCCGTTTCTTTCTCTTGTTTCTAAGTATCTGAGACAATTCATACATGGAATCAATCATAGGTGCAACATCAGAATATTTCTGACGAGTTGCCTCATCCCCTGTCATAATTGCATAAACATCAGTATAAGTCATGCGATGATTGCTGTTTATGACAGATTCGCATATTTCATGGTCTATGAGTTCGCCTTTTTTATTAAAGGTCATAATGCAGGATAAGGCTAATCTATCCTCGCCCTCATTTAATGAGCACATTCCATTAGAAAGAGTATGAGGAAGCATAGGTATAACCCTATCAGCAAGATATACGGATGTACCGCGTTTTAAGGCCTCCACATCTAATGCAGAAGACTCTTGAACATAGTTGGTGACATCAGCAATATGAACTCCTAGGATAAAGTTTTCCTTGTCCATCACCAAAGAAACGCCATCATCTATGTCTTTGGTATCCTCGCCATCTATTGTGATGACTATCAAATCTCTAAGATTATTTCTTCCAGCCATATCCGCCTCAGATACTGGCTTGGCCACATTAGTCGCCTGCTTTAATACCTTATCAGGAAATTCCGTATCAATACCAAAGCTTTTTACAATGGATAAAATATCAACTCCTGGATCATTTTTATGGCCTAAAATCTCAGTAATAACGCCTTCTGGTTTATGGCTATCGTCTCCATAATCTTCTATATGACACACAACCTTGTGGCCAGAGACAGCACCCATATCCTTGCCAGCAGGTATAAAAATATCTCTGTCCAGTTTATTACTATCTGCAACAACAAATCCAAAGCCAGGATTCTTTTCATAGGTTCCAACTACATCAGAAAAGCCATGGGTAATGATTCTGACAACCTTAGCCTCCTGTCTCTTGCCAGGCGCACCGAAGGTAAGCACTGCAGCCACTGTATCGTCTTGCATTGCAAATCCAGTGTTATCCCTCGAAACAAAAAAATCTTCTTCACTGCCTTCAACTTCAATGAAACCATAGCCATCCTTGTGCGAAATAAACCGGCCAATTATGTCAGGTTCAACATCCTTATAATCAGGCTTATTAGCTCTTTTTGCCACATCATTAAGTGACTGTTTTTTAGCCTTTGATTCAGCTTTCGTTAGTTTTTTTGTTTTATGGTCCTTAAGCTTGATAAATTTAGGACGATTAGATGCCAGCTGATATTTCCCTCTCTTTGTAATTTCAATTTGTCCCTCATCTAATAATTCTTGAAGAACTGATGCGAATTCTTCTCTTTTATCCTTTTCAACATCTAGCAGGATTTCCAAATCCTTTTTCTTCATTGGGATATATGCTGAGCTTTTAAAAACATCCATTAAAAAATGTTTTTGTTTATCAAAATCTTTCATAGGCCTCCTAAAATAATTAAAGCCACCCAAAAGGGTGGCAATTAACATTAATGTTAAAAACTTCCAATGTTAAGTACAGCAGAAAGTACAAAAAATAAAATAACACATACGCTAGTAAGCTTTACAAGCAATCCCTCACGAGAACGTCCCTTGTTACGGCTCCAGTATGAATCAAACTGCTGTCCTGATAAAGAACCAAGTCCATTTTGTTTACCCTCTTGAAAAAGGATAATAACTGTAAGTGCCACACAAATAAGTATTAATAAAATCACGAGAACTAATTTTAAAGTTTGCATAAATGCCTCCCATTTAGGCTAATTTTTATTATTATAGTGCTTTTCGCAACGGTAAAAGTATATCATAGCCCTACACTCATTTCAAGCATTTATAAATCTTAATTCAGCTTAATTTTCATCAAACTCCAACGTCAAAATTCATTCCAGATAAACCGCCAGCATCCATTGACTTACGATTTTTCTGATAAGGATTATCTTCATTTGGATATTTTATTTGTGTAGTCGTAGTACCTCCTGAGACATATGTGCGTCCACATTCTGGACATATAGCTGTGTGAATTGCAACAGAAGCATTAATAACTTTTCCGCCCTCCTGCTTAGCCTTGTCATATGCATTGGAAACATGCTCCTGTTCATGGCCTCGCACTCTAGCTGCTGCCGCCTCTGGAGAAATATGCTGGGCAGATTTAAAGGAAACCTCTTCATCACTTCCATCCTGATATTTTCTACTAGCACAGGTTTCACATTCAATAACACCTGCTCTTTTTGCAGCCTTTTCAGAAGAAAAATTTGCAGCCTCAGTCACATTGCCACCCTCTACTTTGGCCGCATCTATGACCTTTTTAGTACCAGGACTGATTATTTGATTATTAGGGATTGAATAAGCATTGTAGTTTATTCCATAAGAATTAATACCATTCATATTAAATACCTTATATGATGTATTGCCTATAGACATTTTTATAATATCATCATTTTACGATAAAACTATGAACAAATAGAAAAACTGGGTAAAGTCAACTTCTTCCATTTTATATTTCTTTAAAATATAATAAAATAATATTTGTAAATAAACTTGGGAGAATTCTTATGATTAGTAAATATTTTTTGCTTTTTATAATATATAGCTTTATTGGATGGATATATGAGACCTGTTATTGCACAATTCATGAGCGGTCTTGGCAAAATAGAGGTTTTTTATATGGTCCTTGTATACCACTATATGGCGTTGGTGCCACATTGGCTCAAATAATATTTTTAGATTTGCCTTTTGACAATCTAAGAAACGCTTCAAACCTTACAATTTTTTTAGGATGTGCCATCGGCTCTATTTTTTTAGAGTATATAACATCTTACATTTTAGAAAAACGTTTTCACGCTAGATGGTGGGATTATTCTGATTTACCATTAAATATTAACGGCAGAGTTTGTCTAATCTTCACCATTTGCTTTGGTTTAGCTGGAATTATAGTAACACAATTCGTAATTCCACCCATTTTAGATATGGTTTCTAGCATTCCAGAGCTTATAATAGAACTAATAGCACTACTACTTATGTTCTTATTTGGCATGGATATGGCCTTAACCGTATCTTCATTAACAAGCTTTGCCAAGGACTTTGAAAGAATCAATGATCAAATCAATGCCCAAATGGCAGAACGAATCGAGTCACTCACAGAAAACATCAGCGATGCAAAGGTGGCTAGAATCGAGCGCGCTAATGAAAAGAAGGAAGCAAGCATTGTAAAGAGGGAATTAACTGCTGAGCGCATTGAAGAAATCAAAGAACAGCTTTCAACTGAAGCAGTAAAGGAATGGATAAAAAATGCTACCGAAACACAAAGAGGTCAATTCAGACATATTGCAAAATTTACTCATCCTGTAGCCTCAACTAAATCTCTGCTTAACAAAGGTTCTCAATATCTTAGGAAAAAAAATAAATAGGGATAACTCCCTATTTATCTTCCTCTGTATTCAACGCAGCATCAATAATGGACATCAGTTCCATAGCGCTTCTGAAATTAAGTTTTTCGTCTTTATCAGCCCAAGTCACCTGGCCCTGCCATGTGTCATTTTCTGATTTATTGATATGTACTATAAAAGTTCCGTCTACTTTTTCCATATTCTCACTCCTCACTATCATCTATATGTAAAAATATCATAGCACAAATTGAGTTATATGAAGCATTATATTTAAAACAAGTTTTACATAAAAATTAATTAGATCTAAGAGCATCAATCGGATTAAGATTAGCAGCCTGATGGCTCGGCAAAATGCCAAATACAATTCCTATGACCATTGAAAAGGCAACTGCTATAAAGGCAGCAGGCCAAGAAATAGCAACAGGAGTGTCACTCATTATCGAGATAATCTGAGCCAAGCCTATACCAGACGCAACTCCCAATACTCCTCCCATGGAGGTTAAAACAGCCGCCTCTGTCAAAAACTGTCCCATAATTATACTCTTTCTAGCACCAATAGCCTTTTTCAATCCAATCTCAGCAGTTCGTTCTGTTACAGATACCAGCATAATATTCATGACACCAATACCACCTACAAGTAGAGATATTGCAGCTATCCATATCAACATAGAATTGGTAGAAGAAGACAACTGCTGTAATTGTTGCGCTTGTTCTAACAAATCCTTGGATTGATACTTTATAGAAGTGTCATCAGGACTAATGTTTGAATTCAATATATCTGCTGTCTTCTTTCCAGCCGCTGTCATATCATCTGTTGCCCGTGCCTTTATCAAAACATTCTCAGGTTCATCATACCTATAAGATATAGGCCAATCTGAAATAGGAATATAAATCGTTCCTGATTCATCCTGCATATACGTCTCATAGTCAGCCATAGAATTTATAGTAGGCACAAAGGTCGACCTACTTGCAACCACTCCAATTATTACATAAGAATCGTTACCAATTTCAAGGACCTTTCCAATAGGCTCCTCATTTTGGAGTAAATCATCAACTATTTCATCATCTACTATACAAACCTTTGTAAAAATATCCATTTCATCATCTGTAAATAAGCGGCCTTTTTTTACAGTAAGATTCGCCGTAGAAAAATAATCCTTTTCCACTCCTTTTACGTATCCGCCACTCATGGAATTATTTTCATAGTAAACGCCATCATAAATTTGCCTATACAAATATTTACTAGCTGATTTAACCTCATCTAAGGCTTTGATATCCTCTAATACACTATTGCTAATCTGCGGCACTCCCATTGGCACGTCATTATAGCTTAAATCTAAAGGCCAATCGTTTTGATATAACTGAATATCTACTGCATTCGAGCCAGAACCAATCAAATTTTGTTTTATTTGCTGATTAGTTCCCTCTATGGTTGAAACAATGGCAATAATAGCAGCTATACCGATGATTATTCCAAGCATTGTCAAAAAGGATCTAAGCTTATGAGTCCATATTCCACGAAAAGCTAATCTTAAATTTTCAAACATATCAGCCCAATCCTCCTTAAGAATTTTCCAGATAATCGACTATTTTACACTTAACTCCCTCATTTTCTCCTACTCCATAAGGAAAAGCGAAATAATCTTCCATCGTAAGCCCGTCTCTAACCTCTGTCATTGTACCCCAGACTGTTTTGCCTACTTTAATATATGTTTTTTCAAGCACACCATCCGAATTCATCTTCATAACATAGCTGCCAGCTGCATCCTTCCTTATAAATTGAGAAGGAATATAAAGCCCGGCTTGCTGCTGATTTTTAGGAGTTATTGTAATATCAACGGCTGAACCTATCTCTATGCCACTAGACCTATCAAAGCTGGCCTTAAATTGATAACTACTGCTATTATTGTTACCATCACCTGAATAGAAATTATTGCTGTCTGTGTTTGGATACTCACTTATCTCTGTAATAGTGGCAACAGCTGATGTTCCTGTCTCCCAAGATGAAATGTCAACAGTATCTCCTACGCTAACCTCATCCAGATAAAATTCTCCAATGCTGCCAGAAATAAAGTATTCATCTGTCGCAGTAATAATCATAAAAGGCTGCGTATTGTTATAATTATCCTTATTTTGAATTTTGGACACTGTTCCAGAAACCTTTGCAATGATACTTCCATCATCAGTAGTATTTTTCATTACTTCTAGCTGATTTGTGAGTTTCCTCAAGGCTAAATCCTTTTTCTTGACTGAATCCTGTGCATCTAAGATTGCCTCTTCAAGCTGTTTGGCATTCATGCCTTCTGGCACCTTCTTGTCATGAATTGTATCGCCTTCTATTGAGTAATCTGTCTCGCCAACTATTTTTCCAGTTTCAGAATCTCCATAGATTACACTCGCCAAATAGTTATATGTGTCTGTAACATTTTCAGCTTCAAACAAATCACTTTCTTTTATTTGCGACTCTGTCATCCCTGAAAGGTCTCCACCTAAAGCATCAACCGTCATGGATTTTCTTTTAGTTACTCCATCAACTGTGGTATCTTTATAAATATAGTAAGTAAAACCTAATGATTTGCCTAGGTAAGTAAAACTTTCTTCTGCGACCACATCACCAGCTTCATATTTACCACCATAACCATCATCAGCAATTTCTTCTATTGCTTTATACCTAACCTGACTTGTATAAGAATAATCTCTATACACGTTTTGAGTATAAATGTAGGTTGGAACTGGTTCAGTATCCATTAGCCTAGAAAGTTTAATTTGCTCGACCTTTAAATCCTGGCTTGCCTTTTGAATCTCCAGATTTTTACCATTGATATCTTGAGAATCTTTTTTTACTGTAAGGAGTACGTCCCCTGCCTCAACATGGTCACCTTCCTTGACATTGACTGATAAAATCTCTGTTCCAGAAGAAAGATAGGCTGTCTGAGACTTTTCTGATGTGACCTCACCATAGCTTTGAATAGAATCTCCCCAATATTCATTCATGCCATAGTTTGAAACAGCGGCCACTTCAACAATCTTTTTACCTTGATTATATTTGTACCCACCGTACAATCCGCCAAAAGCAATGCAAATAATTAATAATGTTATAACAATGGGTTTTATGGCTTTTTTCATACTTCCACCTCTCCCAGGCCATGGTATAGCTGACCATCAACTATTCTATATGTCTTTTTCGCATGGCTTGCTATATTTGCATCATGAGTAATCATTATAATAGTGGTGCCTTCGTCATTAAGTTTTTGAAAAAGGTCCATTATAGCTGCTCCAGATTTCTGATCCAAAGCGCCTGTTGGTTCATCTGCAAGCAATACTTTAGGGTTATTAACAATTGCTCTTGCTATGGCCACTCTTTGCTTTTGACCAGATCGGAAGAGCACACGTCTGAACTCCAGT
>ERZ842401.4618-NODE-4618-length-15854-cov-5.758213_pt1 | contig 15854 bp, 13 predicted proteins | sample MGYA00521270_ERZ842401 | MGnify/ENA primary metagenome ERZ842401 (study PRJEB31892, sample SAMEA3878208) | bioreactor metagenome | biome: Moose rumen | place: Sweden | collected 2011-10 | study: EMG produced TPA metagenomics assembly of the PRJEB12797 data set...
AATGAACGTGAAATACTATATAAACCGGCTGAACCTTCATAACAGTAAAGGGGTGGCGCCAGACTGGCAAGTGCGAAGTTTGAGTAAAAAAATCATAAAATATCAAAAATATGATTGATTTTATGACAGCCTATCTGCTATTATTACATCTGTTGTAACAAATGCAACAAAAATATAATTTTTTTCAATAAGGAGAAGTTAGGCTGTTTTCTTTTGTGCCCATCAGGCTCGTGGGGGAGCTGATGGCAATCTTTTTCTATGAACCAGCCGGTGTTATGAAGAATTTAAAAAGAGGATTGTTAACGACAACTGCAATGGTATGTGTTGCAGCAGTGCTTTCTTTTGCTGAGCCTGTTACAGCATATGCACAGGAAGATGAAACTCAAAATGTGACAACAGATGTAACAGATTTGGCTGCTAATACTACTGAAGATGCAAGTGGTGAGACGGAACAGGCATCTACAGAAGATGCATCACAACTAGAGCAGGATGCTGCGCAGCAGGCTATAATTGCGGCAGCAGATGCAGTCGGATACGAATACGAGTTCACAATGGAAGAAATGGTTCTCATGGCCAATGTTGTATATAAAGAGGCCAGAAGCTCTTTTAATGGGCAGGTTGCTGTGGCGGAAGTTATTATGAACCGAGTTATGTCAAGCGCATATCCTAATACTATCAAGGGAGTCCTTTCTCAAAAGGGACAATTCTCATCCTATGCCTGGGCTAGCAGGCGAACAGCGCAGGAGACAAGTGCTGATATGATTAACCTCTGCCTTAAGGTTATAAGTGGTGAGTATTCATATCTTGATAACTCCAATGTTCTTTCTTTTAAGAGGAATGACGGAAGCTCAACCTTCTATGGCAAGACCCTTTATACAGTAGTTGATAACCAGGCATTCTATGCTGTTTGATGACGCAGGGGTCAAATGTCATTGTGGTTTGACACTCTCCCAGCTTAGCCTATGAAGCTCGCCCTTTGTATTGAGGCCTTCAAAATTGTTCTGGCGAAGTGCTTCGAACAGAACAATAGCGGCGGAGTTGCATAGATTTATAGATCTTGTATCTTCAAACATTGGGATACGTACGCATTCATCTTCGTGCTTTACCAGTATCTCTTCAGGTATTCCCCTGCTTTCGGGACCGAACATTATATAATCATCAGATTTATAATTTACTTCAGTATAGACTTTATGAGCTTTTGTAGTAGCCATCCAAACTTTTGGATGGTTATTTTTTGCCATAAAATCGTCGAAGTTTTTATATACTGCATAGTTTAGTTTTGGCCAGTAGTCGAGGCCTGCACGTTTGATTTCCTTTTGATCAAGGCTAAATCCCAGAGGTTCTATAAGGTGGAGTTTTGTATTGGTTGCAACACAAGTTCTTCCTATATTACCTGTGTTGTAAGGTATTTCCGGTTCAAATAATACGATATTCATTTTAATTCTCCAATTTCATGCTATATTAAATCACTCAAACTTCCCACTTTCCAACCTGGTGCCATGCCTTTGCTGTTGTTTAGGTGTAGACAGTTTATAAAGTTAGAAGTTTGAGTAAATCATTATAAAACCTTCTTTTCCCAATGGCTTAGTTTGAAATAGATTAACATCAGTACAGAACACATCATCCATCCCATCGGAAAAGAAAGGCTTATCGGATATATTGAATGTATGAATTTAGTAATAATAAAAAGATAGAGTTGCCTAAATAAAACAAAGCTGAAAATCATTATAAACATAGGCGCTGTTGCATCTCCTATACCTCTTAGCACTCCGGCATGAATCTGGTTGAAACAGCACAAAAAATCAAACATACAATTGCATCTGATGAATATTGTGCCGTACTTCATAACGGCTTCATCTTTGGTGAAGAGTTTTATAATAGCAGGAGCTTCGATATATTCTGCTGTGCAGATGATGAGCGTTACAACTATTGCAAGTAGTAAAGAAACCCTTATTCCTTTTTTTATACGATCAGGATTTTTGGAACCGGCATTTTGACCCGTAAAGGTTGTATTTGCAAGGGATATGCTCTGAAGAGGCAGTATTACAAATGCATCTATCCTTCCGTAGCACCCCCAGCCGGCAGTTGATGCAGCGCCGAAACTATTGATATAACTTTGGACGAAGATATTTGAAAAGCTGATAACAGCCATCTGTAATCCGGCAGGAAGCCCTACTGCAAATATCTTTGCAAGGATTCCCTTATCAATGTGCATCTTGGCAAAAGAAATTCCGTAATTCTCACTAGTATGAGATAGAACGAGGATTCCCATAAGTGCAGACACGAACTGAGAGATGATTGTTGCATAGGCAACTCCCGCAACACCCATTTCGAATTTGATTACAAACAAAAGATCAAGAATAATATTGAGCAAGCTTGTGACAATCAGAAATATTAGTGGCCTTACAGAGTCTCCTACAGCTCTTAGAACCGCGGAGGTCATGTTATAGAACATAAGCCCCATTATCCCAAGGAAGTATATTCTAAGATAGGTGGTAGCAGGCTCTATAACAGATACATCTGTTTTCATGAGCGTTATAAGAGGAGGGGTTATGAAGTATCCAAGTATCATGAATACAATGCCCATTATAAAAGTCGCCGAAAGGGCTGTATGTATTGATTTTTGAAGCATGTCTTCTTTTTTGGCCCCGAAGAATTGAGATATTATAACCGAAGAGCCTGTAGAAAATCCTACAAAAAGTCCTACGAGTGTATTGATTATTACTGCTGTACTTGTGACAGCGGCAAGCGATTCGGGACCTACAAACTGTCCAACGATTACGCTGTCTACAGTATTATATAGTTGTTGAAATGCATTGCCCAACAGTAGCGGCAATGCAAAAAGGACCAGTTCCTTAAGGATTGGTCCCTTGGTCATGTCGATATTTTTAGTCTTAGCCATGCGAAACCTCTTTACAAATCATCATAAAAAAAGTATAGCACAATATTGCAAGTAGTTATAAGATAAAGATAAATAGTTTGGGAGGCTTAATATGTATTATATTGAAGTTATTGTTCTTCTTGCCATTGGATTTTATGGTATGTCACAGGCTGTTTCGGCCAACAAAACAGCTAAGGATTCAAAAGGACAGGTCACAAGCACTAAGCCCTTTAAAGTTTCGGGAGCACTTCTTGCTATAGTATCATGGCTTATGGCTGGTTATATCATCTATCATTTCCTTGCAGGTTGAATAAATCTAAAAATAATTATAGAGCATATAAGTTTAATGTGCCTAAAAAATGGCGGAGCATATTCAATGGACAATTTAGATGCATCAAAATGTATTGGAGATATATGGAATAAACTAAAAAACCGTGACTTTGTAAATGGCGGAATTGGTAGTGTCCACAGCCTTTTGGCAGACTTTGGAGGACACATAATATTTGAAGAATATTCTTATCCTTATGATGCGAACAGGATGCACAGGGTGTTCTCTATTACCAAATCATTTGTTTCTCTTGCGATAGGTTTTCTGATTGAAGAAAAAAAGCTTTCTCTAGAAGATAGGATAGTGACTTTTTTTTCAGAATATGAACCTGAAGAGGGATTTAATAGATACCTTTATGATATGACGATTAGAGATATGCTTTGTATGCAGACCTGTCATACCTCTACAACCTATAAGTTTCATAATGGTCTTAACTGGGTTGAAAGTTTCTTTGTTACACCACCTTCACACAGAAGCGGAATGATTTTTAATTATGATACCTCATCGTCGCATACTCTTGCAGCACTGGTGAAAAAGCTTACAGGATGCGGAGTACTTGACTATCTAAGAGGCAAAATTCCAAACGAATATCTTTTTTCAAAAGATGCATATATTATTAAAGACCCTTTTGGAGATGAAATAGGTGGTTCCGGCCTTATGTGTTATCCAAGGGATCTGCTCAAAGTCGGCAGATTTGTAATGCGTGAAGTTTCAAACAATGCATCTGAAGATGAAATTAAGACGGCTTTTCAAAGCCTTGGCACTGGAGAAAATATTTCTACTTTTCATGACTATATAAGATCTGCTGTAAGCTTCCACGTTCCAAATGTTCATACTGGGCAGGTACTGGAAGAGCGCCAAGGATATGGCTACCAGTTCTGGAGAATAAGAGATGGATTCTGTATGTATGGAATGGGAGGACAATATGTCTTGTTCTACCCTGAATTTGATCTTGTTATCGTAACGTGCGCAGACCTTCAGGATGTTAAGGGCGGAACGGCTGTTATGCTTGAAATAATACATGATACACTCTTTGATTCGTATATAGATAGCGCAGGTAGTTCATGCAATAATGGCGCGTATAATACAAATCTAAACAATACGGAATTTAATAGCACAGATTTAAGTAAGCCGGATTTAAGTAAGCCGGATTTAAGCAATACGGATTTAAGTAAGACGGATTTAAACAAGCAAGATTTAGGAAAGAAAGATTTAGACAAGCTAGATTTAAATAATACAGTTTTTAATTTCGCAGATTTAGACAATACATATTTTATTTTGACGTCGCCTTCTTCGAATAGAAATTGCGAAAAGGATAATTATAAACTAAAAATCAATAATAGAAATGATTTAAGTGGTTTTGAAAGCTTTCATCTAACCCTGAAGGACAACAAGGGAAAACTTATTATCAGGCGGAATGCTACTGGTCTTAATGATACTGCCGGAATTAACGAGACGACTGAAATTAACGAAACTAACTACATCAACGATACTAACTACATCAACGATACTAACTACAATAACAATTCCACTGGCCTTAACAATACTATAGGCATAAACAATACATTTGGCATTAAAAATACTAACGGAATTAATAACACCGGCATTAATAACCCTACCATTACTATTGACACTGTCGGCATTCGTGATGCTAATGCAACCAATAGAAACTTCATAAATGAATTAAAAGACGATAAAAGAACAAATGGATTAACTTCATTTGATGGAAATATTGAATACGTCATCCCTTTTGACTTGGAAATGGAAGCAGAAGGGAAACTTCCAATTGTAATTACTGATAATATAAAGAATATAAATATAATTGATACATATGTTCCCTTCGTATCGAAGGCGACAAGGTTTGGCACTGGTTTCCTATATCTTGAAGTCAGACTTGTCGGTGAAGATGTGGGTTCTATACACATCGCGATGAATATATCACAGCACAACCTTACAGTTATGATGAGGAAAAATGTAGAAGCAAGATTTGAAGAGTTCAAAGGATTTGCAGAAGGAATAGATGTAAAGGCTTGACTTTCTGTTGGGAGTAACAAGAGTTTATGAAGAAATCTTCATTTGCAGTCTTATTTTCAGCCATCTTAATAGTTAATTGTATTTCTATTTCATCCTTTGCATCAAGACAGCCGTCTCAAACTTTGTCTGATTATAAGGACATTTTCAAAGATGCTCTAAATGAAGCCATGCAGGAGGTTGGCGACAAAGATGACTATAGCGGTATGACCGAAGAAGAAATTACTAAGGCTCAACAGAAAGCACAGGAAGAAGATGAAATGGCTCGTGACAAGGCCTTGGAAAATGTAGAAGAGATTTCGGAAGAACTCAAAGAAGAGCAGAAGGATATAGGACCTGTCGGAATAATATTAGACGCTGATATGTCTACTGATGTAGACGATGTTACGGCTGTTCGGATAGCGCAGGAGCTTGAATACCAGGGACTGTGCAAAATTATAGGCTTTGCATATTGTTCTAAGAATCCTTCGGGCAATAATATTAAAGCGGCAGAAGGTCTTATGGACTTTGCAGGCCTTTATGATGTGCCTATTTCCAAGGCTGCTGTATCCTATGAATATGGCGGAAGTGGAGATTACTGGGGAGTTCTATGGCAATATAAAACTGTGGATCATACAGTATATGATAATGCGGTAGATATGTACAAGGACGTCATTGATTCATACGACGGAACGATCAGAATCGTTACTACAGGCTTTCTTACAAATATAAGAGAACTTTTGAAGGATTCTGAAGGGTATGAGCTTGTCAAAAATAAGGTTGATTCAATCTATATTGCGGGTGGAGAGTATCAGGGACTTTGCTATAATCTCTCCTATGATGAAACAAGGATTTCTTCTACTGACTATGTAGTAAAGAATAGTCCGGTTCCGATATATTTTGCTATGGATGTGCTTGGAGCTATAAGATGCGGAGGACATCTGACGAGTATAGATATAAATGACAGCGATATTCTATCCAAAGCCTATGCGAAGTTTGGGCTTGAAGACGGCCAGAATTACGGCAACTGTGACGGAACGGCAGTTTACTGCGCTGTTACGCAGGATACCGAATATGGCGGATATTTTGAGGCACTTCCTTGCACATTTTCTATCAATTATAATAATGGAGGAGTCATAACATCATCTCGAACCGACTCTGTTACCGGAACTTATATGCTTGAGGCGACCCTTACCAAAGATAAATATGTTCTCTACGGTTCTTCGACATACACCAATTTGTTTGATTCGTACCTGGAAGCTGATTACCTAAGGAAGCATTAGACGAAAGGCAAGCTTATGCATCATATTTATATGGGTAAAAAAAATAATTTTATAGCTTGTATACTGACTATTATATTGGCTTTTTTGTGTGTTTCATGTAATGATGCCTCCCTGTCATCTTATGAAATAGAAAAGGGGGATTACAACCTTATCGTTAGTTTCTCGGATGAATATACAATTGATATAGTAGAAGATAAAAAAGGGAATGACGGAGAAAATGAAAAAGAAAATGGAGAAGATAATAAAGAAGATAAAGTAAAAAACAAAGAAGAAAACAAAGAAGAAAAGAAGACAATATATACTATAAGTGACGCTAAAGATAAAAATAGCATTTCCATGTTTATATACAATAACTCGGAATTTGATACACTAAAATCCGAGCTTTATGGACTTACAGAAAGCGGTGATATATCAGATGCATCATTTGTAATTGATGATTATGGCAATTCTATACTTGATTATATAGAAACGAATGGAAATGCTAAAAGCTATCATGAAATAAGATATTTAAAAGGAACTTATATATACATCTTGCTTGATGCAGAGTCAGAAGAAGAAATGGAAATATTCGAAAGTATAGATATAAGCCCTAAAGAAACAGATGATTCCATAGACTTTGTTAGCAGTATAAATGAACTTGCCAATTATATGCAAAACTATGCCGGTACAATGGCTAATACTAAGGAAGGACTGGATGCTCTTAATTCTTCGAACGCGGATTCTTCCTTGGACTCTGACGCGGTGGATGATGACAAAAGTTATATTTTTGATGAAAGCCTTGTATCAGAAGAAGCTGTGCGATTGGTGGCTAAAGAATATGGCTTGTCTTTGATAGATGAACAGATAGAGAAGGAATATAAGACGATTATTTTTTCAAAAGCAGGGACTAGTACTGAAATACGACTTATTATTGTTGCTGACAAAGCTGACACATCTAACTATTACAAAGAAGAGCTTAAGTCTACCGGCTATGATAAAGTGCCTAACCCCGTTGTACTTAGGGTTATGGATGAAAATAGTAATACTTCGTATTATGCAGCAATGCATGATGATGATGCTATAGTTATAATAACTACGAATGATGCTGATGAATGTAGTGATATATCAGCTAGATTCGGGCTTATATACAATGCAGAAGGCGACTCCTACGATGAGATAACCTACGGAACAGAGCCGGCTATACCGCAAGGTGGCACAATGGATCTGTCTATGGATAATTATAGACAGATAGCATCTTATTTTGGAATAATAGATGATATATCGGAAACGGTAGACGGAGGAGGTATTGTAGGCGGAGACTTTATGGATGGCACTACCATGAGTCATGCGACAGTTGATCCTATATACGTTCAGGCAACCTATGAGGAGATATTAAAGTCTTATGGAATACAAGGACCAAACCCTTGCGTTTTTGATTTGAATTCAAGATTTATTGTGATTGCTTATGATACTGCTGGTAATATAGTGATGGTATCTTCTGCGTCAGGCAACAGGCTTGCACAAATCTGCAAGTATTTCGGAATAAGCGTAACCAAGCAAGATCAGTAACAGCTTCAATGGATGCGAAATACTTTATAAACTGGCTTTGCTACATGACGGTAAAGGTGCGACGCCGATTTGGCAAGTGCGAAGATTAAGCCAATAATTTAATATTACATTGAGAAGGAGAATTTTAGTATGATTTATGGCGGAATTGAAGCGGGCGGAACCAAAATGATATGCGTTATCGGTAATGAAAAAGGGGAAATTCTTGATAGAATGCAAATTCCTACTAAAACGCCAAAAGAGACTGTCCCTAAGATGATCTCTTATTTCAAAGATAAAGATATAAAGGCTCTTGGAATTGCATGTTTTGGGCCTATCGACCTTGACAAAAATTCTAAAACCTATGGATATATAACATCCACACCTAAGCTTGATTGGAGAAATTATGATATAGTCGGAACCTTCCAAAAAGAGCTAAGTGTACCAGTTGGATTTGATACGGATGTTAATGGATCGCTTCTTGGAGAAATTACCTGGGGATGCGCAAAAGGTAAAACTGATGCGCTTTATATTACAATAGGAACAGGCATTGGAGGCGGAGTTATGACTAATGGAAAGCTCCTTCACGGAATGCTTCATCCGGAGCTTGGTCATATCAAACTTGCTGTAGATAGGAATGATACATATAAAGGAAAATGCCCATATCACGGAACCTGTTTTGAAGGATTGGCAGCAGGACCGGCTATCGAAGAGAGATGGGGGCATAAAGCTGTAGAGCTTGCAGACGATGATAAGGTATGGGAACTGGAAAGCTCGTATATAGCCAAGGCTCTAAGCTCATATATCCTTACATTAAGCCCTCAGATTATAATTCTGGGCGGAGGAGTAATGCATCAAGTGCAGCTCTTTCCACTTATTAGAAAAAAAGTGTTAGAAGAATTAAACGGATACATTGTGACAGAGCAGATGCAGCACATGGATGAATATATTGTTCCTGCAAGTCTAAATGATGACCAAGGAATAATGGGCGCAGTAAAACTTGCAATTGATGCTGCAAATTAAAATCTCTAACTTCTTACTTACCAAAACTTTCCACTTGCCCAAATGGCGCCACCCCTTTGATGTTATGCAAGTGGGGAATTTGAGTAAAAAATAAAAACCTGCAAAACGCGACTTTATAAGTGCTGTGTTTTGCAGGTTATTAATAGGCTGTTTTCTTTGCCGATTGGTGAAGGCTCCGTAACGTACCTTACTTAAAAATGAAATGGCGGTTTTGGAAGCTTGCCATTGTTATGGCTTGGTGGAGCAGGTCTTCTGTGATCGTGTCTTGCTTGAGGCTTTGAATGCACCATGCCACCGGTCAGAGCTGACATTGTGGCACCGATAAGAGCACTTCCAAGAAGGGAGCCGGCTGATTTTGCAGCGGAATTTACAAATGTATTAGCCCCTGATGAAATAGCTCCGCTTTCTGTAATGGAGTTGAAAACCTGATCTTGTTTTCTTTGTCTTGCAGCAGTTTGAATTGCCGTCTGAGAAAGCGGTGCGCCGCAGTGCGGACAGGTCGTTTCAACAATTTCGTCGACCATCTGGTCGCAATATTCACATTGAATCATTATTTTATCCCCCGTTAATGATATTTGCCTAAGATTTTTGGCAGTAAATATTTAAAGCTTCTTTAAGCAAAGTTATGATAGCCTAAAATAAGATGGATGTCTATATAAAAAACTGCAAAATAAAACTTTTATTTCGCATAATTCGAAAGTCATATTCAAAACTTTTAATACGTGATATAACATTTTGACAGCTTTTTAAAACAATAAGTGCTAACATATCTGCAAATTCTAATATAATATATAACGTAGGTTTAAGCAGTATTAACGCACAGAAGTGAGGTATTACAATGGTTGATCAGGAAATGAAACAAGCTGTACTTGATGGCTTTGCAAGTGAATTTGGTGATAACGAAGGTGCTAAGTGCTACTTTGCACCGGGGCGTGTTAATCTAATCGGCGAGCATACAGATTACAACGGCGGACATGTTTTTCCATGTGCGCTTACTATAGGAACCTATGCCGCTGTCAGAAAGAGAGACGATCGCATAATGCGCTTTGTATCTCTTAACTTTGATAATTCAAGAAAAGAGACATCGCTTGATGATCTTGTACCCAATGATCCCAAGGCAGGATGGACCAATTATCCCAAGGGCGTAGTATGGTCTTTTGAAAAAAGAGGCATGAAGCTTGAGACAGGCTTTGATATGGTCATAATCGGAAACATACCTAACGGTTCAGGGCTTTCCTCGTCAGCTTCACTCGAGGTTCTTACAGGATTTGCAATTCGTGACATGTATGGCTTTGATGTAACTAATCAGGATCTTGCACTGATAGGACAGGACGCAGAGAACAATTTCAATGGCTGTAATTGCGGAATCATGGATCAGTTTGCATCTGCCATGGGTAAAGAGAATAATGCAATTTTCCTCGATACATCTGACCTCTCATTTGAGTATGCACCTATAAAGCTCGATGGAATGAAGATTGTTGTAACTAATACTAACAAAAAACACAAACTTACTGACTCGCAGTACAACGCAAGGAGAAGCGCTTGTGAACTCGCTCTTTCTGAGATGCAGACAGTTTGTGATATAAAGGGACTTGGAGACCTTTCTATAGAGGAGTTCGAAGCTCATAAGGATGCAATAAAGGATGACGATAGACGGCTCAAAGCAAAGCATGCTGTATATGAGAATCAGCGTACCCTTGAAGCGGTTGCTGCTTTAAAAGCAGGAGATCTTAATAAATTTGGAAAGCTCATGAATGAATCTCATGTATCACTTCGTGATGATTATGATGTTACCGGTATTGAGCTGGATACACTTGCTAACGAAGCGTGGAAGGTTGAGGGCGTAATCGGATCACGTATGACTGGTGGCGGATTTGGCGGATGTACCGTATCTATTGTCAAGGATGAGGCAATCGAGGATTTCAAAGAAAAAGTAGGCAAAGCTTATAAAGATAAGATTGGCTATGATTGTACATTTTATATTGTATCGATAGGTGATGGTCCAAGAGTTATAGATTGAATTCAACAATTATAAATTGATTTTAGTAGTTATAGATTGAATTCAACAATTATAAATTGATTTTAGTGGTTATAGATTGATTTTAACAATTATAAATTGATTTAGTAGTTATAGATTGAATTCAACAGTTATAAATTGGTTTCAGTAGTTATAGACTATTTCAGTAAATATAGATTGATTTTAGTAGTTAAAAGCTGATTTCAAGGCTATAGACGGATTACTTGTAGAATTTTCATGGGGATAGATAAATGATAGATAAGAACATAGTTGACCTTGTTGCATATGCATATCGCACAGGGCTTATAGAAAAAGAAGACATAATGTATTCACTCAATACAATTCTTATGCAGTTTGATCTTACACAGCTTGAGGGAACGCAAGAGGATGTTATACAAGAAGCTGCCAGGATAGATCAAAAGGAAATTGATGATGGAACCTACCTTGAAGAAACAATGAAGGTTCTATGCAAATATGCTTCAGACAATAAGCTTATAGATGGCTCAACTGCTGCATATACAGATCTCTTTGATACAAAGCTTATGGGTCTTCTTACACCATGGCCAAGCATTGTTATAAACAAGTTCAACGAATTGTATAAAGAGGATCCTATCAAAGCTACCGATTGGTACTATACTTTCTCAAGAAATACGGATTATATCAGAAGGTATCGTATTTCAAAGGACAAGAAGTGGATTACACCAACTGAGTATGGTAATCTTGATATTACTATTAATCTTTCAAAGCCTGAGAAGGATCCTAAGGCTATAGCTGCTGCGAGAAATGCCAAGCAGTCAGGCTATCCTAAGTGCCAGCTTTGCAGAGAAAATGAAGGGTATTCCGGAAGACTTGATCATCCTGCAAGAGAGAATCACAGGATAATACCTGTGAAAATAAATGGCAGCGATTGGTTTTTTCAGTATTCACCATATGTGTACTATAATGAGCATTGCATAGTGTTTAATTCGCAGCATGTACCTATGAAAATAGAACATGCAACATTTTGTAAACTGTTTGATTTTGTTAAGCAGTTCCCGCACTATTTTGTCGGCTCTAATGCGGACCTTCCGATTGTTGGTGGTTCGATTCTTTCGCATGATCATTTCCAGGGCGGACACTATGATTTTGCTATGGCCAAGGCTCCTGTAGAGAAGATTTTCAAGGTAACAGGCTTCGAAGATGTGAACAGCGGTATAGTAAAATGGCCAATGTCAGTAATACGTCTTTCGGGAACTGATACAGACAGAATAATAGAACTTGCGGATAAGATTCTGAATGCTTGGCGCGGATATAGTGATGAATCTGCATTCATATTTGCTCAAACGGATGGAACCGATCACAACACAATAACACCTATTGCCAGGAAACGTGATGATAAGTATGAACTTGACCTTGTACTGCGCAATAACATTACTACAGATGAACATCCGCTTGGAGTATTCCACCCGCATGCACAGCTTCATCATATCAAGAAAGAGAATATAGGCCTTATAGAAGTTATGGGACTTGCAGTTCTCCCTGCTCGCCTAAAGAGTGAGATGAGCAGTCTTAAGGAGGCAATTCTGTCAGGTCAGGATCTTCGAAAAGACGAAGTTCTTGAAAAACATGCAGACTGGGTGGACGAGTTTTCCAAAAACTATGATAAGATTGATGCAACCAATATCGATAAAGTTCTTGAGGATGAAATTGGTAAAGTGTTCATGCATGTTCTTGAAGATGCAGGAGTTTATAAACGTACCAAAGAGGGTCAGGAAGCGTTCGATAGATTTGTAGCATCACTTGGCTGATAATGCGAAAATTGATATAAAAATTTTCAAATGGGTAGATATGATCAGAAAAACAGGGGCGTTAATTGAAAGAGTCGAAGAAGTCTTAAGAAGACTTGATGAGCAGTATGGAAGCGATATGCGTACATATCTTGATCATAGAGATGCTTTTGAACTTCTCATAGCGACGATTCTGTCTGCGCAGTGTACAGACAAGCGTGTTAATATGGTTACGCCGTCTCTTTTTGCCAAATATCCTACGGTACACGATTTTGCAATTGCAAATGTCAAGGAGCTGGAAGAAGATATACATTCCATAGGATTCTATCATTCCAAGGCCAAAAATATAATTGGCTGCGCCCAAAAACTTGAAAGTGATTTTGGCGGGGAAGTACCAAGAAGTCTGGATGAGCTTGTATCACTTCCGGGAGTAGGGCGAAAGACAGCTAACGTCATAAGAGGTAATATATTTGGAGACCCTAGCATAGTGGTAGATACTCATGTTAAGAGGATTTCAAAAAGACTAAAATTTACAGACTCAGACGACCCGGTTGTTGTGGAACAGGATCTTATGAAGATTCTTCCAAAGGAAAACTGGATAAGATACAACATACAGATAATCTATCTTGGGAGAACAATATGTAAGGCACCAACACCAAGGTGCGATGAATGTTTCCTTTGCGATATCTGTCCAAGTTCTAAATAATAAAACCATATTCAACTGGCTTCGTCTAATAAATACATTTCTATTGAGTCTTTGTTCATGGATTTTAGCTCTGCGGCGTATGGCTGCAGAGCTTTTATTTTGGCTTTTGCTTCGGTGATTGATAGACCAAGATGATTTTTATATATGTCACATAGCATGTGATAAGTATCAGAAATATCACACCTTGTAGAGACGGAGAATTCGAGGAGTTTTACAACCTCTTTGTATAGACCTTCGGCATATAGAACGTCGGCCCATTCCTGCAAGGTTTTAATAAGCGTAATATAGCTGGCGTCATATTCCATCAGCTTTGTTATGTTTGCGGCGCCGTACATAAGTTTAAGATCGGTATTGGTGAAACCGGTCAGGTTGACAATTTTTCGGCTGTCTTTGGCAAGAGAGTGTATGGTGTATTCCATGTGTTCAATCTCTTTGTGACCTTTGAGAGCGCCAAAGGGGAGCTCGTCTTCCGGGATTTTGATATATTCAAGATCCTTTAGACTTTTGACTGGAGCAGTATTGGCAGCACGCTCTCTTTCCCAGAAGCTTTGCTGACCGGTCATTTTCTTTGAGTCCTTGTGCATCTCGTATCGTAGCCAGGCGCAGAATATTAGAAATAGAAATAAAAAAGTTGGAAATCCAATATTATTAAACAAGTTTGCGTTCCCCCAAAAAGTGGTATAATGACGAAAGGGCTTTACGGTTAAATAAATATTCTATATTTAATATAGCACAAGGGATGTAATTATGAAAAAAATAGTGATTGGTTTTTCTATTGTTTTTGCTATTTTACTAATACCATCGATAAATGCGCATGCAAAAACAAATGCCGTGATTTTGGACGGTGTTTCGATTGGAAAAGTAGATGTTTCGGGTATGACATATGATGAAGCGTTTGAAGCTGTAAGCTCGTATGTGAATACTCTTTCATGTGCGAATATTACATTAAAGGGCGAAGGAGAGAGTGACGTTGTAACAGTAACGGCAGCAGAACTTGGACTAACCTGGACTAATACAGATGTAATTGATAGTGCTCTTAATATTGGCAAGGAAGGCAATGTAGTTAAGCGTTACAAGCAGCTTAAGGATATCGCAAACGTAGGTGCACAGCTTGATCTTGAAATTGCCTTTGATGACACGATGATAACTGATGTGTTCGAGGATCAGTGCAGTTCTTTTAATGTAGAAGAGGTTGACTATTCGCTTAGTCGTTCTAATGGTTCTTTTACCATAATAGATGGAAATGAGGGATACGAACTTAACGAAACAGCTTCTATAGAATCTCTCCAGAATTATATATCAGATGGCTGGGATGGCTCTGATTTTGAAATTGCGCTTACTATAGATGTAACACAGCCAAAGGGCAGCAGGGAGGAACTTTTAAAGGTTGGAGATGTGCTGGGAACGTATACTACAAGCTATTCAACTTCGGGCTCGTCCAGATGCGGCAATATAGCAAACGGATGTAAGCTTGCAAGCGGTATTACATTGTATCCGGGGGATGAATTTTCAATGCTTGATAACATTACTCCTTTTACAGAGGAAAATGGATATTATCTTGCCGGATCATATCTGCAGGGACAGGTTGTCGAAAGCTTTGGCGGTGGTATATGTCAGGTATCGACGACTTTGTATAATGCGGTACTTAAAGCTGAACTTGAAGTGACCGAAAGGTACAATCATTCTATGATAGTAACCTATGTTGAACCGTCACAGGATGCGGCTATTGCAGAAAATGGCGGCAAGAATTTCAAGTTTGTAAACAGTACGGATTATCCAATCTATATAGACGGGTATACTACTTCCAGTAAAACTATCACATTTACAATATATGGAGTAGAAACAAGGGAATCAGGCAGGGTTGTAACCTATGAAAGCGAAACGCTTGAAACTCAGGTTCCCGACACTGATACCTTTGTATTGGATTCGACGCAGCCTGTAGGATATGTTAAGGTTACTCAATCAGCTCATAACGGAATTAAGGCTCAGCTATGGAAGATTGTCACAGTTAACGGCGTGGAAGAAAGCCGTGAAGTAATTAATTCCAGTAGTTATACTATGGTTCCGAGAATTGTTACAGTAGGAACAGCAGGAGCAAATGAAAGCGTTTTGGAGCAGATTAATGCAGCTATTGCAACAGGCTCGTATGATCAGGTAGTAGCTACAAGCAATTCTATGGCGGCTGTTATTGCAGCTTCCGCCCAGCAGATTGATCCAAACACAGGACTTCCTGTTACAAGCGATGGTAGCGAAGCGGCAGAAGCTGGTGCAACAGATGCATCGTCAGATCGGAAGAGCACACGTCTGAACTCCAGT
>ERZ842401.4619-NODE-4619-length-15854-cov-5.754478_pt1 | contig 15854 bp, 13 predicted proteins | sample MGYA00521270_ERZ842401 | MGnify/ENA primary metagenome ERZ842401 (study PRJEB31892, sample SAMEA3878208) | bioreactor metagenome | biome: Moose rumen | place: Sweden | collected 2011-10 | study: EMG produced TPA metagenomics assembly of the PRJEB12797 data set...
GGGATACTTTCCGTAGCGGCGGCCATGGCGGACAGAATGTCAACAAGGTTGAGACCGGTGTGCGCGTACGCCACATTCCTTCAGGAATCGTAGTGGAGAATACCGAGGGCAGAACACAGATCGGCAACAAGGAGAATGCACTCCGTATCCTGAAGTCACGCCTTTATGACCTTGAACTCAAAAAACGCCAGGAAAAGCGGGCTGAGCTCGAAGGCCAGAAAAAGAGGATAGAATGGGGCTCACAGATAAGGAGCTATGTCCTTCATCCGTACAAGATGGTAAAGGACCTGCGTACAGGATATTCGACCGCTGACACCCAGGGCGTCCTGGACGGGGACATCTCCGAGTTCATGAGAACTTATCTCATGCAGGAAGGGAGCGGAAGCGCTCCCGCTGTCATCGATGACGTGGACTAAGCTTGTCTTCAATAACAGTGTTATAAGTTTCCTTAGGCTTGAAACTTCCCTCCATTCGGGTTGAGTTTGAGGTCTTCAAAAGATTTGCAGGAGCTGGTATGATTTGCTGTTATTTGTAAATGATAAGAACAAATAACCGTCAACATAAAGACACAGTTCAAAGACTCTCATCACGGTTTGATACAGTTCTTCTTTTGACAGATTCTTTTGTTTCTGTCAATTTTTTATTATTTTTGACAGTTGAAAGAAAAACTGTCAAAAGATGGAAGCCTACGATCGTAATATTCCATACAATAACTTGCCTCCTTTGCCACCCGCAACGGAATTGTACCGTGACGAAGATGTGCTGAATAAATTGATGATTGCCAGTCGGCGCCTTGCCCAGTTGAAAGGGCTCTATAAGGAGCACGGTTGGGAAACGATCACCGGCAACTGCGATACGCTGCTCTATCTCGGCGGCAATGAGCAGAGCACCCATGAGTACATCTCAAAGCTGCTCGGCAAGGAAACGATCGACACCCGAACCCACGGGCAGACGAAGGGCAAAAGCGGCAGCTACTCGACCAATATGCAAACAACCGGGAGAGAACTCTTGACGCCTGACGAAGTGCGTCTACTGGACAACAGCAAGGCGCTTCTCTTTATCCGCGGATTCCCTGCGGTGATGGATGATAAGTACGACCTCAATCACCATCCGAACATTCACATGACTGTCAACGGCGGTTATCCGCCATACATCCACAAGGGACAGTCCTATTCCTATATCCCGTTTAACGAAGCTTTTAACTTCGACAACGCTGAACAATACATTTTACTCGATGAAAATGAAACGGAGGAAACCACTATATGAAAATGACCAAACGTATCCGTATGATCTTTTGTATCTTCTGCGCGATCGTACTGACCCTTTCTTTTGCGACCACGGCATTCGCGGACGATGATCCGATCGCTGTCGTCAACAACCTCAGCGACTTCATCTTCGGCTTTATCCGGGCGATCGGTATCATCCTGCTCGGCTTCGGCATCCTGCAGCTCGGTCTCAGCTTGAAGTCGCATGATCCATCGCAGAGAGCAAACGGCATGCTGACGATTGCCGGTGGCATCGTCATTACCTTTACCAAAGAGATCCTGTCTCTGATCACCGGTTGATTTCATAACGACAGGGCAGACATTTTGCCTGCCCTGTCGAAAAGGAGGTGACGCTTTTGCAGTCATCCGGTAACTGGATCATAGACATTCTGAACTACACACTTAACTTTTGGTCGGATGCCATGCAAACCATCTGGACGCTTCTGACCACCTCTCCGCAGAACATCCGCGGCGGCGCTGTGTGGAGCGCCATCGCCAACATTCAAGGCGGGCTGAAAGCCATCGCGTATGCGCTGCTCGTTCTGTTTTTTATCGTCGGCGTGGTGAAAACGACCACCAACTTTTCGGAGATCAAACGTCCGGAGGTTGCTCTGAAGCTGTTTATCCGCTTTGCTATTGCAAAAGCGGTGGTCGGCTACAGCATGGATATTCTGACCGGCATCTTTAAGATCGGGCATGGCATCCTCAACAACATTTCCGCACACGCAGGCGGTGTTCTGACAACCGGAATCACTCTCCCGGATGCGATCGCACAGAAGATCAATCAATGCTCCTTCCTCGACAGCATTCCGCTGTGGATCGTAGCGCTGATCGGTGCGCTTCTCGTAACGGTGCTGTCGTTTGTAATGATTCTCACCGTTTACTCACGCATTTTTAAGATCTTTATGTACACCGCTGTCGCCCCGATCCCGCTTGCGTCGTTTGCAGGCGAAGGCACATCCCAGGTCGGACGTCAATTCCTGAAGTCGTATGCCGGGGTGTGCCTGCAGGGTGTCGTTATTATTCTTGCCTGTATCGTCTATTCGGTGCTGACGGAGAATCCACCGATCAACACGAACGGAGATGCGACGACGGTTGTATGGGCGTTCCTGTTCCAACTGATCTTCAACTTCCTTGTCCTTGTCGGCGCGGTGAAGATGAGCGATCGGGTGGTCAAAGAAATGATCGGGTTCTAAACCGTTCCCTGTTTGCGCTTGATGGTCTCAATGATCGCTCTTGCTTCACACTCTTCTAACGCTCTTTCGGCGCGATGCTCACGGATCTTTCGGATCAAAGACACAATCCATGACAGCACACACAAGCCGATCAGACCGTAGAGTATTCCCATAGAGAGCGCAGGATTTCGGGTACTCCAGCCCGGGAAGAAGAACGCGACCACAAGCGCATACAGCAACGGAACGCTCAAACGCAGAGTTCCGGCGATACGGAACAGGATGCCGATCAAGAAAAGTGCTGCACAACTTACAATCAAAATCATATACATATAAATCACCATCCTTCAATTAGAAAATACCATATTCGGTGATCCTTATTGAGGATGTCGATTGGAAAGGAAACCCTTTTGGAAATCAAAATCAACAAAGAAATCCGCGACTATCAGGAATCGATCTTCATGGGCTTGTCGTTGCGCCAGTTCATCTTCGCGGTGCTGGCGGTCGGCGTTGCAATCGGCGTGTATTTCGGACTCCGAAACGTGCTCGGCACGGAAACCGTCAGTTGGCTGTGCGTCGTTGCCGCGTTCCCATTTGCTATCCTCGGTTTTGTGAAATACCACGGCATGACCGCCGAGCAGCTTATCAGGGCGTATATCCAGTCCGAGTTTCTCATGCCGAAACAGCTGACGTCGAAACCGACAAATCTGTATGCTTCGATTCTGTCAAGCGGAAAAATGAAGGAGGTGCTGCGCGTTGATTAAAACGCTCAATCAAATACTGAAGTCTGAGAAGGAACCGTTCAAGGTTCCTTCTTCTGTTCAGGAGACAATCCCGATCAAAAAGATCTGGAAGGATGGAACCTTTCAGGTCGGCAACAAGTTCTCGCGCACGTTCCGATTCACGGACGTCAATTACTCCGTTGCGGCGCGGGACGATCAGCTTGCCATGTTTCTGGCATACTGCGAGCTGCTGAATGCGCTTGAGATCGGTGCGACAACCAAGATCACAATCAATAACCGGCGCATGACGAAGAGCAGTTTTGCAAGGAATCTGATCCCACACGCAGACGACGGTCTGGACGAATACCGTGACGAATACAACAGCATGATCATGGATGCTGCAATCCGAGGCAACGGGATCTTGCAGGAAAAATACATTACGGTGTCCGTAATCAAGAAATCCTACGAGGAAGCAAAGACTTTCTTCTCCCGCGTCTGCACAGAGCTTGCTTCCCGCTTCGCAAGTCTGTCCTCCAAGCTGTATGAAACCGACATTTCCGAACGGATGCGTGTGTTCCACGACTTCTTCCGGATCGGGCAGGAGGAAAGCTATCACTTTGATCTGAAGGATCTTATGAAGCGCGGTCATTCGTTTGCAGACGCCATCTGTCCCGACAGCATGACGGTAAAAAGCGACCATATCAAGATCGGCAAGAAGTATGCGCGTGTCCTGTATCTGCAGGAGTTTCCGTCGTTTCTCAAGGATTCCATGGTATCCGAACTTTGCGACATCAACCGGAACCTCATGCTGTCGATCGACATTATCCCGATCCCTACGGATGAAGCGGTCAAGGAAGTCGAGCGGAAACTGCTCGGCACGGAAACCGAGATCACGAACTGGCAAAGAAAACAGAACAAGAACAACAACTTTTCAGCTGTCGTTCCGTATGACCTCGAACAGCAGCGCAAGGAATCCAAAGAGTTTCTGGACGATCTCACATCCCGCGATCAGCGCATGATGTTCGTGACCGTCACGCTGGTTCATGTGGCGGACAGCAAGAAGCAGTTGGACACGGATACGGAAGCGCTGCTCTCCGTTGCGCGAAAGCATATCTGTCAGTTCCAGACGCTGAAGTATCAGCAGCTTGACGGACTGAATACCACGCTTCCATATGGGCTTCGGAAGATCAACGCATTGCGAACGCTGACCACAGAATCTGCAGCGGTCTTCATGCCGTTTCAGGCACAGGAGATCAATCATCCCGAAGGCATCTACTGCGGGCAGAACGCGATCAGCAAGAACCTGCTGTTTGTCAACCGCAGCTCGCTGTTGAACGGCAACGGGTTTGTGCTCGGTGTGTCGGGTTCCGGCAAATCGTTCTTTGCAAAGGACGAAATCATCCAGCTTGTCCTTCGAAATCAGGGCGATGTCATTATCATCGATCCGGAACGCGAATACGATCGGCTTGTCCATGCGCTCGGCGGTGAGGTCATCAATATCGCTGCCGATTCCAAGAACCACATCAACGCAATGGACATGGAATCCGAATATGCGGACTCCGAGAATCCGGTTCTTTTGAAGAGCGAGTTTATCCTTTCGCTCTGTGAACAGCTTGTCGGGAGCGGCAAGCTCTCTGCAAAGGAGAAATCGCTGATCGACCGCTGTACACAGATCGTGTATCGTTCGTTTATCAAGCGCGGCTGCACCGGAAAGGTTCCGACGCTCAAGGACTTCCACAAGGAGCTTCTGAAGCAGCCCGAACCGGAAGCAAAGGATGTTGCACTTGCGATCGAGCTCTTTACGGACGGTTCGCTTGATACCTTCGCAAAGCCCACCAATGTCAATACGGAAAGCAGCCTGATCTGCTACGACATCCGCGATCTCGGCAAGGCATTGAAGACGGTCGGTATGCTCGTCGTTCTCGATTCCATCTACAACCGAATTGTGCGGAACAAGAAGAAAGGGCGTCCGACCTATGTGTTCATCGACGAGATCTATCTGCTGTTCGCCAACGAATACAGTTCCAACTTCCTGTTCGAGCAGTGGAAACGTGCGCGTAAACACAACGCCTGCTATACCGGTATTTCGCAGAACATCGAGGATCTGCTGCAGTCGCACACTGCGCGGACAATGCTCGCAAACAGCGAGTTCATCACGCTTTTGAATCAGGCGGCAACGGACCGGATCGAGCTTGCAAAGCTGCTCGGTATCTCGGAGACACAGCTTTCATATGTGACCAACGCCGACGCCGGCAAGGGGCTTCTGAAATGCGCCGGGAACATCGTACCGTTCGAGAACCATTTTCCGAAGGATACGAAGCTCTACAAGGTCATGACGACCAAGCCGAAGGAAACGATTGCGAGTTAAGAACGGGAGCGGGCTTCCGCTCCCTCTTCTTTTGGAGGGAAACATGGAAAAGAAAAGAGTTAAAGAACGTCAACACATGAAAGCTCCAAAGACGGCTGACGCTTCCCGCAAGCTTCCGCGGCACATGAAAACCGGCTATCGCAAGGTGGACGAACAGACCGTTCCCGCAGACGAGCGCTACGAATCTGAATCCGATTACGCCATGCAGAAATCCGAACAGTACACCGTTGAAGCCGCATCCGTTGCCTATTCCGGCACAAAGAAAGCGGTTAAAAAGGTCAAGGAAAAGGTCGAAGACAAGATCCGCGACAAGGTGGAAGACTTGGAGAACCGGCGCGAGCAGATGGAAGCGAAACGGTTGGAACAAAACCAACCGCATACTGAATCTCGTACAACGGAAGATCCGCAAAAAGCTGAAACACATCAATCGTCAAACGATCCGTCGGTTCAAACCGAACCGCACTTTGATGCCTCCGGTCATGAGATCGCACCGAAAGAAAAAGCCGATGTGCTGAAGCGTCATAATCAGCCCGAACCGAAGCAATTGGATGAACTGTCTTTCCGTTCTTTTCGCCCTGCACCGCAAGAGATTACTCCGCAGCAGAAAGCGGAGGTTCTGCAGAAGCAGCGAACCGATCCAAAGGAAATGACGCAAGAGTATCAGCCGGATAGTTTTACACCTACGGAATCCAGCCCTGCGGTTAAGCCGCAGTACGAATACACCACGCAAAAAGGAGGAGATCACCATGCACTTCAACAGACGGAGCAGCAATCGCACTCCGTCGAGAACAATCAACGACTGTTCCGTTCCGATCAGCGTCCCGTACAGAAGACGAATGCTGCAGGTCAGAAATCTGTTTCATCGGTCAAACAAGGCGCGAAAGGAACCGTTAAAACAACCGAGAAAACGGTAAAGACGACCGAAAAGTCGGTCAAGACCGCCGAACGATCTGTCAAAACTGCAGAGAAATCTGTGAAAACAGCAGAAAAAGTCGGCGAGAAAGCAGCAAAAGCGGCTGAAAAAGCAGCAAAGGTTGCGAAAGAAGTTGCCGTCAAAGCGGCGAAAGCCACGCAAAAGGCGGCAGAGATGACCGCAAAAGCGATCCAAGCCGCCGTAAAAGCGATCATTGCCGCGATCAAAGCGCTTGTCGCCGCAATCGCCGCTGGCGGTTGGGTTGCGGTCGTCATTATTCTTGTCATTGCTCTTGTAGCGGCGATCATTTGTGTATGCTTTGGACTATTCTGGTCGAACGATGCTTCACCGGAAGGTCCAACCATGACCGAGATCGTGACACGCATCGACCACGGATATAAAGATGCGATCGAACAACGCATCAAGCGATTTGAAAAAGAGATCGACCACGACGAGTTCGAGGTCGTTTACAGAGGTGATAACAACGACGGCGATTCCGCCACGGTCAACAACTGGATCGACGTACTGGCGGTTTATTCGGTGTTGTCTACCACAGGAGAAAACCCAATCATTATTCTTGTTCCCGACGATGAGTGCGCGCAGCGATTGCGAGACGCTTTCTATGTGATGAACACGGTCGGTTTCACCTATGAGCTTCACGAAGTAGTCCCGGAGAATGCCCCGACACCGACACCCGACGAGGACGGCAACACTCCGGAGCCGGAAACGGTCACGCAGTTGATTGTCAATGTGCACCAGCGGTCTATGACCTATCGGGAAGCTGCGGAATACTATCGCTTTGACGAGTCACAGATGCAGCTTCTGGAAGAAATGATGTCCCCGGCATACACCAAATACTATGCTGCAATCATCGGTGTCGATCTTCTTGGCGGTGCGGATTATACGGAGATAATCAGCCACTTACCATCCAACAGCAAAGGCGCGGATGTCGTTCGTGCAGCGCTGACAAAGCTCGGCTGTCCCTATGTTTGGGGGGCAAAAGGCAGTACAAAGTTCGACTGTTCCGGTCTTGCATATTGGGCAATCCATGAGGTTGATCCGGAGCTCGGCGATCACATGTACACCAATGCCGCAGGGCAGGCGAAATACTGTCACGATCACGGGCTGTTGGTGGCATGGTCGGAACTCGAACCCGGCGATCTTGTCTTTTGGGTCAACAAGAAATGCGAGGGCTGTCACCGTTGGAAAGAGATCCATCACGTCGGTATCTATGTCGGCGACGGAAAAGTTGTCGAAGCATCCAGCAGCAAGGGCTGCGTCGTCGTGCGCGACCTTTGGCAGACAAAAAACTACCCGATCATTATGTTCGGAAGACCGTATCAATAAGCGAAAGGAAACCTCATGAAGAAACACATCATTATCCTTGCGATCCTTGCAATCGCAATTCTCATATTGCCGTTCCTGCTCGGCGACAAGATTTCGCTGCTTGCAAAACGGGCAATCGAAACCGCAGCACCGACCGCAACGCCGGAACCAACGATTGAAACCGAGATTATTGAGATCGTGATCCCGACGCCGAGCAGTACAGTTGCGTCAAAACCATCTGCAACTCCAGGATCAGTGGATTGGCCCGAATTCCCCATATTCGATGAACCTATGATCAAAACCGCCGCGCCGCACTCAACGTCAGCGCCAACTTCTTCACCGCAGGTATCCGTTCCACACGGTGCGGCATTTGTTCTGACGATTCACGGAAAGGACATAACGATCGCACCATCCGTTGATGAAGCAACGCTTGAAAAGACTCCCGGCTGGCTGAATACCTCCGCTTCGCCTGGCGAAGAAGGCGTGTGCGTTGTCTATGGGCACCGCAATCGTAACCATTTACAGATTCTGAAAGATGTGACATATGGTGAAACCATCAAGGTGACTATGCCAAATGGAACTATTTATACTTATGTTATCGAATTAACGGAGATCCTTGAGACAGACGAGGATCTTCGAATCCCGGCCATTGAAGGAAAGCATCTGATGCTCACCACATGCTATCCATTCTACTACACCGGTCATGCACCGAAGAAATTTGTTGTCATCTGTTTTCTAAAATCATTCAACTAAAGACTGCCCTCAAGCCATTACGCTTGGGGGCAGTCTTTTTTCACCATTCAAATAAACAATGTACTCTTTCTAAACAAATAGAAACCATTGGGAACAATTAACACACCGATCATTCAACCCACAAAAATGAACTACTTGAATGCATTCCACCTAGCTGTCTGTGGGGAAGAACACTTCCTTATTAATATTAATGAAACACCCTACTCTATACTCATTGCAAATTATATTATAATAATATATTATTTTGCCAAAGGATAATCCACGATTGTATGGTGTTTACATTATATAACTGATCAGCAACAAGGAGGTATTTATGGGTCACTCAAAAAAGGGGAATAAGGTACATATGCTTGATAATGGCTTAGTAACAAAACTTTACTTTCCCGGTCGACGTATTGTATTGAGGAAGATTATCAGGAAAATACAAACTATTATGTTTACATCGGATTAGAATGTAAATGACGGTCTGTAAAATATATTATTATAATTGACGAATTACAATGGACATTGTCTAATCTTAAGGTGTTTATACTTACAGAGGTTGCGGATAGATTCGTAATAGTTAATTGGTCAATACTGTCTATAATTATTATGTATTACTATTATCCGCGCTATTATGAAGGAGAAAAGGCGTTCAAGAAATGAAAGGAACAAATACCATCACAATTTTTCCGCTTTCCCCGGATTCTTCTTTATCCAATGACAAGAGAACAAAAGTATACTTTGGCCTTCTGGATGATGCCCTTAGCAAACCGAAAGCAAAACGGATTCATAATATTGCGATTTCCGGTGGTTTTGGGACAGGGAAAAGCTCTCTTATTAGATCCTATGATCGCTACACGCATGAAAGGAAGCATAAAAAAGCTGACGATTCAAATCAAAAGAATAAAGCTGAAAAAAGTGCTCCTTTTAGATTCCTTGATTGTAAAAAGCATGAAAAAACAAAAAACCAGAAGAACGGTCAAAACCAAAAGAAAGAGAAAATAAAGTATTTGTATGTTTCTATCGGTGAATATGCGTCCAATATGGAAACAAATTGCGGAACGGATGTTAATAGAAACAAATCAACAGGGCGAAAAAAAGGATCGTCTGCCATCAATGCTGTTGTAGAAAAAAACGATGCAAAGGAACAGTCTGAAGGATTGATTGCGATTAATGCCGTTGAGCGAAGGATGCTTCTCCAGATATTTGCACGGTTTCATAAAGCAGACTTACCGCAGAGCAGTTTTCGACTCTTCCCGGAAGAGTGGTTAAGGCATCACTGGTGGATTACCCCTTTCGCTGGTTTTTTTATCCTTGGTATATTTCTCTTGAGTTTTCATCAGCCGCTCGGAAAGCTTCTTGTTGCAGTAGGCAACACGGATGTCTGGCCAAATCTGGCTAGTCCGATTATGGATTTCCTCGTGAAATATAAAACCTTGATTCGCTTCATCCTTACCAGCTATTGTATCGCGTTTATTACAACTGTTATAACGACTCTCAGCATGCACTTTCTTCCTCGTATCCGGTTCCGTGCGTTCACATTGAAAGGAGCCAATGCGGAATTGTCCGTTGAACAGGAGACAGCCGAAAGCTATTTAGATCTATACAGCACAGAATTGGTGTATTGTCTGGAAAAGCTTGCTAGAAAGATAGGTCATGTTGTCGTTTTTGAAGATTTAGATCGACTGGATAATCATGCTTGCCTGCATATTATGACTCGCTTGCGGGAAATCAACAACCTTGTAAACCTCCGTCTCCAACGAAAAAATCGGCACCTTTGCTTTATATACGCGATCAATGACGGTTTTTTGGAATCCATTCAGTATGAAAAATTCTTTGATTATATTATTCCAGTCATCCCAGAGATGAACAAACGATCTGCGGCTAAACTATTCGCCGATAAAATGAAAGAGATTGATAAAAAATACAACGCTACATCTGAATTTCCACATTTTGATACGGTCGTTTCCTACTTAAGTGATTACCGTTTGCAAAACACTATTCTAAACGAATATCATGTTTTGCAAAAAGTCTATCGCAGTGTTCATAACTGTTCCGATGATGAGCTTGAAAGCTCAGTCAAAAACGAGATACTTGCTTTTGCGATTTATAAGAATTGTTGGCCGGGAGATTATCATGCGCTTAGGAAGGGCAACAGTCAGATTTTTACGAAGAATGGCATCAGCTGTCCTAAATGCTTTGAAAATGAAAAATATGGAAAGCTTTTACAATTATTGACCGATCCGGATAATCATCTGCTGACGCTACACAGCTTATATTATATTAGCTTTGAAGAAAGAGTCCTAACAAATATATATAACGAACATTGGAAAGCCGCCATTGAAAGCCCTGCAAGACATGCAGAAATCATTGCGGAGTTAAACGCCATACAGGAATGTGAAACGGAATGCTTAGCGATTGTTCGAGAGTTTTTCAGCAATCAAGAGCATCTTGTAAAAATCACCGGAGGACAAACACCTGAATACCATGTGGATGTATTTAGAGCTGTGGTGAACTGCATGGTTCGATGCCACCAAGAAGATAACAGTTGGTTTTTTAATGATTTTAAAGAATCTCTAAATTTGATAGCAAAGCTTAAACTTCTTGCGGAAATGAGTAGTTCCAATGATGAACTAATTAAGAAAGAGTTTTTTGTGATTTCTTCAAAAAAAATTAAAAACATAGAAAACTTCTTCTTTGCTAAAGATAACGATTTGCGGGATATGGGTTTTATAACTAAAAGAGAACTTAGGGAACTCTGTCGAGGTATAAAGTTCTTTTCCATAGACCTTATACAAGTATCAGATGCTGCTAATTTAACAGCCGAAATAGAATCAATTCGTAATGAATTTATAACAAGTGATGTTACTCCTTATTTTAAATGAACGTGTAACGCTGTCACTAGTTATTTGAAAGGAAGGGCTTTACGCATATGTTTTATACTGGCACATTGGAACACGATTTGAATGATGAATACAGAATGACTTCAATAATAAACGAGGGAAAGCATTCTCTATTAAAAGATGCTATCCCGAGTTTTTTCAGTCGAATGAATGAAGTACCTGGTTTTCATGTTATTATCTTATGCTCTGATCGTAATGAAGAATGGACTTGTCAAAGCTTTCAGGGTCTCTTTAATCGATGTGAAGAGCTTTGTGTTCGTATTCCGCCTATGCCAGCCCAAGGTGTTGGAGCCAAATATTGTATTTCTGTTTCAGACAAGAAACCACATAGTATACTAGAAGCAATCGAAATAATTGCCAACATAGTTCGAGATTATTTGAACAATTCTAGTCTCATTACTATGGTATCAACTATAAAAAGTATAAATTTTGATAACGATGAAAGCAGGATATGGCAAAAAGAACTTGCACAAAGATTTACAAATGAGCTTTTAAATGCGGTTGGGGTTAATGGATTGCTCTTTTATATGCTACTCACTATGCCATTAGAATGCTATGAAGTCTTTAAATCACTCCATATTCCAAAGTTTATTGAATTTGTTGTCAGGGAGTTAGCTGATGATCCTGATATGGAAAACGTGACAAAGGAGAAAGAGCAACTTCGCGATGCTAATCGTCAACTAACTGATAAGTATAATAATTTGAAGAGAGATGTCATAACAATCCTAAATGATGTTTCTGTTCGGCTGAAAGAATTTAAGAGTAATTTTGAGGACGATCATTTTGAATCAGATAATCATACTTTACAGTCAAACATCAAAACAATATATGATATAACGCTGGAATATAAAGCAAAGATACAATCCATGAATCCATAATGCGGGATAAGTTGGCTGAATAGTGAATCCTTTGAGTTATTGACAATCTATCGGAGGTAATTATTTATGAATAATATAGTTGACACGCCAAGGAGTGATTATCATTCTACTATGTCGTATTACGATGCGTATACTTCCAGTAGGCGCAAAGAAGATAACAAAGGAAGGTTTGAGCGGGCAGATTTATTTCGTTCGGGCTTTTCTCGCTACAATCTTCGATCAGAAGAACTGATCCCCGGAGCCTTAAGCAAGTGGACAACGCCCAACTGCAGCGGCTTTCCAATGGATTATGACAAAAATACCAACTGTGTTTATATAGATGGTTCAGATGGACATTGTTTACTGATCGGTGCGACCGGCTCAAAAAAGAGCCGTTTAGTGGTTATGCCCACGGTAAGGCTTCTGGCTGCGTCCGGAGAAGCTATGATTATTTGCGACCCTAAGGGAGAAATATACCGGCGGACAGCAGACTTCCTGGAAAAGAGGGGATATGATATCCGGGCCATCGATTTGCGCAACCCCGAAAGGGGAGATGGTTGGAACATTCTCTCGGTGCCTTACTCGTTGTACCTTAATAACGATATTGACAAAGCTTGTGAGTTTATCAACGATATCACCGCCAATTTGATTCCTATTACTGCGAAAGATCCGTTTTGGGATTACAGTGCAAGAGATATGCTCTTCGGTTTGATACTGCTGCTGTTTCGCATCTGCAAAGAAAAGGAACAGTCAGAGGATCTGGTCAATATGCGGAGTCTCCTAAAGCTAAGAAGCGAGTTGTTCTCTTCGACCAATTCAATGCGTATTTCCAATTCCGCCTTGTGGAAATATGCAAAAGAAGATGATTTGATTCGTGCAAGATTGCAAGGCACGGTTGTTTGTCCCTCCGATACCATGTCCTGCATCATCAGCGTATTTGACCAGCATATGGCAAGCTTTTCCCTGCAACCCCAAATGGTCCGACTGCTGTCCCATTCCAGCTTTAATCTCCACGATATCGGCTTTGGAAAAACCGCCGTTTTCCTCATCATGCCGGATGAAAAAACAATTTATCACCAGATCATTACAATCTTCATTAAGCAAATGTATGAGCTTTTGATTGACAATGCGTATAAAATGACAAAAGAGTATCGTTTCCCAACCCGAATAAACTTCCTTTTGGACGAGTTCACCTCTTTGCCTCAAATGACCGATATGCCGCAGATGATCACAGCATCTCGTAGTCGCAACATCCGTTTCATGTTAGTCATTCAGTCCAAGCATCAGCTTAAACAACGGTATGCTGAAGAGGCGGAAACAATCATGTCAAATTGTTCCAATTGGTTGTTCCTTACTTCGAGAGAAACGGAGCTTCTGCAAGAAATCAGCGAGCTAAGTGGCGTGACCGGCTCCAATCGGGAACCGCTTATCAGCGTGTCACGACTTCAGCATTTGGACAAGGAGGCAGGCGAGTGCTTAGTCTTTTCCGGTCGGAAATTCCCTTATTTTTCATATTTGCCAGATATTGAAGAATATGATGGAAACAATTACATTGTTCGTCCCTTGCCCTTGCGTAGATTTCCTGAACTTCATGAAGAAGTTTATTCGCAGGAATGGTTTTTCCAAGATTTAGTTTCTCCTAAACAAAATGTATCTCTGCCTGAAAGGTTTGTCGCGCCAGATTCTAATGGTTCATTTTCCATAAAAAGCAGTTCATTGAATGCGAAACTTCCTGAAGAACTTCGTCAATTCGGGATCAATGCAATGAACGATACAATCGCTAGCATTCCGTCAAAACAGGATATTGATGCTATGATTGCTGAGATAGATCGAAGACTTGCAGAATTAGATGAGGAGGAGAAAAACAATAAAGCCGAAAAAGAAACAAGGCTGAAGCAATCGCAAGAAGAACCGAAGGTTTGAAAATTGATAAATGAAAAAAATATAATTCACAGGGAAAGGAGCATCTTAATGAATAACAACTTTACCGAACAAAGCAGTAATTCACATGCCAAAGAACAAAAAAGCAACAAATTCCCAGGGTTGCGTGACGTAGGTCAAGCTGACGATATATTAAATCGCTATCGCCGAGAAAGACCATGGGATACAGACGGCATTGAAGAAATGCTGAATGATCTTTTGGAAGCACTTTTATCATGTCAAGACCCATTGACTGGTAGTGCGGATGAATTCCATAACTTTTCCGTTTCCATCTCGAAGATTTCAGGCGACAATCGTAGCGCATTGCAGATTGCAGAGAAAGGATTGGTGCTACATTGCGATAACACCGATCTACTGGCGGATGCAATCTTATATGGACGTAATTGCGGTGAGCGGGAAGAATGTGCCATTTGGTATAAAAGGATTCTAACAATTGATCAATCTGCTTGGACTTGGCGCGCCTTCTCTTTTTCCATTGATTATCTTTTGGACGAATACGCTTCTAAAAAAGTAACGGCAGAAGAAATACTGAACCTGATAAAAGATTATCAACAGTATAAGCCAGACGAGGAAGATGCATGGCTCTCTGAATGTGATTTTTACTGCAGCATCAACAACCGTTCAAAAGGAATCGAATCACTTGATGTTGCCAACAAGAAATTTAAGTTCTGTCCTAAATGCTGGCTGCGTTTAGCAGATATCAAAATGGATGATGGTTTATATGACGAAGCGGAGCCGTTTATCAAAAAACTGAGAAAAAATCCCAAGTCCGGTGAATCGGTCAATATGTCGTATGTGTTCCTGTTGGATGGTCTCTGCCGGATGACAAAGATGATGAACACAGATGAGTACGAGAACGGAGAATACGACAGTAAGGAGATAGAGAGAATATATAAATCATTTCGTATTTCGACTTCGATGCCTGGATATCGCGATAATATTCGTCAGCAAATTGTCGAGCAAATTGATCGTTTGGAAAGAGAAACAGAAGTAGAGTATCCCTATGATCGTCCTTGAGATAATACCAAATACTTTTGAAAGTAATTCCCTTTTGTTTGCTTTGATATCCTGACAATAGATTCTTGAGATGCAAATGAAGGTAGTAGGTAGACACATTAATGCGTCTGCTTGCTACCTCTTTTTCAAGTCCCTGTGAATACTAAATCGCCTGTGTACATTTCCTTGCAGAAAACAAGGGAATCTCATACTACTTTTTCTTTGCCGAAGTGCCAACGACTACTTAATGTTAGTTTATTGGTCTTAACCATAGTTTGCATTCTTTGTTTAGTTATTATTTTGCGACTCTCCGTAATTAGTCCTTAGACATTGAGTTGGGAATTAGTACAAAAACACTCTATTGAAAGAATAGAATGACAATCAAAAAAGTACAATCGCTAAATGATCCTTCTTATTCGAAACGACAGTTGCCGATGTTATTATTGGTTGGTTCCTTAACATATCTTATAGACAATATGTATTTTTGTCAGGCCAATAATAGAGTCATGCCTTATTTGTCAAACATTCTCATAATAAAACTGGAAGAGGTATCAAACTCAATAAAAAACACATCTTTTCAATGGACTTCTTGTCGAATAGCGGTGTTTATAAGTAATAGGCGACTGTGATCAAAAGTCATAGTTATTATCATCACA
>ERZ842401.4620-NODE-4620-length-15848-cov-16.609954_pt1 | contig 15848 bp, 7 predicted proteins | sample MGYA00521270_ERZ842401 | MGnify/ENA primary metagenome ERZ842401 (study PRJEB31892, sample SAMEA3878208) | bioreactor metagenome | biome: Moose rumen | place: Sweden | collected 2011-10 | study: EMG produced TPA metagenomics assembly of the PRJEB12797 data set...
GTTTATTTTCCTAAATGATGCAAGATAATTCAATTACTTTAATATACGAGGTTAAAGTATTCCTTTCCCTTAATGGGAACTCTTACTGTAAGCATATATGTAGTATAACTTATATAAATTATAAAGTAAATAATGAGAAATAAATGTATTGACAACATAAAGTAAACGGTATTATACTCAGATAAAGAACGTTGTTCTTATAAAAAGGAAAAGGAAGTTTACCCGCCATTCTTCACCGCTCCGAAAAAACAAGTAGGTAGGTATAAAAATGGAAACACCTAACACAATTTCTAATGCTGAAAATCTCAGCAAAACCACAGATGCAGTTGCGGAAGCTGCAAAATCAGTTCAGAATGACCCTTCTGTTATTAACGCAAAAGTAAACCGCAAGAACTTTATGAATGCTCTTGAAGACGGATCCCTTGCCTGTCTTCCTGGAGCAAACGGAAAAGCTGATGTTTCTGATGTAAAGAATGTTGTAAATGGCACTAAATATAAAGGATTAACAACACTTCTTCTCAAAAACTTTTCAAAGATTAACGGGTTCCCAACTGATGAGTACATGACAGTCCAGCAGCTTGATAAAGTTAACATGGAGAAGCAGTTGGACTGGAATGAAAGGCTCAGAATCAAGAAGGGAAGCCACGGAATCAACATTGATTTTTCCGTTCCGAAACGTGATGAAGACGGTAAGGAAATCAAAGACCCTGAAACAGGAAAAACCGTAAATGAAAAGATTACTGCTAAGCTCTTCAATATTGCTCAGGTTGAGAATCCTGAAAAACTCGTTGAATGGGCAAAGGAACAGGCAGAAGCCCGCTATGAATATGCGAGAGAAAAGGCCGGCGATAAGTGGCATGAACCAAATCCAGACAAGGTTCGTGAGGTTGTGAATGCCTCAAGCTCTGATCCGGCACAGTATCTTGCAGAATATTTTGATGCAATGGAAAAGGGGAAGGACTTTGCCGCCTCAAAGGAAATTGTGGATGGATTCAAGAAGAATGTATCTGAATTCATCTGGGAACGCAAGGAAGGAGAGGAAAGAAAGCCTCATGTAAATCCTTACCGCCTTAACATGCTCGGTTATGAGGCAAACAAAAAACTTCACGAGATGAAACATGCCCGTGCAACAGAAATCCGCAATGCCTATGCCCAGAATAAATACGAGGAGAAATTGAAGAATCATCAGATTAAAAAGAGCAGCAGCCGCTCGATTTCCGATGATGACGGAATGTCAATGAGCGACTAAATAACAGGGCCGTCATAATTTCATTTTATGGCGGCTCTTTATTCATAGGACACTATATGAGATATGAGAACATAACTACATACGCAGTAAACAGGGATTTTGATTCAAACTATAGGGAAATAAATTCTCTTATAAGGGAAAATATTAAGAATAATACCATGCCTGTTCTCTCTGGGAAGAACTTTCCACCTGATATGAATGTAATTACTGGAAAAACTCGCATGGATATAAACAAGGAAAAAATTGCCCTTAAAGCTGCTAGTATTGGGGCAACTAGTACAATGTGGATTTATGGAGCAGACGCAGCCCAGCTTGGACTTGAGCTAAAGGCCAGTAATCCTGTCGAGTATCAGAAAGCCGTAAAGCAAAATCCCAATTATAACTGTCGCCCTGTTGTAATTCAAAATGCAAGGGAACGTTTCTCTAACAAAGAAATGAGCTTTAAGAGCAACACTCTTTCTGAAAGTCTCTGCATTGACTGCCAGTGTGCGTATCTTTTGGACCAGTTTACGGAAAAGTCGGTTGAAAGGCTTTTTACTGAAAAACTTTTGGAAAACAAAATTCCCTATGCCGCATATATGGCAAAAGAAATAATCGCAAACAGAAAAGAATACAATACGGGAGAAAAACAAAGTGAAAGGACAAAACACATTAAGCAGAATCTTTTCCTGAACCTGCAAAAATCTTCTCCTGTGTTTCAGGAAATCGTAAACAAAAGGAACAGCATATATAAGAACTATCTCCCCGAACAGAAAATTATTTTTGACTGCTACTATAAACATTTTAATGAGCAGGCAAGTGGAGAAAAACTTTATAATTTTTCTCCTGATGAAAAAAAGAATATCCTTAATGCTTTCAACAGTCTGATAAAAAAAATTGATGAAAGTACTGAAAAAAAACATAAACGGCATCATATCACGTACTATTTTTGATGCTTATGCATTCAGTGAGCGTCTTACTCATTACAACTTCTCTCTTGAATCTATTTACACAAGAGATGAACAGCTTAAGAAAGATGCAAACAGAAGGGTTCCGGCTGCAATGCAGCAGGAATCAAAGAACAATGCCAAAACAGTTCAAAACGAACAGACAAAACAGAAATTCAAAAGACCTACTTTCTCAATGCACGTGGGAGCGGAAAGGGGATTATAATGCCGTAACTTTACGGCAATAACAATATAAGGAGCCATATTATGATTAACGAACCTTCAGAAACAGAAATTAAAAGAAACAATGCCATTGACAGAATGTTTGATGAGTTTTTTAAAGAACACCAGGATGACAGCTATCCGACACCAAAATCTTTAGTAAGCTATATTGAAGCTGCCGGTGGTAGTGTAGGGGTAGACAGAAAGACTTATCCAAAAATATGGTGGAAGAAAGCTTGTGAACATGCGGCGAATTCCGGCGGACAGCTTTTTATGTCTGAATATGACTTGGAGCAGACCTTTACAAAATATGGCATTGATTTCTCTCATCACGATAAGGACAAGCTCTGGGGTGACTGCCTTTTTGAGTATATGAACAGAAAGGAACTTTTTCCTGAATTAGTTCCTGAAAGACTCTCCGGCTTTGAGTCAAATGTTGATGTGTTCGTGAACAAGGACCAGTATCAGGGTGTACGACTTGGACTTATTGTTGATAAAGAAAACAGAAGATTTGCCCTTGGAACAGGAGATGCTTTTCCCCAGGTAAGCGGCAAAAAAATCTCCAAGAAACAGATTGTGCAGCTTGCAACTATGCTGAAAGATATGGGGGCAAGGGAAGTTGAGATTGAAAGTGAATATGCAAGGACTTCTTTAACTCGTGTTACAGGGCAGGACAAAAAGAAGAAACCTTCTGCAAATCATAAAAAAAACTTGGATGATGATGTTGATAGTCCGTCAATCTAAAAACTTAAATGTAATGTTGTAATTAGGTTTATATATTTTGACAAACAACAAGTTGTAAATAGTAGGAGAAATCAAAATAAAATGACTGATAAAAAACGAATAGAAGAAAATGCAGAACAGAAAAATATTCAGATGCTTGAAGGTCATGTAAAAGAAAACATACAGAAATACGATGAGTATAAAATAAAAAGAGAAGAAATAAAACATGAACATATAAAAGCAAGAGCAATGAGTAATTCTAAAGAAGATGAAAGTTGGTCAATACCTTTTAAAAATGCAAATATTGAAATGTATTTTGATGATTCTTCAAAGAAATGGAATGCAGAACTAAAACTTAGAAATGAAGAGACTATCGAATTTTCTTTTAATGCTTCTGAAAATGACCTTTCTGATTTCTGGTATGGATTTAATTATAACGGTAAAGAATATGATATGAATATCTGTAATGGCGGAGATTATGGAAATGGTGGCTGGATTTACCCTGTAGATAATGAAGGTCATGTTGATACAAGTATTTCTGAACAACTTGATTCTGTAAATATTTACTCAAGAAACAGAAATAACATTCAATTCTGGACCTGGAAAGACTATGATGACCTATCAGGACATCTGGTAGCTCCTGACGGAAAATCATATTTTTCTTATGACTGGACTACAAAAGAATACAAGGTAACGCCCGATTCTGCCTGGGATTCTTTCCTTGATGCTGATCCAACTCGTGATACCTCACTTACAGCATTTAAAGAATATGCACAGAAATTTGTAAAAGAAAATATCGTCAGAGACAGTGACATAAAAATCATCTTTGAACGAGAGTACATCGACACAGAAAAATTGCTGGAAGAAGAGGAAAAAGAAATGGCAAAATCTGAAACATTGGCAGATAAATATAACCGTATGGAAAAACTCTTTGAAGGAAAAATGAGTCATTTAGGCAGCGGGAACGGAAAGACTTTTAAAGAGCTTTGTAAGTGGGTGGAAGAAGAATTTCCTGAAAAAGACAGTGAGGCTGTCCTTCTTGAAGCTACAAGTCGCATGATTGAAGAAATTGTTGATTTTGATGAGTTTAATTATCAGAACTATGATGATGTATATGGCTTTGGGGATGGTGCGGAGTGGCGTTTTGATTTATCTGATTCCGCTGCAAAAAAACTGCTTTCTGGGGAAATTCTTAACTACTATGAAGCACAGAACCACATCTGGGAAAAGGCAAAAAAAGAATTTGCAGAACTGAAAAATAATCCGCAGTATAAGGATGAGATCGAAATTACAGACCGTATTAACAGTGCCTTTAGGATAGCAGATTATCTTTATCCTGAGTTTACAAAAGAAATTGATAAAGAAAAAAATCTTCTTCCAGACGAATGGCCTCAATATTCCAAAGAAGAAAAGAAAAATGTCATCAATAATGCTTTTGAACACCTTGATGCTGCATTTAAAGAAAATGAAGTTATTCTGGATATATATGATGAAGACAGATTAATTATAGTAGATAAAACAATTCCACTAAAACATTTTGAAACTCTAATAAAAGGCCATGATGCAGTAAATTTTGGAAAAAAGTCACTTTCATTTGTCCGCCCGAATGCGGAACAGCTTCATGACGGAATAGAAAACAGCTGGAAATTTGATGAAATTACGACAGGTTATGCAATCTTTCAAAACCCGGATTTGGATGTAAAAGGCGGTTTTACACCTAAATTCATTTCAAAACTTGATGACATGAATGTTTTTGAAAGCGATGGAGACGCTGCAAAACAGTACGGCATAGACCACAATTGCCGGATTTTAGAAGAAAAGAAAGACATCTGGATTGGAGACGAAGACCTTGAATATTATTCTTATCCAGATATTCCAGAGAACCGCAGGATTATGAAAGAAAACGGCTGGCTTTTGGAACAGCCTCTGGATCAGCCAGAAGAAGTAAAGGCAGCCTTAATTGAATCAGGAATTGCAAGGGAAGAGCTTTACAATAAGGATGAATCAATGCCTATATCAGAAGAAGCCAGAAATTCTATGCTTTCTGCAAGTTATGCAGGACAGGGAGGTCTTACCCTAAAAGCTTTTGCCGACAATGGACTTGAAATTGACCTTGCAACCGCCAATGCTCTTGAAAACTGCTTCTCACAAATTGAAGCAATGACAAAATACACTGCTGATGGACATGACCTTTTCCATTCTGGTAATGGAGTAGACTCAATCAGTGAACATTCAATTGAGTATTCAGAAACGGACAAAGCGTGGTTTGTCCATGAAAAGAACTGGCTTGCACTTTCTGCAGTAAAAGGAAGTGACGCTGGCCCAGAAGATTACATGGAAAAAGCAGACAGGGTTGGAGACAGAAACTGGGCAATCAGCTGTGAAGAACTTGTAAAATATGTCTATCAGGAAGTAAAAGAAGACGGCGAAATGGAAAAAGAGTTTCCTGACACAGTTAAGAAACTGGAGAAACTTAATGAATATCTTGAATCCTTGTCAGAAGCAAAGCAACTCATTTCAGATTTTTGTTTTGAAGAATATATGTCTACACCAACTTTTGATGACCCAAAGGATGTAGGTCTTGCTTACACGACATTTGAAGACCCTTATACCCATGAAGAATATGAGGTTCAAACAAGTGTGGATCTTGTAAACAACAAAATGACAACAAAGGTCAATGACAAGATTGCTGAAACTTCTGAATATGGCAGTCTAAAGGAATTGATTGACGACAGCCTTAAAAGCCTTGATTTTGACAGTCTTATTTATGTTCCAGCAACAAAGATTGATGAGCTTCTTAAAGAAGAGAGAGAAAATATTGAAAAAAATCTTCTTGAAAAAGCTGACCAGATTGTTTCTGAAACTTTTGACAAGCCTTCTCTTGCAAAACGAGCAAAACTCTATGTTCCGTCAGATTACGGCTATGACCCAGACAACAAAATTCATATTCTTGTAGAGTTTGACAATAATGCAGAACGGGAAGATGACCTTTTCAATGCACTGGCAGAAAAACATCTGGTTTTACCAAATGGCAGGGAAGTGGATTTTAATCCTATCAAGCCGGAAAAATCAGGAACAATTGAGCAATATTTTGAATCACTCAACAGAATAAAGGAGAATCGTTTTCAGAGAAGAAAAGAAGATTATCTTGCAAATATAAAAGTGTCTACGGAAAACTTCCGTGATGTATTTGATGAAGTTATCAAACTTCCAAAGTTTAAGGATAAGCCTTTGGAAGCTGCAAGCTGGTGTTTCTCCAGAGTGCCAAAAGAAAGCCGGCCAGAAGTTGCTCAATGGTTTTCTAATCTGGGCTGTAAGACAAGAAAAGACACTGACAAGCTGTTTAGCAAATGGAATAAGGAAAGCAATCCTAAGCCAAATGTTATAAAATCAAAAAACAATGATAAAGATGAATGGTCAATTTCTGACTAAAGAAAGGTGAAATATGGAAAATCAGAAGGCTTTTATTGCAACAACAAATTATATCAGAAAGGTAAAGCTGCCCTTTGGAGTTGGAGTTATCACTTCTTTTTCAGAAGAAGATGCCATGAACCTTACTATACGGAGAAGGTATCTGGAAACACGAAACGAATGGTTTGATATTGAGATTCCTGACCGAAAAACTTTCCTTAATTTGGACAGTCTGCTTGAGGAGAATCCAAAGGAATGTCTTGATTCATTGTTTTCTACAAAAGCACTCTCATTCCTCTTCTATGATGAAGGACAGAAATTTTTTAAGGATATGATTGGACTTATTGAAAGTAAGACTTCTATACAGGATGAAAAAAATATTCTTGCGCAAAAAGAATTGAAAAATTTTTATGATTCAAAAATTGAAGAACTTCAAAAGTTAGTAAGTACATATTCCCTAATACAATTTATAACAGAGAAAGCCAGGGGAAATGATATGGCAATCACATCAAGTTTCCTTTCAATGGTAGGAATCAATGGAATCATTTACAGCGAAGATAACAACGAAAGAGCTTTAATTTTTGATGCAAAAAATAAAATCATGCTGAAAAAGATTAACTCAAAAATACTGGATGATTCAAAATTTACAGAGGAATAGATAATGGAAAAAGATAACACCAAAAAAGAAATTGTACAGATTACACCTGAAAACATTAAGAAACTAAACATTGGTGTTGGTTCTGTTATAAAGGATGACAGAGGCGATTACTGGAAAATCACAAAAGCTGATGATTTCTATGCTGATATGCACATTTGTGACAAAGACGGTAATGAAATAGAAAATTTTGTTGGCAATGCCGGACGTTCTGCTTTTGGCGGCGGACTTACAGGACTTTTGAATGACGGAATTGCTATATACTATATTGAAACCGAAAGCCCTGAAATTGCAGAGAATCCGTTATCGCATGTAAAATTTTATGTTACAGAGTTCGCTGAGTTTCCGACATATACTGATACTGAAAATATGAGTTTGCCGGAAGCAGTGTCTTTTATGAGGCAAGCAAATTCTAACAAGGATAATGAATCTAAGTTTGGAGCACCAACTTGTTTTACAATTGGCTTAGAAATAGACGGCGAACGCTTTGGAAATGACGGTTCATCATATAATCCGCTTACAGGTGAGTTTGACACTCTTATGTATGAGGCCAATTCTCTCTTCCGTAAATATGGCGGACATGCCTTAAATGCAATCGTAGAAGAAATTGAGGAGCAGAATAAGGAACTGCCAGAAAACAAAAAGATGCCTTGCAATTTCAATAGAGCAGATTTTGGATTGGAAGAAAAGAATGAATCCCCTGTATCTCCATCTGAAATTGAAGAAGAAAAACAATTTATTAATTTATTTTTAGATAAAAATAAGATTGAAATTAAACCTGTGACTCTTGAGAAAATTCTTGATGTTATGGAATTTAATCTTGAACCGCAGAAAAACGGAACATTCAAAATATTTGACAGGCAGCTAGGAGAATATAAAGACAACAGGAGTCATTTACCTGACACAGATGAAAATAACTGGACCTTTACAAACGCCGCAGAAATATTTGAACGTTTGGATATTTATATCAATGACTACTTCATTCATGATATGGAAGAGCGCCTTGAAGAAGGTGGAGTAACACTTAGGGGAAATGAAACTTTAGAAGACTTGTGTGCTTGCGCAAAACAACAGCTTGAGGCCGGTATTACAACAGTTTCAGAAGGTGAATTAAATCTTGCAATGGGAATTGTACATCCAGAAACAGTAATAATGCCAGAAAGTTTAATCAGTCAAGAACAAATTAGTAATCATCTAAAAGAACCTGACGAAAAAACAAATTATATCCTCGAAAAACTCGCAAAAGCAGGAATTGAAGTTGTTACTGATAAGGATGAATTTGAGAAAATCCTTAAAAATGAGGAAATACTTCAAAAAATGGCAAAAGAAGGTCCAGTAGAAGAACTCTTTGAAACTACAAATAATGAAGAATTAAATCCTCAAATTGATGCTTTAACAATCAATGATGTAAATTTAAAAGACGATTTCATCAATATTTCTGAAAAAACACCTTTTATATTTAAGGAATGTGGACTTGATGATTTTCCTGTAAATATGTATAAACAGAAACTTGCAAGAGCCTTCTTTCTTGAAGAGCAAAAATTCGGAGAACGTCTCACACATGGACATAAGGGGGAATTTTCAAGCAATACAGTAAAGGAAGTTTTTAAAAACTTAGGAAATCCTCGTTATGTTTTTAATTCAAAATTAGATATAACCAATCCTGATAATTTTTATCTTATTGGAGTTTATGACCAGCTTGATGAGCAAAAAAATCCGATGGTTGTTAGTCTACACTTTAATAAGAATCGTAAAGAGATTGAAGCAAATTGGATAACATCAATTTATGGAAAAAGAAAAGAAATATTAGTAAATGACTGGACAAGAAAAGGTTATTTAGTTTATATGAATGACTTAGATATAGAAAAAGCACCTGCTGAAGTGGTTACGCTCCAAATGCGAGTTAGCAAATCAGCAAGTGCTTACATAAATAGAATAAAGAAAAAATCTGATTTTGTCAATGATTTAGAAATTGCTTTTTTTGCACAAAATAACCAGACCTACGGTTTTGCCCACAACGGTAAAATCTACCTTAATCCAGACATAATGAACAGTGAAGTAGCCGTTCACGAATACACGCATCTTTGGGATAACTATACACAAAAGACTAATCCAGGACTTTGGAAAAAAGGTTTGCAAATTTTTGAAGGAACATCGCTTTGGAATGATGTTCTTAACGATGAAAACTATGCTGACATTAAAAATGACAAAAACCTGGTTTTAAGTGAAGTTCATTCTCGTATCTGTGGAAAAATTGCCGATTCTGTTTTGCAGAAAGTTCTGGAGCGGGACGGCAATTTGAAACAGGCTGAAATGATTGACTGGGACAAGGAAGTAGACAAGTACATCTATGAAAACTTTGAGAGCAGCAGAACTCTGTCAAATGGCAAAGAAATTAAATCAACAGGTTACGGAGCTTTTGGACTTGTTGTTAATGTAAACGAAATTCGTTCATGGTTTGCTCAGCCTATGAAAGACTTGATGAACGGTTTAAGAATTACTCAAAATATTGATAATTCTCCAAAACCTAATAATTTGCATCATACTTTGTCCTGGAAAGAACTCGGACTAAATCCGGAAGATTATGAATCATATGGTAATATTCCAAGCGATGAAACAGAATTCAAAGAATGGGCATTAGCTTTGCAACTTGAAAACGAGCTTGATTTAAGAGGATTTGATACAGGTCTAGAAAATGTATCAAATGAAAATAACAGCAGAATCAGCGAACAAAAATGGGTAATTCTTGACGAGCTTTCTCACAGAATTGTATCTGGAGAATTGCCGTATGAGCTGCATAATTATGATTATTCAAATCAGCAGAAAGAATACGACAGGCTTCTAAAAGAAAATCCTGTTTTTCAAGAACTTACCAGTAAAGGTGTAATTAAAGCAAATTTTGAAAACTCTTTATCAGGTAATATTGAACTTACAGCTGATGACTTAAAAAATGCAAAAGCTCTGCTTCCAAAAGAACAATACCAACTTGTTTTAAGCTATACACAAGGAGAAGAGGGGGAACATTTCAAAGAAATAATTAAAAATATATCTACAAAGGCTGAAGAGATAAAAGGAAAATCAGAAATCCTTACAGAAGGCGAAAAACATCCTCTTGCGTTTAAATATACGCTGGGAAACTCTTCATTCTATTTTTCTGAGTGGGATGGAAATGATGAGCTTTTTGGATATGCAGTTCTTAATGGTGATACACAAAATTCTGAATGGGGTTACACAAGCCTAGAGGAGCTAAAGAATAACGGAGGAAGAGACGGAAATGGATTTCCTGTGCTTCCTGAAATGACCTTTTATGGACTTGAAAAAACAATCGAAAAACAGATTTCCGTTGATTATCCGGCACTGTCAGAGGAAATGGAATTTTCTAGGAAGAAAAACCATAATGAACAGCTGATTTCAGAGTTTGGTAAAGAAATCTTTGAAACTCTTGAGAATCGGAAACTGGAGTATAGTGCATATAATATCTGCTGTGCTGCACAATTTGTACTTCGCACGATGGATTCATCAGAGCGAAAAGAAGTTTTTGAACTAATGGAAAAATGCGGTTGCCAAGGCAAGAACGGAAAGGAAAATACAGAAGATTTTCTTACAAAATGTGTGCTGGCTGAAAACAAAACTGCTAATTCTGATTACACTCGAAAACAATTGTATGAAAAAATAAATAAAGCCTGTGAACAAAAAAATCGCAGTACAGGTAAAAATGTTCATAATCAGAATAATGATTATGAAAGGGAAATATAAATGTTTACAAAAAGTTGTAAATAGATATAATATTTATGAGGTTACAAATGAAAACAAATACAATTTTTGAGAACGAAAATATTACTATAAGGAAAAATATAGAAAAACATGGTATCGAAGTCCTGTTTCCTTCTCGACCAAGCGAATTTGAGCGCCAGCTTCTTAAAGATTCTGGTTTCAGATGGTCAAATCCTCAAAAATTGTGGTGGTCTCGGGAAAACGATTTAACAGAAAAATATATCGAAAATGAAATTGAACGTCAGAATGGTCTCAAAAAGATAAAAGACTGGGAAGAGTTCAAAAATGAATCAAATGAAAGGCTGGAGCAGGAAATCCAGCAAACTGATATTTTTTCCCCGGAATCATTCCTTGCAGGGTTCAATCAGGATGTTAAAAAACTGTTTGACAATAATCAATTTGTGGATTATGATGTAAATAACAATAGTACAACTAATTTACAACACGATGTAAAGGAGGAACTTTCAGATGAAGGCAATGAAACCAGTGGCAATAAGGGCAGTAAAAGTGAAGAGCCTTATGGGAATGACGGACGAGGAAATTCAGAAAGCAATGCTGAACAATTCATTGACAGGAGCAGTTCCGAAATGGGAGGAAATTCCGGAAGCAGATACAGAGGAACTGGATACGGAGACGATATTCGAGAGCATGAGACCGGATGGAATAGTAATGCATCTTCATCAGACGACAGTTCCCTTTCCAGTGGACAAATTCCCGGAACTTCTGAACAGACTGACAGCAAAACAGGTGATGGACTACGTGTACAAAATCTGCATGAGAGAGAAGTGGACAATGGAATATCCGAAAATAATGGCCGTGATGAACAATCTGGACATGGAGATGAGCGGAGCAATGGATTAAGCGAAACTCCTGGAGAAGAGTTTTCAGAATACAAGTCAGAACACAAAACTCTCTCAAGGACAGAATCAAAAGACATAAGAAAAGAAGTCAAAGAGCTGCTGCATTCACATTCTGACGAAGAAATTAAGTCAAATGCTAAATGGCTCAATCTTCTATCAATGTATGAAGGCGGCGGTGGTCTAAAAGAGCAGGATGCCACAAGTGCAGAAGCATTAAACGCATTTTATACTCCAAGAAATGTAGTTGAGGCTGTCTGGAAACTTGCTGATATTTATGCACCGAATGCCAGAACTGTTCTTGAACCTTCAAGCGGTATCGGTCGTTTTGCAGAAAATCGGCCGAATAACAATTTTACTTTACGCGAGCTTGATGAAACATCTGCAAGAATCGCAAGGATTCTTCATCCAGATGCAGATGTCATACAGGGAGCTTTTCAGGCCCAGTTCTTTGACAATGAGGGTGTTGTAAGAAACAAGAACTATGAACTGCCAAAATATGATCTTGTAATTGGTAATCCCCCTTACGGAGAATACACCGGCGAATGGAAGGGAAAAGGAGAAGGAAAAGAGTTCAACCGATATGAAGAATATTTTATTGCAAAAGGACTTGATTCTCTTAAAGACGAAAATTCTGTTATGGCTTTTGTTGTTCCTAGCGGTTTTCTGAACACAGCAAGCGACAAGCAGAAAGAAATCATTGCATCAAAAGGCAGATTGATTGATGCCTATCGTCTGCCAGTCGGAACATTCCCTACAACAGAAGTCGGAACAGACATTATCATCATGCAGTCTTGGGAAAAAGAACTAAAAGAAATAAAAAAAAGCATTGATGATGATAATTTTTACATAACAATTATTCCAGACGCAGATGAAAAAGCAAAAAATCGGCTTAAAGCAGAACAAAAAGGTCATGCAGAACTGATTTCCAACGGTGACTGGTTCAAACAACATCCTGAAAAAATCCTCGGCCAAGTGAAAACACGCACAAACCGTTTCGGTAAGGAAGAAGAATATGTTGCAGTTCACGAAGAACTTTCAATTCAAGATGAGTTGAACAAGATTGATTCAATGCTGCCGCAAATCGACCGACAGATGACGGCTGAAAAAAAACAGGAAAGAAATCAATCAAATATTCCTTTAGAAAATATTTCAAAAGTTTTTGCAGAAATATATAAAGATTCACCTGAAACTGCAGCAGAATCTACTCAAAAATTTACTAACGCACTGAAAGAAATGGATTTTCATAAACTCGGACATTTTATACTTTGGGGAGTTGCAGGAGGTCATGAAATAAGTGAGCAGGTAAAAAGTGCTACAAAAAAAATATTTGAAAGTTATACAGGAAAAACTTTTCCCTCCTTTGAAAATATTGATAATGAAAATGAGAAACTTGCTCTTAAAGAACTTTGGTTTGCAAAGAATACCAATGTTTCGAATATTGATACCTGGAACAAATATTATGATTTACATTCTGAACAGGATGTCTTGGAATATCTTGTTTCAAGAGGATCTGGAACTGAACATGGAAAAGAACGTATCAATGATTTCTTTGAAAAAAATACAAATGAACAGGAACGTATTAAATTTCTTATAAATGAATATAACTGGTATAGCGCATATACAGGTATATTTTTTATGGAATGTAAAAATGATTCAAAAGGAATTAAAGTTAAAGCTTACATTACAAATCCTGAAACAGAAGAAATAACAAAGTATGAAAAATTGGTTTCATGGAAGGATATTTGTAATGAAATCAAACGCCAGCGTTTGCTAGAAATTTATCTTGATAAACAAATAGAGAAAACTGTTTCAGAAGAAAATAATAAATCACAGTCAAAAGAAATTCCAGAAATAAAAACATCTCGTGTTAAAAAAGAAAAGTCCCATATTGAAAAAGCTCTTGAAAAATACATGAATTCTGAAAAGGATATTTCAACAGATGAAAATGTCAGAAAGTTTTTGGGAATTAGAGGTGATTTTGAAGTAAAGGACTTCAAAACATGGAGTGACAGAACCTGGCGGGCAAGCTCTGGAAAATGGGACTGGACACCTCATTTTGATGTTGATACAAAACAAGTTCTGATTACTACAGCAGTTGAAAATGCAAAAACAAAAGAAAAAGAAACAAAGCTGTACGCTGTTCTCTATCCAGACGGAAATGTAAAAAAACTCTATGACGAGTATTCCGATGAATTTGCCTCATTAAAACTCTCAATGGCAAAGCAGCAGCGGCTTGACGATATAATCAATCATTTCAATTTTAACTGGCAGCCTGTAATGGACGGTTTTCTTGGAATGAAAGACAATAAGGCTTATTTTGCAACAACACAGAAAGGCGTTTCAAGCGAAATCTCTGAAGCAAAATACTCAAGCTGGAGAGATGAACTTAAAGTTTTCAGTTCTGTCTCATTGCAGGAAATAAAGACAAGAAATCCATTTAATGCAGTACTCGCAGACAACAACTACAATGAAAATGACTATGACACTTCTAGCCGAAGGGATGATGATTATTCTGAAATACCAGTTTTTGCAAAACTTCAGACACTTTTTCCAAAAGACGGTAACGTAAATCTTTCTAATATTGATGACGACAATGCTATGGCACATCTGGCTGGAGATGAAATAGAAATACCTGAAGAAAAAACTTTTTATAATGATTTTGGAGGCTGGGGCGGCACTGATTCTGATGAACGATGGAAAAAATATCTTGAATATGGCAGAAAGCGTGATGAAAAAATAAAGGAAAGATGGAACGCTGCTTTAAATGAGGTTGTAAAAGCAAGCGGATGTTCAACAAAAGACGAATACTTCAATAAAGCGGAAAACTTAATAAAGGAGCGTCATCAGAAAAAGCTTGCAGCTCTTGAAGAGAAGACTAAAATTAGGCAGCAGGAAGAAGATGCAGACATTGTTCTTAATGAAGTTTTAAAAAATCCTCTTGTTCCAGGAACTAAAGAATACTCTGTCGCAGGTTATGCAATCCTTTATTCACAGAATAAAGATGACCATGAAGCTGTTGATGTTCTAATTGATGGAAACAAATGTCTGACACTAAATAAAAACGCAAATCTTGTTACAACATATAACAATTACTTTGTAACCTCTAATTTCATAAAAAATGTCTCAGACTTATGGGAGAAGATTCCTTCTGTAAGAAATGTTGAAGTTGAAGATGTAAAATTATCATTAAATAAATTGCTTGAAGGAAAACATTTCTCTCAAAAATCAATAGAAGAGGGCAGTGCCGTTAGTAACGCTGTCCTGCACATGGAAAAAGACTTAAATGAGACAGTGTTAAAAACAGCTCAAGCCTCGTATTCCATAAAAAAGAGTGGAACTATACAGAAAGTCTTTGCAGAAAAATCAAATTATCCGCTTTTTGAATTTGACAACAAAACAAACATCCTTAAATTTTATCAGAACAGTTATGAAAAAGGCTTCGGTTTTATAAGCGGTGCTGAGGATGTTTTCAAAAAGAGTTTTGAAAGACTTTCTGTAATAAAAGACATAACTATAAACGGAAGCCGCTATATTGATGTTGATGGCAATACAATAGAAGCCCCCGCAAAGTCTGAGCGTTATACTCCTGTAAAAGAAAAAATTATGGATAACGCAGAATTTGCAAATACATACGGCAAAAACTGGAACAAAGAAGAGAGAGCTTTCTGGGCTGCCACAGATTATAAAGGCTATGTGGACCTTTCAAAACTGACAAAAGAAGAAAGAAAAATACTTGAAACAAGTCCCAATTATTGTATAGACCCTTACATTGCAGCTGATGGAACTCTTGTCGGTGGGAACAAGTATATTCACAAAGAACTTTATGCTTCCGGCAATATCTATAAAAAATTAGATCTCATTGAAAAACTTCATAATAAGTCTGATATGGCTGAAAGGGTCTATCAGAAAAATAAGGCAATCCTGGAGGCTGCTCTTCCTGTTCCATTGAAATTGGATGAACTTGAACTTTCTGTCAATTCTCCTCGTATATTAATGTTATTGAATTATCTTATTCGATTTGGGATAGT
>ERZ842401.4622-NODE-4622-length-15848-cov-12.937947_pt1 | contig 15848 bp, 11 predicted proteins | sample MGYA00521270_ERZ842401 | MGnify/ENA primary metagenome ERZ842401 (study PRJEB31892, sample SAMEA3878208) | bioreactor metagenome | biome: Moose rumen | place: Sweden | collected 2011-10 | study: EMG produced TPA metagenomics assembly of the PRJEB12797 data set...
GAGGGGTATAGGGATTTCGGTCTGTCGTCTTATAACCGTCGGCACGACTTGCCGTTGTCGGTATCTGCTGGAACTGCGGTAACTCCGTCAGTTTGCGGAGTATTGCCATCAGATAGGGATAGGGGAAATTGGTGACGGCTAATAACTCCCTGAGATTCTGGATAGCAGGAGGTATGGATGTGATAAAATGCTGCTTTCGCTCGAAATAGCCACGGAAGCCGTATGCACCTAACACCTGTAGGATACGGAACAGGACGAAGAGTGACAGACGTGCCACGAAATGATGGGGCGTGGGCACCTCCGTAAACTGCTTCAGCGCATTATAGTATTCATACACCAGTTCTCGACGCAATTTATACGGATATTTCGCTGATGCCTGCCAGAGGAATGAGGCAAGGTCATAGTAATAAGGTCCTTTGCGTCCACCTTGGAAGTCGATAAAGTAAGGAGACCCCTTCGGGTCGAGCATCACGTTACGAGCCTGGAAGTCACGATAGAGGAAGGCATCGCATTTCTCTGCCGTCAGGTCTTTGGCAAGCAGACGGAAGTCTGCCTCTAACTTCAACTCATGGAAGTCGAGTTCTGTCGCCTTCAGGAAACAATACTTAAAGTAATTGAGGTCGAAGAGCACGGAGTCCACGTCAAACTCCGCCTGCGGATAACAGTTCGAGAAGTCCAGTTCCCTGGCGCCCCGCATCTGGATATTCGGCAACTCACGGATGGTGCGCTTCAGCAGTTCCTGCTCTTTCAGGGTATAGCGACCACCTGCCTCACGACCACCTCGGATAGCGTCAAACAAAGACACCGTACCGAGGTCGGTCTGAAGATAGCGCAACTCATCATCGCTCACGGCAAGCAGATGCGGTACGGGCAACTGTCGCTTGGTGAAATGACGACAGAGATATACAAAGGCATGGTTCTCATCACGACTGGTGCCAATCACACCGACTACCGTTGAGCCATCCTGTGCCGTCATCCGATAATACACACGGTTGCTTCCCGCCACAGGCAACTGCTCTGTTTTCACAGGTTCCTGTCCACTCCACTGCTTGTATAGATTCAGTAACTGATGCATATTTATTTTGCAAAGTTACGAAATTATCCGCAAACCAACGAAAGAAAAGGAAATAAAAAAAACCGACTGTCTCCCGACAATCGGTTTTGAAACAAACTACTTAAAAACTAATCTACTAAAACAAATCAAAAAAATATCTTTATTTTGCTAAATCCTAATATTATCTTGTCATTGCCTTTAACCTTTTGACATTGCAAAGTTAGTAAGTTTGCGCACACAAAACAAGCATTTCTTTGAAAAAGTTATACAGAAATTGATTTAAATCAATGCGAGGAGCCGAAATATTTCTCAACCCCTCGCATTTTGATATGTCTGGTTTACAAAACGTTACATTACATCATGCCACCCATACCTGGAGCACCACCCATTGGCATAGCAGGCTCCTTTTCCGGTTTGTCAACAATCAGACATTCCGTTGTCAGGAACATACCAGCAATTGATGCAGCATTCTCCAGTGCGACACGTGCAACCTTTGCAGGATCAACGATACCTGCCTTACGCATGTCCTCATACTCATCAGTACGGGCATTATAACCGAAGTCACCCTTACCCTCACGTACCTTCTGTACGACAACGGCACCCTCAGCACCACCATTGACAGCAATCTGACGCAGAGGCTCCTCGATGGCACGGCAGATGATATTGATACCAGTCTGCTCATCAGCATTGGCACCCTTGACATTGACTAATGACTCCTGTGCACGGACGTAGGTAGTACCGCCACCAGCGACAACGCCTTCCTCAATAGCGGCACGTGTTGCGCAAAGAGCGTCATCCACACGGTCTTTCTTCTCCTTCATCTCCACCTCACTGTTGGCACCGACATAGAGGACAGCGACACCACCTGCCAATTTGGCAAGGCGCTCCTGCAGTTTCTCCTTGTCGTAAGAAGAGGTTGTCAGTTCAATCTCCTTCTTGATCTGGGCGATACGATCCTGGATAGCCTGTTTCTCACCAGCGCCATTGACAATGGTCGTGTTATCCTTAGAGACGGTCACCTTGTCGCAAGTACCCAGCATCTCAAGAGTAGCCTGCTCCAGTTTCAAGCCCTTCTCCTCGCTGATGACAACGCCACCTGTCAGGATGGCAATATCCTCCAGCATCGCCTTACGACGGTCACCGAAGCCAGGAGCCTTCACTGCGCAAATCTTCAGACCACCACGCAGACGGTTAACCACCAAAGTAGTCAGAGCCTCAGAGTCAACATCCTCAGCAATCACCAGCAGAGGACGACCACTTTCCGCAGCGGGCTGCAGGATAGGCAGGAAATCCTTGATATTAGAGATCTTCTTATCATAGATGAGGATGTATGGATTCTCCATCACACACTCCATTTTCTCACTATCGGTCATAAAGTAAGGTGACAGGTAGCCACGGTCGAACTGCATACCCTCAACAACACCGATGTGGGTATCACGGCTCTTAGACTCCTCAATGGTGATGACACCATCTTTAGAAACCTTACGCATAGCGTCGGCAAGCAGTTTACCAATCTCCTCATCATTGTTGGCAGAGACAGTGGCAACCTGCTCAATCTTGTCATAGTTGTCATCCACCTTCTCCGCATTATCCTTGATAAACTCAACGACAGCCTTCACAGCCTTGTCGATACCACGTTTCAAATCCATGGGGTTAGCACCTGCGGTGACATTCTTCAAGCCCTCAGTAACGATAGCCTGTGTCAGGATGGTTGCCGTTGTCGTACCATCACCTGCGTCATCACCGGTCTTAGAGGCAACGCTCTTCACCAGTTGCGCACCAGTATTCTCAAACTTGTCCTCCAACTCAATCTCCTTGGCGACAGTCACACCGTCCTTGGTAATCTGTGGAGCACCAAACTTCTTCTCAATAACCACATTACGTCCCTTAGGACCTAAGGTTACTTTCACTGCGTTGGCAAGTTGATCGACACCGTTCTTCAACAGGTCGCGTGCCTCAATATTGAATTTAATATCTTTTGCCATAATTCTTATTGTTTTATTTTGATATATCGAGATATCGAGGTTACTATTTCTCTATCACTGCGAGAACGTCACTCTGACGCATCATCAGGTATTTCTCTCCCTCAAACTCAAGTTCTGTGCCGCTATACTTTCCATAGAGCACCTCATCACCTGCCTTCAGGATCATCTCTTCATCCTTCGTGCCCTGTCCAACAGCCTTAATGGTTCCATGCAGGGGTTTCTCCTTTGCCGTATCAGGAATGATGATACCGCCGATCTTCTCTTCTGCCGGTGCTGGCAATACCAACACACGGTCGCCTAATGGTTTAATATTCATAATTGTTCTATTTAAAATTAAACATTCTGCCACCAAATAAGCCAAAAACGTGCCAATCTTTGGTAACTGACACATTGGCAGAAATCTTTATTATATAATATATAAATAAAGGTGTAAACCGAGAAAAACTGAATAAAATTTGGTTTTCTTCTCACTTATTCGTACCTTTGACCGATGGTCGAAAGTACTTCCGTTCGAGAAAACTCAAATAAAATTTGGTTTTCTTCTCACTTATTCGTACCTTTGCAGAACGTAGTCAATTATAAATAGGTTATGAAAGATTTTATCAAGTATGTATTTGCCACAGTAACTGGCATTGTTGTGTTTAGCCTGATTATGGGCATTCTCTTTGTGATTTCTATCGTTGGACTGGCAGCCTCATCGGCTTCCTCCGTCCCTGTAGAGAAGAATTCTGTGTTCACCCTGATGCTGTCAGGACAAGTTGACGAGCGTGCTGAAGACGACATCATGGGAATGTTGACTGGACAAGTTAGCGAGAACATGGGGCTTGACGACATCATCGCCTCTATCAAGAAAGCGAAAGACAACGAGGACATCAAAGGAATCTATATTGAGTCAGGACTGTTCTCTATCGACACTCCTGCCTCTGCCCATGCCATCCGTGAGGCTTTGCTCGACTTCAAGAAGAGCGGCAAATGGATTATCGCATACGGTGACAGTTACACCCAGACCGCCTATTATATCTGCTCTGTGGCAGACAAAGTTTACTTGAACCCGCAGGGAGTGGTCGACTGGCACGGTCTTGCCGCCACCCCCATGTTCCTCAAAGACCTACTTGCCAAGTTTGGGGTGAAATACCAACTCTGCAAGGTGGGTAAGTACAAGAGTGCTCCTGAGATGATGACCGCCGACGGCATGAGCGAGCCTAACCGTGAGCAGGTGACCGCCTATATGACCGGTATATGGAAGGTGATGCTGAAGGACGTGTCCGACAGTCGTAAGATATCCATAGACTCCCTGAATGCCTATGCCGACCGCTATGTCGCCCTTGCCAACCAGCCTGACTTGGTGAAGATGAAACTGGTAGACAAACTGATGTACACCGACGAGGTAAAGGGAGAGATCAAGAAACTCATGAAGATAGATGCCGACGATCCCATCAAGCAACTGTCACTTGCCGACATGGTTAACGTGAAAGGCAAGAAGGAGAGCGGTGAGCAGATTGCCGTCTACTACGCCTATGGCGAAATCGTCGACTCAGAGACAGAGAGTCTCGTCCAACAGGACCACAACATCGTGGCAAGCACTGTATGCAAGGATCTTGAGAAACTCGCCAATGACGATGACGTGAAAGCCGTCGTGCTCCGTGTCAACTCTCCTGGTGGCTCTGCCTATGCCTCTGAGCAGATATGGCATGCCGTCACCAACCTCAAGGCTAAGAAACCCGTTGTCGTATCCATGGGTGGCTATGCCGCCTCTGGTGGTTACTATATCAGTTGCGCCGCCAACTATATCTACTCTGAGCCTACCACTATTACAGGCTCCATCGGTATCTTTGGCATGTTCCCCGATGTCAGTGGACTGCTGACCGATAAGTTAGGGATTAAGTTCGACGAGGTGAAGACCAACAAACATGCCGCTTTCGGCACGATGGCTCGTCCTTTCAACGCAGAGGAGATGGCATTGCTCGACCAGTATATCGGTCGTGGTTATGAACTCTTCCGCAAGCGTGTCGCTGATGGCAGAAAACTGCCTGTCGACACTGTCGAGGAGATCGCACAGGGACGTGTATGGTTAGGTAATGATGCCCTTGGCATTAAACTGGTCGATGCCATCGGCTCACTGGATGACGCAGTGAAGAAAGCCGCCCAACTGGCAAAGGTGGATGAGTTCAAGACAGAGGCATATCCTGCTCCTGCCGATTGGATGGAACAGTTATTGAATCAAAATAGCAAGAACAGTTACTTGGATGAGCAGATGCGCCTCACCCTGGGTGAGTATTACGAGCCATTCCGCTATATCAAGAGCATCAACCAGCGGAGTGCTATCCAGACACGTCTGCCCTACTTCATCTCTATAAAATAAATAAGGTATGCGGGTAGAGGGAGATTTCATTGTCATCAACAAATGGCTGTTGCCATTCAGTTGGCTCTATGGATTGGGAGTCAAACTGCGCAACATGGCATTTGAACTGGGTATCCTGAAGACCCGCTCCTTTGACGTGCCTATTATCTCGGTAGGAAATATCACAGTAGGCGGTACTGGTAAGACACCCCATGTGGAGTATCTGGTGAGACACCTCAAGGACCTCTTTCATGTTGCCGTACTCAGCCGTGGCTACAAGCGCAAAAGCAAGGGATTCATCCGTGCCACCAAAGAGACGGCGATGCCCGAGATCGGTGACGAGCCATACCAGATGAAACAGAAATTCCCCGATGTCACCGTGGCTGTCGACAAGAGTCGCTGCCATGGTATCGAGGAGTTGACAGATAACGACAAGGGACTGGATGTCATACTGCTTGACGATGCTTTCCAGCACCGTTATGTCAAACCTGGCATCAATATTCTGCTGGTTGACTACCACCGCCTTATCATCTACGACACGCTGCTACCGGCGGGCAGACTGCGTGAGCCTTTATCGGGCAAGGACCGTGCCGATGTCGTCATCGTCACCAAATGTCCTAAGGACCTGAAGCCGATGGAGTTCCGTGTCATCACCAAGGCGATGAGCCTCTATCCCTATCAGAGCCTCTATTTCACCTGTCTGGAGTATGGTGACCTGAATCCTATCTTCGGAGAACTCGGAAAACTCGGAAAACTCGGAGAACTCGGAGGACACCATGTACTCCTACTCACTGGCATTGCGTCACCAGAGCAGATGCTCCACGACTTAGAGCCCTATACCAAACAGGTCACCCCACTCACCTTCGCCGACCATCATCAGTTCGACGGCAAAGACATCCAACGAATCAACGAGACCTTCGAGCAAATGTCCGAGCCTCGCTGTATCATCACCACAGAGAAGGATGCCACCCGACTGCACCATGCGGAGGGACTTAGCGAGGAGGTTCGGAAGAATATCTATACCCTTCCTGTCTATATCCATTTCCTACTAGAACAGGAAGACACGTTTAACCAATATATCATAGGCTATGTACGCAAAAATTCAAGAAACAGCATCCTGGCTAAAGCAAAGGATGACCACAAGCCCAAAAACAGCGATCATCCTGGGGACCGGCCTCGGACAATTAGTTTCAGAAATAACTGACACTAACGAGATTCCATATAGTGAGATTCCCCATTTCCCCGTGTCGACGGTTGAGGGGCATAGCGGAAAACTGATATTTGGAAAACTGGGAGGTGTTGACATCCTCGCCATGCAGGGACGTTTCCATTTCTATGAGGGCTACTCGATGAAAGAGGTCACCTTCCCCGTCCGTGTGATGTATGAACTGGGCATCAAGACCCTCTTCGTATCGAATGCCGCAGGTGGCATGAATCCCCAGTTCAAGATTGGCGACCTCATGATTATCACTGACCACATCAACTTCTTCCCTGAGCATCCGCTACGTGGTAAGAACTTCCCTACAGGTCCCCGTTTCCCTGACATGCATGAGACCTACGACAAGAAACTGATCCAACTTGCCAAGGAGATAGCCAAGGAGAAGAGCATCCGCATCACCTCTGGTGTATATATCGGAGTACAGGGACCAACCTTCGAGACCCCTGCGGAATATAAGATGTACCATCTGTTCGGAGCCGATGCCGTCGGTATGTCTACTGTTCCAGAGGTCATTGTCGCCCATCATTGTGGCATCCGCACCTTTGGTATCTCAGTCATTACCGATCTGGGAGGCTTCGACGACCCTGTAGAGGTGAGCCATGAGGAGGTGCAGGAGGCTGCCAATGCCGCCCAGCCCTTTATGACAGAGATTATGCGGGAGATGATCATACGCTCGGAGAAGATAGATTCGCAACATATAGAGACTTTCAATACCAATCACCCAACAGAAGGATGGAAATAGCAAAATTAGGAGAGTTCGGACTGATTGACCGACTCACAAAGGATATCAAACCACAAAACGAATCAACGAAGTATGGTGTAGGTGACGACTGTGCCGTGCTCCACTATCCCGATACGGAGGTGCTTGTCACCACCGATATGCTCATGGAGGGTGTGCACTTCGACCTCACCTATATCGACCTGCAACACTTAGGCTATAAATCCGCCATGGTGAATATCAGTGATATCTTCGCCATGAACGGTACTCCTCGCCAACTGACCGTCAGTCTTGCTGTCAGCAAACGCTTCACGGTGGAGGACATGGAACAGTTCTATGAGGGGCTGCGCCTTGCCTGCGCCAAATGGAACGTGGACATCGTAGGAGGCGACACGACCTCCTCTTACACAGGACTTGCCATCAGCATCACCTGTATCGGTGAGGCTCGCAAGGAGGATATCGTCTATCGCAACGGTGCCAAGGAGACAGACCTCATCTGTGTCAGCGGTGATCTTGGTGCCGCCTATATGGGACTGCAACTGTTGGAACGCGAGAAGTCAGTATACTACGCCCAAGTGGATGAGGCGAAGAAGAAAGGTGACAAAAAGGCACTGGAGGAACTCAGCCACTTCCAACCCGATTTCGCTGGCAAGGAATACCTGCTGCAACGCCAGTTGAAGACAGAGGCGCGTGGGGATATCATCCAACGGCTACATGAGGCTAACATCCATCCCACCGCCATGATGGATATCAGTGACGGACTGAGCAGTGAACTGATGCATATCTGCAAACAGAGCCATGTGGGTTGCCGTGTCTTCGAGAAGAACATCCCCATCGACTACCAGACGGCTGTGATGGCGGAAGAACTGAATATGAATGTCACCACCTGTGCCCTCAACGGTGGAGAGGACTACGAACTGCTGTTCACCGTTCCCATCGGTGACCATGAGAAGATAGAGGCGATGGAGGATGTGAGACTCATCGGACACATTACCAAAGAAAGCCTTGGACATATCCTTGTCACCCGTGACGACCAGGAGTTCGAACTCAAGGCTCAGGGGTGGAATCCGTTATAAACTGGCTGGGGGTTTGCCCGGTCAGTTTGATGAAGGCGCGACGGAAGGTGGAGATAGAGGCAAAGCCACTCTCCTTAGCGACATAATCAAACTTATACTCTGGATGCGCTTGCATCATAGGCAGACTGACACGCTCAATACGTAGTTGGTTGATATAGTCATAGAATGTCTCTCCACGTACCTGACTGAGATAGTTGCTGACATAAGTACGGTTGGTATTCAATGCCTTGGCAATATCAGCGAGTGTCAAATTACTGTTCAGATACAACCGCTGCTCCTCTACCATCTGTTCCAGTTGTCCTTCAGCAATAGGGAGCGGATTCTTCTGTGCGGCAGCATCTACCCCCCCCCCGTTTCTTTCTCCACCACAATAGGACGGAAGTCCCAACTGTAATGCAGCACCATCAACCACAACACGATCGTCGAGATATAGTAGATGATATCCATAAAGACCGTGGCATAGAGGGAGGTGAACAGCCATGCCAACTGGCTGACGATGGCAAAGACAAACACAGGTTTCAGCCATGCCACGTCTATCCTGTCGATATTGGAGAAGTTCTCACGAACATACTTGATATGTCGGCGCACTTTGACATATCCTATTCCTACCACCGCCCAGGCATAACACCAAAGGAAGACCACATAACTATGAATGACCCATTTCTCAGACCATATTATATATAATAAGGTGAAAACGGCAAAAGGCACCGACAACAAGAAGAGACGCCAACGGGTCACCCAACCGGGCATGACCGCCTCGAACACAAACACGGTATAGGTCAGAGCCGACCAACCATCAATAATCATAATCCAATCAAGCACCTCCTGACGATACATGCCAGGGAAGGTGGTAACCAGGTCCTTCGCATTCCACACTGCCCATACAGCCATGATGCACCCTAACACTGTCTGGAAACGGGTACGCCCTTTGCGCCAGAACAGGATATGCAGCGCAAAGATCGTAAAGAATGCCGTAGTGATTCCTATGAGGAATGCTGAAATATTGATGTAGTCTGCCATGATGCAAAGATACACATAATTTATGAAACTATCATTCCGCAAAAGAATCAAAGCGTCAAAATTTACGCATTGACGCACGATTTTGTTTGATTGACGCATAGAGCCGCCCTCGCCAAAGCCCTTTCTTTCCATAAAAGTTGTATCTTTGCCAACAAGATTACAATGTAAAACATCTTTATTATGAAGAAAACTATGATACAAAAGTTACAGAATTTACGAAAGAGTATCATGATGATGATGCTCATGTTGCCATTGGCTGTTGGAGCCCAGAATGTCTGCTATCTGCTCGGAACTGACGGCATCATGGAGGCAAACCATGCCTCGGCGACGCTGCCCAAGGTCAGTGATGGTGTTTTCGAGGGCGAGGTGACGTTCGCCGACACTGACGAAACTTTAAGATTTTATGTTGCCACGAAACTGGCAGACAGTGCTGATGACTGGGAAAGCATCGACAACAACGTGTGGGCTGCAGATCGCTCTAATCGCAATATCAAATTTGACACTGCTGTGCCTTTGAGCCAAGGTTACTCCACCAGGAATAATTACCCTTTTAGGTTCGGTGAGAGGGAAAGAGGAACTTATCAGGTGACCGTTGACTTTAACAACGGAACTATCCTTCTTAAGGATCCTAATCCAGAGAACACCGATCCAGAGGTTGACCCAAATGACCCGGAAGATCAGAATCGTATGCCAGAATACTGTTTCCTGATAGGAACTGACGGCATCATGGAGGCGAATCATGCTTCGGCAACCTTAGAGAAAACGGAGGACGGGATCTTCTCCGGGATGGTGACGTTCACTAATCGGGAGTTTACAATGACGACTCAGTTGGCTTCAACTGCTGACGGGTGGGATGAAATCGCAGAAAAGCGGTATGCGCCTACAGACTGGGAATTGCCATTAGGTGAAGAAAAATGGTTTTATGAATATGAGAGGTCTTATACTAATTTTAATCTATCCTGTGATGACAAATACTTAGGGAAGCCCCTTCTCGTCACTGTTAAGTTTAATTCTTCCACGAAAGGGGGAGATATCTTAATATCAATGCCAGAAGAAACTGAAGAGATATTGGATAAAGAGAATGATGGCACGACACCTGCTGAGGACATCGACCTCACGAAAGGTGCCCACTTCACCATCAATCTCGCAGAGCCTAACACGCTGAAGCAGCGACTGGAGAACGCGGTGTTCCAGACAGACTACGATCTGGTGGACTATCTGACCGTCAAAGGCAAGTTTGGCGGTAAGGACTTAGTCTACCTGAAAGAGCAGCAAGGACTCGTTTCACAGTTACAGTATCTGGATCTCTCCAACATCGAGATGGTGTACGACGATGAGCCGTACCATACCATTGCCACTAATGACGGTGGAGACCTTCCTATCGGTATCGTCAACTATTTCTACCAAATTTATACCTTCTCGGCAGAGAACAAGGAAGAGGCAGGAACGGGAGGTGGCTTTACAGGCACCTCGACTTCCACGGTGAAATACCTGCGACGAAATGACTTCGCTTATGCGTTCAACGGGATGAAATACCTCAAGCAAATCAAACTTCCCAAATCGCTTAAGGGCTTAGGAAGTTCCATCTTAAGAGACTGCGAGGTGTTGGAGAAAGTGACCTTTCCCGATGCCGCCACATATATTGCTGACGGCGCATTTGTCAATGAGACGGGAGGCTATTTCTCTGTGTTGCGAAGAACACTGCAGGGTGTTGACCTGCCAGAGACCATCGATAGCCTGGGTGTTGACGCTATGCGTGGAGTAGGCTTCCGCACGATTGATGTCAGCCGTATCTCAAGGATGGGAGATGGCTGTTTGGCAGAGACCAACGTCGCAGAAGTGAAATTCCATCCCAACTTGAAGACCATTGCCGCCAATGCGTTCAACGGTTGCTATAGGTTGAAGTCCGTTTCGATACCATCAACAGTGCAGAACATTGGTGAAGGAGCATTTAACAATTGTCCTAAACTGGCTGAGGTAACGTTTGCCGGTAAACTGGAGAGCATTGGCGATGGGGCTTTCGGTGGCTGCAAGAAGTTAACAACAGTAGATATCAACGCAAAGATGATCGGTAAAAAAGCGTTTTTTGGCTGTGACCTGACATCCGTTGTCCTGGGAGATGGTATCAAGACAATCGGGGCGTTTGCATTCTCCTCAAATCCCAATCTGGCGAGCGTGACCGCACCTAACACCTTAGAGGAAGTAGGGTCACATGCCTTCCAAGGTAATGGTGAATATGGTGTGGGCGTTTATGACACACCTTTCATCACGAATCTGCCTGCGGAGGATGGCGTGAAATATATTGGAAGTGTTGCCTATATCTTTACTGGTGGCAGCAACCTGAAGATAAAGGAAGGTACACTGGGCGTGGCGGACGCTTTCCTCAATAATCACAATTATCTGTATGATGAATATGATGAATATAATTCCTGGGGTTCCTCATCTAACTTTAATGGCTGGACAGCACCTACTACCGTCACCCTACCCTCTACACTACGCATCTTAGGTAAGGAGTGTTTGAAGAATGCCAACATCAGCAGCGTCGAACTGCCCGAGTCGTTGGAGAAGATTGGTGAAAGAGCCTTTGCTGCCGTTGATGGCGGTACAAGTAGCCTGAAGCGCGTCAACATCCCGAAGAATGTGAAGTATATCGGCTATTATGCTTTCGCAGGAACGCCACTGGTACGTGTCTATTATAATGCAGAGAACGCATCGTTATATAACGAGTACGGTGAAAATTACAACGTACACATTTTCCCCGAAAGCGTGACCCGTGTCATCATTGGTGAAGGCGTAAAGAGCATTCCTGCCAACCTGTTCTATGGTCTCAAGAACATCGCTCGTTTAGAGATGCCCAGCACCGTAGAGAGCATCGGAAACTATGCTTTTAATGGCTGCTCTTCGTTGAGCCATATCGACCTGCCATCGTCGCTGAGGGAGATTGGAGAAGGCGCCTTTGCTGGTTGTGCATTCCAGTCGGTAACATCATATATGAGAGAGCCCTTTGTCTTAGGCAGTGCATCCGTGCAGGAAGGTGAGACAGAAAAGTTGGGATGGAAAGATGAAAATGGCAACATTACCTGGTATGAGAGCACTGGCAAAACCACCGTCTGGGATCCGAACGCAGGCTATGAGTGGCTGCCATACCATTACGTGAATGCATCAAGCGAAACCCCGTTTGGAAATATAGATTATTCTTATGAGCGCGGCAATGCCGAAGAAGAGGCTGCAAACAAGAAAGCCGTCGTGCCCCTGCTGAAGGTGCCCAACGGAACACTGGACGCTTATCTGGCTGACCCGTCGTGGGCAGTTACGTTCTACACCATTGAACAGTTCGACGGGGCATCCAGTGCTGCTGTCGTTAAGGAAACAAGTACTGTCAGCATCAGCGAGACGGTAACTGATGATACCGACCTGACAAGTACCATGCTTGGTAACATCTTCGTGACCCTCGACACGGAGGACAGCGGTGATGGTTATAATGCCACAGAGGGTTGCCTCGTCATCAACTCCACCGTTTCCGAGGAGGCTCTTGCCGCCGCTACAGCCGATGATGCTGACGACCTGACGGTGAAGAACCAGTTCAACGGTCTTATCTTCGAGGTGCCTGCCGGCAAGGGAACGATAGACATCGACTGCCAGACCTTAGGACAGAACGTGATCTTCGTGAAGATTGGCGACGCTGCCCCACAACAGGTAAACGCCAACAGTCGTAAGACGATGACTGTCCCATACGAGGTCAGCATGGCTTCACGCATCTACGTCTATGCCTACAAAGCCGTCTCTAATACAGAAGCCAGAGACAACCGTGCCGCCTATGCCAACGACGATGCCGTAAAGATCTACGGTCTGACCGTCAATGTCGACGAGACCACCGATGTCCTGCCTGGCGATGCCAATGGCGACGGCAACGTGAACGTCACTGACATCGTGGAGATTGTGAATGCTATTTTAGGTCACCCCTCTGCTAAGTTCGACCTGATTGCCGCTGATGTGAATGGCGACGAAGTGGTGAACGTGACGGACATCGTCAGCGTTGTCAACATCATCCTGTCGAATCCTGCCACCGCACGAGAGTTACTGGGTGAAGATGAAGAAGATGAATATTAAAAGTGGATATGATGAAAAGAACAATCATGATGGTCTGTGTACTGGCGATGACCTGCATTGCCGTCACAGCACAAGTAAAGAAAAGACCGGCTGCCAAAAAGCCGTCTGCCGCTGCGAAGAAGCCAACAGCCGCTAAAGTGAATAACAAGTTTGCCATCCTACAGTTGGATGAATGGGCCAACAACGGACTGTGGGAGGATGCGGAGAATATCTACATCCTTGACTATCCCAATGGAGACTCCAATGCACTCCGTGCCGTCAACAAGAAGACGGGAGAGATCAAGATTGTCATTCCTAAGAAAACACGCCGTCGTGCGAAGATTCTTAGCGGTGGAGCAGACAGCACCAACCTCTACTTCCGACTTGCCGACATCGGTCTCGTCAAGTATAACGGTACAGACGTGAACACCTCAGAGGTCATCCTCCCGGAAGGAGCATGGAACGATCCCTTGATATTTCTTATTAAGGCACATGAGCATAAACGGATTATCACTTCCCCCAGCGGTCGCTATCTTGGGTTAATCAACAATGCCACGAATATGATTATCGACCAGAAAGAGCATCGTGTCACTGGTTTTTATGACAAAGCGACAGATGGTCTGCTCAGCGATAACGGTACCCTAATTTATATTAACGGGGATGAGATAGGAGCACTCCCAAAGGGTATTCCCTCCAACAGCAGCCGTGACAAACGGAACGCTATCGGCAGCAAGATATGGAAGATGAAGGAGATCGGCAATGGTGGCGGCGGCGAACTCTCTGGCATCTGGCGTGATGATGTGGACAGCATGATCTATGTCGGCATGGGTGAGCAGGTGATGCGCTCCCCGATGAAGAAGATGAAATGGGAAGAAGCCTACTGCCTGCCTGGTGAGAACAAGAAGTTTACCCGTATTGCCTGTAACGGTAAGCGTGTACTTGCCGTAACGGACAACTACCAGAAGCATTTCTACGAGTGGGACAACAAAGACCTGAAGGGCGAGCCGAAGATCTCACAGGAACTCACCACAGGTATCGAAGGAAACTACGGCATGATGGGCATGATGTTTGGTGAGATCAAGTTCAACCAAGTAGATTATCTGTATTGCGACTGGAACGGTAATTTCTGGATGCAGGAGGGTGACGGCAAGTTCTATATTTACAACCCAGATGGTATCAAAGGACTGACCGCTTTGGTAGGAAAACAAACAAATAATAAACTCCCTGAGGAGGATTGATAATATACCTTATAATATATAATGACAATTATGAAACAAACAAGATCTCTTTTGGTCGCAGGTGCGATAGCACTCGTGGCTGGTGTGTTCTCCGCTTGCGGAGGTGGTAGTGGTGCAGGAAGCAATGTTCCGACAGACGGTCCGTTCGGCGAGATTCCCTCAGTTGCAGCCAAATATCTGCCTGAAATCAACCAACTTCAAGAGCAAAGGTGGAAAAGTTCCAGTGCTGAGAATCGTGAGGAAATAGCCAAGAAAGAAGATGCGCTGAAGGCGAAGTGGGACGAAGCCATCAAGGCAGTTCCGTCCGTTGAGGGCAATGAGATTCCCCTGGAGGTCTCCGAGGGCATTGACATCCGTCCAGAAGGCAACTTCAAGATTACAAAAGTCACCATCTCTGACGATGACGTATCGGTGAAAGCTGAGTCGTCACTGGTACTGACAGCCAGCATTCCCTTCACCAACTTCAACGACTACTGTTATGTGGCTCTCGACAGCGACGGTAATGTGCTGAGCGTCAATTGTGGCAACGTATTTATGGGCAAGGACTCCGACGCAGACTGGAAAGCCAAAGCCTATAAAGAGGGGGCGAAGTCCAACACCATGTTCTATACCTCCAGTAGTAAGGGGAATATCTGGAAGAACCCCGAAGGATGGGCAAAGTTAGCAAAGGTCGTCATCATGGATAAGAAGACAGATGCCTACAAGCAGGCTGAGGAACAAGTCAAAGCCGCTAAAGAGGCTGCGAAATAATGAGAAATTCGAGTAGAACAACAATGAAAGGACGGCATCACACCGTCCTTTCATTGCTCATGTAATCTTGTCTGACCTCAATAGTTTATATTTCTCCATGAAGTCACGAATTCCTTCTCCCTGTCGCAGAAATAGTCCTTAGACACATACTTTCCTATTACAAACGGATTGTTCAATGACTTCATATCAAGCACTTTAACACAATTACGTAAAATTACATAATGCAAAATTACATAATTAATCTAATACTTGCAACTTTTATTTAATTATTTTAAGATGTGGAGGTAAAATTCGAGTAGAACGAAAAATAATCCGCCAAAAGTTTGGTGGATTATTTTTTTTGTTGTACCTTTGCACC
>ERZ842401.4623-NODE-4623-length-15846-cov-8.784814_pt1 | contig 15846 bp, 17 predicted proteins | sample MGYA00521270_ERZ842401 | MGnify/ENA primary metagenome ERZ842401 (study PRJEB31892, sample SAMEA3878208) | bioreactor metagenome | biome: Moose rumen | place: Sweden | collected 2011-10 | study: EMG produced TPA metagenomics assembly of the PRJEB12797 data set...
TCGGTTCAGGATATATCAATTCGATTAACAGATCCCGCATCGAGTGCGGGATGACGAACATCCGTCATTCTGAGCGAAGCGAAGAATCTTATAAATTATCGGAATTATTATTAGTCGTATGTAGGTCGGCATAGCAATGCCGACAACGTAAAGCAAATCTGGTTAGTAAGCTTCGTTTCGTATTGAAATTCTTTTCTCCCCCAAGGGGAGAAATAAGTTTGTGTAGGCGATTTGAAGTGATGTAATAATTTTAGTTCATTTTATTATTTATATTTAGTAATAAATTGCACCGCAAATAATCCTGTAATATAATTTATTTAATGACTGAATATTTAGAAAAAAATTTTGATATAAAAAATTATACAACATTTAAAATAGGGGGAAGGATAGACGAAGCGTATTTTCCTGATAATGTTGATGAATTTGTGCGCCTATTACAAAAATATCCAAATATCCCGGTATTGGGGAATTTGTCCAACACATTGGTATCTACTTCGGGATACAATGGCAAAGTCATCTTAACCCAAAAAATGAATAAAATTGAAATTGAAGGGAACAAAGTTTCTGCAGAATGCGGTGTTAAAGGCCCTAAATTAGCACAAGAAGTATCTAATGCCGGCTTATCAGGTTTGGAATTTATGGTAGGCTTTCCGGGCAGCGTTGGAGGAGAAGTTTATATGAACGCTTCTGCAAATGGGCAATGCATTAGTGATAATATAACTTCGGTTCTCTGCTATTCCCGCAAGTTAGGTCTTATAACATTTAAAAAAGACCAAATGGGATTTGATTATCGTACATCAAGATGCGAAAAAGACGATTTGATAGTTTTAAAAGCAGAATTTGGGCTAACTCAAAAAAATAAAGACGATATTAAAAAACAAATGGATGAGAATTTAGATTTCAGAAGAAAACATCAGCCCACTCTTGCGTTGCCAAACTGCGGAAGTATATTTAAAAATCCGCCCTGCAACCCTGCCGGACGTCTGTTAGAAAGTGTCGGAGCAAAAGAGATTATGATAGGAGATGTCAGAGTATGGCGTAATCATTCTAATTTTATAATCAATACAGGCAACGGCTCTTCTACTGATGTACTGAAACTTATGACAGAAATGAAACAAAGAGTTCAGCAAATGTATAATATAGATTTAGAACCGGAATTAAAATATCTTGGGAACAAAAACAAAGAGGAAATAAAATTATGGCAGAAATTAGTTCAAAAATAAATAAAAACGCAAAAATCGCCGTATTATGCGGAGGAATGTCATCAGAAGCAGAAGTATCAAGACGTTCAGGGAAAAATTGTTATAGTGCATTACAACGATTAGGTTACAAAAATTCCGAAATCGTTGAAGTTGATAAAAATATTGCACAAAAATTAAAAGATGGAAATTATGAATATGCCTATAACGCACTTCATGGAAAATACGGAGAAGATGGTTGTGTTCAGGGTATTTTGGAAATACTTGGAATTCCTTATACCGGATGCGGGGTAATGAGTTCAGCTATTTGCATGAATAAAGAATATACCAAAAAAGTACTTTCTACCTGTAAAGATATACCTCTTGCCAAATCTGCATTTGTCCAAAAAGGGGATAATTTGGAAGAAAAAACTTCGGATTTAAAATTCCCTGTTATAACAAAACCGGTATCTGAAGGGTCAAGTTTTGGAATGACAAAAGTTAATACTAGAGAAGAACTTCAATCCGCTTATGAAGAAGCGGTCAAATATAATAATGACGTTTTGATAGAAGAATTCATAGACGGATTTTTCGTTACTGTAGGGGTGTTGGAAAAAGACGGTAAAAATTTCGCAACAGAAATATTAGAAATTCGTCCTAAAAATGAATGGTACGATTTTGAAGCAAAATACACTGCGGGAATGTCTGAATTTATCATCCCTGCAAGATTAAGCGAAGAAATGACTAAAAAAGTTAAAGATATATCTGTCAAAGCGCATGAAACAGCATGCTGCAGAGGGGTTTCAAGAGTCGATTTGATGATAGGAAATGACGGTATCCCTTATGTTATTGAAATAAACACATCCCCAGGAATGACCGATACAAGTGATTTGCCTGCACAATGCAAAGTTATGGGCATAAGTTATGATGATTTGGTTCAAATAATATTAGATGGAGCGGGATTGAATAAATAATGCTACCTGAAGACAATAATTCAGAAAAATCTACATATACTCAACAGATTGAAAATGCGGCAGAAATAGGTCAGCATTCCGTTTTGATGAAACAAAAAGAGCGTCAGTTACGCAAAAAAAAGAAAAAATTAGGTCAATGGAAAACATTTTTAAGATTTGTGCTTTTTGTATTTTTATCAGCGTGTATTTATTTTTTGGTCACATTACCGGGATGGTATCTTAAAAATGATGCCTTTTCCAAACCGGATGGTCAAACGGTGGAAATAATAAATAATAAACTCATTCCGACAAATATTTTATATGATTCTTTGCGTGAATTAAGAGTATATCATATTCCTATATTTTTCATGCCGGTTTCACCGATAAAGCATGAATTATACAAAAACAATGCAATTAAATCCGTATATATAAGAAGATACGGATTTCCTGCCAGAATTCAGATTATAATTAGGGAAAGAATACCTATGGTTGTAATAAAACCGGATATTAACCAAAAACCTGTAGCATATGCAACAACTGATAATGTTATTGTAACAAATAAGAATTTTATGCGGTATGCTCAATCAGATTCAACTTTGAAAATTATCACCAAAAATCCTGAATTCCGTAAAGACTGGACTATTGAAAAAATACGTTATATAGATAAAATTGCAAAATCAGTAGAAACATATTCAAAAGAAAAAGTTCAATATGTTGATATGCGAAATCCAAATGATGTATATATAAAAATAGATTCTGCAAATATAAGACTCGGAGTTTTGGACAGCTCTGTTTTTGAAAGAATTAAAAGAATTTATACTATCCTTCCGCAGCTTGATAATGTGGATGAAAAAATTAAATATGTTGATTTAAGCTGGGATAAGGTTAATTATTTAAAAATTCAGCAAGAAGAACAAAAAACTGACAAAAAAGAAGAATGACATTTGAATATAAATACGAAAATATAAAAAAATTAGTAAAAAATGAATTAGAATACATAGAAGATTTTATGGTTAATCAGGTTAAAGTGAAAGAACCGCTAAATTCTTTTATCGTAAATTTTCTGACTGCACCTTCAAAAAGAATAAGACCCGTATTATCAATTCTGTACTATAAATCCAAGAACGATAATATTTCTAAAAATCAATTAAAATCTTTAACTGCAATAGAATTAATACATAATGCATCATTAATTCATGATGATATCATTGATAACAGTGACACAAGACGCGGATTAAAAACAATTTCTCACGAATTTGGGAATCATATTGGGGTAATAAGCGGAGATTACCTGTTATCCTGCGCAATGAATATTATGACTGATATTGGATCAATAGATTTATTAAAAAATTTATCATGGGTATTAAATAAAATGTGCATTGGCGAAATCAATCAGAATTTTGCAAAATTTCAAATCGGTACAATTGAGGATTACATTGAAAAATCAAAAAATAAAACTGCATATCTTTTTCAAAGTGCACTACTTGCACCTTTTATACTAAACAATAAAGAATGGAATGAAAATGCTTCACAATTCGGGTTAAATACAGGAATTGCATTTCAGATAAGAGATGATTTGTTAAATTTAATAAGTAATGACAAAACAAAACCAAATAAAAATGACATAACAGAAGGAATATACAATGCTCCCGTTATTTATTCCGGAAGCGCAGAGAATTATATCAGCGGAGTTGAAAAAACAAAAAATTTGTTGTCTAATTATATATATAGAGCGGTTTTAAATATTAGTGATTTACCTGAGAATCATTACAAAGAGGGGCTTAAACAATTTTTGGAGTTATTAAATCATGATTAATTATAAAGAACTTAAAGAAAAATATGACCAATTTAATAAAACGTGGTGGGGAGAAACCATAACAACTGTTATATTTGTTGTTGTAATGGTAATAATTATCAGATTCTTTGTCGGGGAAATTCGCTGGATACCTTCAGGTTCAATGAATCCGACATTAGTTGAAGGTGACAGAATAGTAGTAGAAAGATTTTCGCGATTCTTTACTTCTCCAAAAAGAGGAGATATTATGGTTTTTTATCCTCCTGCAACAAAATTGTCCAGAAAACCATTCCCTTTATTTGCAAGATTAACAGGAATTTTTTGCAAAGACGTTGCATACATAAAAAGAGTTGTCGGACTACCTGGCGACAAAATAGAAATTAAATTAGAAAATGATGGAGCAGCCTTTGTTTATATTAATGATAAAAAATATAAGGAAAATTATATAAAAAGTACTTATGAATACCCTCTTTGTCCTCCGCCGATTGTTCAAAAAGAGTTATTAAAAGATGATCGTGTTATGAAATGCGGGCCGTTCAATTTAGGTAAAGATGAATTTTTCATGATGGGAGATAACAGAGGCAATTCACAAGACAGCCGTTATTGGGGTGTATTAAAAAAAGACCGCTTCATAGGGAGAGCAGTCTTTCTGTTCTGGCCAATTGACCGTTTAAGAATTTTACATCGTCTTAAAAAAACTATTTAATTAAGCAAATGATAATATTTCATATAGTCAGCCATGATTGTTGAACTTGTGGCATTAACGACATTTGCTTTGACAACTTGTTCTTTATCCTGCGCTGTTTTTTGGTCTGTTTTTGTCAGCTCATCATTCTGAGGCTGTACCTGCTGAACATTTTGTTCTTCCGTTACTTCCTCAATCATATCCTGAACTTGCGCCATGATTTGATTATGAAGTTTTACATCTCCGGCATAAGTACCTGTAGATTGAACTCCTGCAATATCAAAATCTTCCAGAATGGATTCCCATTCTGAATAATTTGTTATGCTTGTACCTTGTTGTTGCGCTGCTGCCTGCGCTCTTTTCAGTTCTTCTATTGATGAAATTTCTTCAGCCATCACTATCTCTCCTTGGGTATTTCATTTCATGTATATAAAAACTTTATTTTTTTTTCTATTTCAGAAATTAAAATATTTGTAACAAATGTTTATATTACTATTTTTATAATGATTATAGTCACGAATGCGAATCTGTGATATAATTATTTTATGGCAACATTGGCTCAATATTTAAAAAAATCAGCTACATATAAGATTTTTTCTGCTTTAATCAATGACGTTGGAACTTTTTTAACAACAATCGGTCAGATATCTCATGTTGGTATCAGGATGCTGAAAAGGATATTTCTTGACGGAATTTCCGGCAAAGAACTTTCCGTTCAGTGCGAAAGATTTGGTATAAGTTCTTTGCCTATTACACTTTCAATTGTTGGAATGACTTCAATAATTGTATCATCTCAGGTCGCTAACGAAATGGTTAAACAAGGCGGATCAGGTCTTATTGGTATGCTTATGACAATTTTAACCGTAAGAGAAGTCGGAGCAATTATGTCAGGTTTTGCGATAACATCAATGATTGGATCTTCATTAGCTTCTGAACTTGCAACCATGAGAGTTACGGAGCAAATTGATGCAATAGATGTTTTGGGAGTAGATTCCGTCGGTCATTTATTTATACCGAGAGTTTTGTCAGGGATTTTAATGATGCCTGTTATTGTTATTATAGCCTCTGTTTTTGGGGTAATACTGGGCGGTATTGCATCTAATATATTTTCCGGGCTTTCTTACAGAGCGTATTTTACCTCTGTATGGCTTGGTTTATTTATGAAAGATTTATGGGTTTGCCTTATAAAATCTGCTGTTTTCGGCGGAACTATTGCATTAATAAGTTGTACTTGTGGTTATTATGCAAAAGGGGGAGCAAAGGGTGTCGGTATCGCTACAACTAAAGCGGTTGTATGGTCATTTATCTCAATTGTTGTTTGGGATATGATTTTTGCAATGTTATTTTTCTTTTAATAAAGGATTTGATAATGAGTATAGAAGTAAAAAATTTAGTAAAGAGTTTTGAAGATAAAGTTGTAATAAATGATATTTCTTTTAAGGTTAATGATGGAGAAGTTCTTGCGATAGTAGGGTTCTCAGGTTCAGGGAAAAGTACGGTTTTAAAACTGATATGCGGATTAATACCTTATGACAGCGGTGAAATTATTACATCTGAAGGAGATATTGCGATGGTATTCCAATATTCTGCATTATTTGATTCATTAAATGTTTTCGAGAATATATCTTTTGCCCTGCGAGAACGTAAAGATTTACGCAAATTATACACAGAAGAACAACTGGAAGAAATTGTAGCTCAAAAACTTGAGCTTGTCGGATTGCAGGGAATAGAGAGAAAATATCCTTCCGAGTTATCCGGCGGTATGCAAAAGCGTGTAAGTTTTGCAAGAGCGATTGTAACAAAACCAAACACAATTTTATATGATGAACCTACTGCAGGTTTAGACCCAATGTCTTCGACATTGATTGAAGATTATATTGTACGCTTAAAACACGAAATCAATGCAGCCTCAATTGTTGTTACTCACCAAATGTCCACAATTACCAGAACTGCAGACAGAGTAATAATGTTATATGACGGCAAAATTGTATTTGAGGGAACTCCTGATGAATTATTAAAACAGGCTAACCCTTATACAAAACAATTTGTTACGGCATCATTAGAAGGTCCAATGCAGATGAAGGCATAAGATTTATAAATTTTCCAGCAACGCAATTTTCATATCTTTAAAATCAGGAGTATGGCCTGTCCAGATTTTTTCGGCTTCATAAGCCTGCCATACAAGCATATCAACACCGTTTATATGTCTTAAATTTAGTTTTTGGGCAAGTCTTATCAAATTTGTTTTTTTAGGATTATATACAACGTCATAAATAAGTGCATCATTTGGCAGGGTTCTGAGTTCATCTTCCTCAGCCGGAGAATAACCGACAGCAGGTCCGCTCATACCAATTGGCGTAGCATTTACAAGTAAATTTATATCCGAAAAATCTTTGAACTGATCTATTTGATAAGGGTTAAAACTTATATTAGGAAACGTTTTTCGCAAATAATCCACAAGCTCGAGACAATTTGCAATATTTCTTGTATATAATTTTATTTCTTTTACCTGTTTTTGTGCAAGAGCGGTGATTGCGGCTCTTGCAGCTCCACCGGTACCTAAGACTGCAACAGTTTTATTATATAGAGGGAAATCTTGCGGTATCGCATTTATAAAGCCTTTTGCATCAGTATTATACCCTTTAAGTGCATTCGTTTCAGGATCTATTGTAACTGTGTTTATAGCATTAACGACACTGGCAGATGCATCTACTTCATCTAAAAATAGTGTTACAGGGAGCTTTAACGGAATAGTTACATTAAAACCGCTATATCCGTTGCTTCTTAAATATTTAATTCTGTCAGACAATTCTTCCGGCGGAGTAGATATAATTTCGTATGTTGCATTTAGCCCGATACTTTTAAAGCCTGCACAATGAATATATTCAGACATTGAATGGTCAAGAGGATAACCGATAAGTGCAAATTTTTTAATCTTTTGCTCAGGTGTCGGTTTAAAAATTTCCCGGGCAGAAACTGTTGGAGCCTGAGTTGGTTTTTCGAAAATATCCGTACTTTCAGGCATCGGAGCAGGAGTCATAAATGATTGGGTTACAGTAAATTGTGAATTATAATTGTTTGTAATTTCCTGGTTGACTGCATTTTGAGAATAAGTAGTCTGCCATGAACCCTGATTTTGAGCCGGTTGTGAAACAGATACAGAAGATTCTGTTTTTGCAGTAATTCCCGAATTGCCTTGCTCCTGAGCAAGTTTTGCTGTCTTCATAGCTTTATATCGTTCTAATAATTCTTTGTTTACTGCCATAATTTACACCCTCTTTGCGGTAATTTTATAACAGAATATATTATTTTCAATCAACCATTTGTTGTAACATCACCAGAATAATATTCTTCTTTCATATAACTGTAATATTCATTTCTAAGTTTTAATATATCATCTGATACAAGATTTAAAGCATATATAATTGCCAGAATATCATTTAATTTTTCTGTTGGTGTTGTTTTATCTGTTATGTAATCATCCTGCACATAATCAGACAAAAATAAAAGTAATAAATTCATTGCTTTTTGCGGGTTTATCAATTTGCATAACAAATCTTCCGGCATGTTTACTCCTTAATGTTTTTAAATTATATATTTAAAAATAAAATAATAATTTAAAAATGTCAAGTTTTTATTAAATTATATATTCATAATTTAAATATTATTTTATATTTAAATTATGAATATAGGGAAAGAAATAAAAAAACTTGTTGTAGAAAATGGCTCAACACTGACATATTTGGCAAAATGTATAGAAACAGCAAAAGGGAAAAATTATTCGGTTCAGAATCTTTCAGCTAAACTAAAAAAAGGGACTATAAATTATAATGAATTAGTAATTATATTAAAAGAATTAGGTTACACAATTGAATTAAAAAAAAGTTCTATTTCATAATCTTTCTGGTCATGACGATATTGCCATCTTTGCCGTAACAATTTTCACCCACCCAATGTCCAAGAAGTTCTCCAAACGGAGAAAAAATAAATGTTTCATTTTCACTGACTCTTAGACTCATATTAACAAGTTCACCTTCGGGGGTAAATTTATAACTTCTGTAAGGATATTCCAGAGAGCTTTTTTCTTCTGTATTGATTAAATTCCCGCCTCTGTCATAGTACCAGACATGCATTCTGTCATTTTGGTAATTAACAGCATAACTTCCGTCTGAGAACAAACCTAATGTCCGGTCTTTTAATTTAGTTATCCCTTTTAACAGGGCAGAATAATTTTCATTATAATTTGAATCTTTAAAATTATTTTGTGTTAAAAAATAATCAATTGCATTTGGTCTGTTGTTTTGCAGCTCAATTTTTGCATCTTCTGCGTTGTATTTGATTCCACCGGTAAGCACCTGGGCACCGACAGGCAGAGCTATAAAAATTAATAACAATAAAATAATTTTTTTCATATATCAATTATAATAAATTGTTATAAAAAGTCATATTTATTTTTTTTCTAATATTTTACCATTTTCACTCATTGCATAGTAGCTTGGATTTAATCTGAAAATCCGAACATATCCATGTTCGCCTTTACCATCCTGATTTGTACTTGTTGCAACGAAATTATCCCAATTTGAATTATCTGTTTCATCTGCATACATTTGACCATTTCCGCTTGTTATTGCAGCATGCCCGGGAACATCAGTTCTTGATTTATTCCCAAAAACAACTATACAGCCTGCAGGAAGACTCGATATATCTCCGGCAGTAATTTCTCTTGCAGTTTTATCATCAATTTTTACATGAGTAACTTCAATAAACCTTTCCGGATATTTTTCTAAAAATTTTGCTAGCTGAAATGCATTATTAAAACTTCTCATTTCTTCTTGAGTAACAGCACCGGAACCAATTAAAGCCTGTTTTGCACCAGTTAAACAAGCACCACTCGTTCTTAAAGTATTTGCTGTATCTGCTCCATTTTGAGCCAATAATACATCTATTTCAGAGGCATTGTTATAATTTATACCTTTGTCACTTTCAACGCAGAAACCGGTATATAACCCATTGTTTACTCTGTTTTGATATGAATATAAACCTCCATCAGGTTTATGTTTTCCTCTCAATTGAGGCAGCAAACTTTTACAGCGTCTGTAAGCACCTGTATAATATCCTTCTAAAGGATAAGATTTTACATTTTTGCTGGAATTGTTTGTCAATTCAATAGCAGATTTTTGAACTGAGGACAAAGGCACTTTTTTAGCATGAGAAGCAAGGTATTCTCCTTTAAACATTTTATCTGCAGATGTCGCGATTTTACGCATTTGTGATGGGTTCGATACATTTTTGAGCTTTTTATTTAATGAATCTGCATGACTTAATAACAATTCTACATCACTTTCAGTTATCGCATCTATCTCTGCTTTGGTTAAACCTTTTGCAAATGATAATTCTCCTTTGGATAATTTTGATATAAGTTTTTCTACATTATTAATATTATAACCTCTGGCAATTAAAGAAGTTTTTAAATTATTTATCTCACGCTCATTATTCTTATTTGCTCCACCTTTATATAAATCCGGTCTGAATGTAACTTGACCAATTCCCCAACCCAAATCATCACACATTTTTTTGGTATTAGAATTGTCAGAAGTAACTATTCTTGAGGATTTTTCAGCCTGAGTCCTTTCATTTGGGTTTTCTGATATTTTAACCAATTGGTTATAACGTCTTACGTTATGCGTATAGATATTATCAGCCGGAGTCGCATTTCCATTAGCTAATGCCCCGCTGCGGCCATTGTACAAATATAATATTGCATCGTCTTCTGTAACGGTATTATATCGCCAATACCCGTTCGGGTAACTTTTTGACTGACCATTTTCTAAAACTTGAGTAGTTAAGTAATACTTATTATTAGCAGCTTCAATACCATCCTGATAACTCTTTGAATTTTGGACTTTGTTTTTTAACTCATTTAACACAATAATAGTTGCGGCTGCAGATTGTTCAGGGCTAAGAGTATTAAAATACCCTCTTGTAATACCGTATTTTGCAAATAATTTTTCAACTCGAGGATTATCGTCCCAATCACCGATTTTAATTTGAGTTAAACCTTTTGATGCAGCAGTCGCATTTATGGATTTAATCGGATTTTTTAAGCCAATTTTTTCTAAACCGGAATTAACAACTGCCACAGAGTCTCTTGTATAATTCCCGACAGTACTACCTTTTAAAGAGCGTTTTGCAGACAGACCTTTTTCCAATCCGGATTCCTGAACCGCTATACTAATTGCAAGTTTTGCAAAACGATTATATGTGTCATTATCTATATTCAAATTTTGCATTAAACTTTCTTTTTGATCTTTCAGAGTTTGTACAAATTTGTTAAAATCTGCTTTTTGTGAATCAGAAGCCCCTTTTGTCAATTCAGGAGAAACCGTTATATTAATACTTAATGGCTTATCTATAATTTTTCTACTTGTATTTTTCTTTGGTGAAGCCTTGATTAATGTGCTTGTATTTTTTTTGGGGTCAGATAAATATTCTTTATCCTGCACGATTTTACCATTTGAATATTGTCTATCAATTGTATTTACACCGTTGCCCAATTTGACACTCATAAATTTTAAACCGGTTTTTTGTGCACGCTGAGACTGTGATAAATCATATATAGCATATATCTCTTTTGTTGATTCATCTTTTACTAATTTTGGTTCAATACCATATAAATTTTTATATGAAACTATTTGTTTTTTCTGTTGATTTGTTAATTGATTAAATTGTATTACAGAACTTTTATGCCCATTTTTTCGTATAGTTTCTTCTATTCTTGCAGAAGTATTAATTTGAGTTGAAGATTTTTTGCCGGAAACCACAGGATCAGAGGACGGATTTGAAGAATCTAATTTAAGCTCAAGCCCGATTTTATTGAAAAATTTGGTACCTAAATCTTCTGCATTTTTACAACCATTCAAAACTGCGAGTCTTTGCATTTCTTTTATAATTGCGTTGTTATCAACCTTGGCTCCTCTTGATTTAAGGTTATTAGACGCTATTTTCCAGGGAGAATCACCTTTTTGAATTTTGTGTACTGAAACCATAAGCACCTCTCTCATACTCTTATATACATGAAAAAAAATAGATAAGTGCTATTTTAATTTTTAAATTTATTGTTACAAACTTTACAATTAGGAATTTAAAATAATTTCTTCAAATTTTTGCAATAATTCATTTTCAGGAACTCTTGCAATGATTTCGCCTTTTTTGAATATATAACCTTCTCCGATACCGCCTGCAATTCCGTAATCAGCATGCTTTGCTTCCCCTGGACCGTTTACGGCACATCCCATAACCGCAATAGTTATATTTTTATCATAATTTTTAAATCTTTCTTCAACCTGTTTTGCCAGATTTATCAAATCTATTTGAGTTCTTCCGCAAGTCGGACAGGATATAAAATTAACTCCTTTTTTCCTTAGTCCTAAACTTTTTAAAATATCGTATCCTGCATAAACTTCTTCTACAGGATTTTCTGTAAGAGAAACTCTGATTGTATCACCTATTCCTTCAGCCAAAAGTGTTCCTATCCCGATTGCAGATTTAATTAGTCCGCCTTTTAATGTCCCCGCCTCAGTAAGACCAATATGAAGCGGATAATTAACTTTTTGCGCCATAAGACGGTATGCTTCAATTGTTGTATAAACATATGAGGATTTCAAAGATATTTTTATTAAATCAAAATCTAAATCTTCCAATATTTTTATGTGATTTAATGCACTTTCTACCATTTTTTCATGCAAAGGCATATCCTTATCCTGCAGACTTTTTTCTAATGAACCTGCATTTACTCCTATTCTTATCGGAATATTTTGAGATTTTGCGAGTTTTACAACTGCCTGAGTATGCTCTTTTTTGCCTATATTACCGGGATTGAGTCTGAGGGCAGAAATACCGTTATTTATACATTCAATTGCAAGTCTGTAATCAAAATGAATATCTGCTATCAAAGGCACAGGAGAAATTTTAACAAGTTCTTTTATGGCTTGTGCTGCATCATTATTTAAAACCGCAAGTCTTACTATTTCGCACCCTGCATCAGCAAGCTTGCGTATTTGTTCGGATGTCGCATTTATATCCCGCGTATCTGTATTACACATTGACTGAACACTAACAGGATTATTCCCGCCTATCTTTACGTTTCCTATAGATATTTCTTTTGATTTACGTCTGTTTATCATATTAAAATTTTAACATAAGAATAAAGTTATGAAATTGATAATAATTTAAATTTACAATCGTTGTTTTAAGGTTTTGTTTTTTGTAGAATGTTCATGCGGTAGTTTTTAAGAAGGAGAACTCATATGAAAAAATCAATTAAAGATTTAGGTGACATCAAAGGAAAAAGAGCATTAGTAAGAGTTGATGTAAATGTGCCTTTGGATGAAAACAAAAATGTAACAGACGATACAAGAATTCAGGCTATTGTTCCTACAGTTAATTTTTTAACTGAAAAAGGTGCAAAAGTTATTCTTATGGCTCACTTAGGGCGTCCAAAGGGAGAAAGAAATATGGAATTTTCTTTGGCTCCTGTTGCTAAATATATGACAAAAGTTTTTGGTCAGGAAATCGTATTTATTCCATCTGTTGAAGAAGCAGCACCTTATGTTGAAAAATTACAGGATGGTCAGATTGCGTTATTAGAAAATATTCGTTTCTACAAAGCTGAAGAAGCAAAAGATGACGATATGACTTTTGCAAACGAAATTGCCAAACTTGGTGATTTCTATGTAAATGACGCTTTTGGCGCGGCTCACAGAAACCATACTTCAACTGCAAAATTGGCAAAAGTTGTAAAACCTGCAGTTTCTGGTTTGTTAATGGAAAAAGAAATCCGATGCTTATCTCAGGCGCTTGATAATCCTACAAGACCATTCACAGCTATTGTTGGTGGTGCTAAAGTTTCTTCTAAAATCGGTGTTTTAGAAAACTTGTTAGACAAAGTTGATAATATGATTATCGGTGGCGGCATGGCTTATACATTTGTTAAAGCTAACGGCGGCAAAATCGGTAATTCAATTTGTGAAGATGATCAAATCGAAACAGCAAAAGCTATTGAAGCTAAAGCAGCAGCAAAAGGCGTTAAACTTGTAATGGCAACTGATGTTTTGGTTGCTGATGATTTCTCAGGCAACGGGACAAACAAATTTGTTAAAATCAACGAAATTCCTGACGGATTTGAAGGTGTTGATGCAGGTGAAGATTCAAGAAAAGCATTTGCGGACGTAATTAAATCTTCAAAAACTATTTTGATGAACGGTCCTGTTGGGGCATTTGAAAATCCTAAATTTGCAGAAGGTACAAAAGCAGTATTGGCTGCAGTTGTCGAAGCAACCAAAAACGGTGCAACTTCCGTAATCGGTGGTGGTGATTCTGTTTCAGCAGCTAAAAAATTCTTCAAGGCTGAAGATTTCACTCACGTTTCAACAGGCGGCGGTGCTTCATTAGAATTTATTGAAGGTAAAGTATTACCTGGTGTTGCAGCACTAGATGAAGTTTAATAAAAATCATTTAATTAATATACAAAACCTCCGTATAAATACGGGGGTTTTGTTTTGCGTAATATTTACATACCCTTGTTATATTGTTTAAATGTGAAATTCATGCTATTGTATTTATGTAAATAAGGAGATTAAGATGAGAGTTGCGGTATTATCAGATATTCACGCTAATGTTCAGGGGTTGGAAGCTGTAATGACAGATGTTGTGGAACAAAATTGCGAACATGTATTTTGTTTGGGAGATTTGGCGCTTGCAGGTCCTCAGCCAAAAGAAGTGATGGATTATGTAATGGAGCAGGATACATGGACTGTAATTCAGGGTAATACAGATAAAATGATTGCCAACTACGGACCTGAAGTCATTGATTTTCTTGATGCCCAATATCCTGTTATGGCAAACGCAATCGAAAGTGATGCCGAAATCTTAGACGATTATTACCGCGCATATCTTGCAAATCTTCCTCCTCAATTAAGTCAAGTTATTGAAGGCTGTAGTGTATTATTTGTTCATGGCTCTCCAAGAGCAAATAATGAGGATATCCTTCCAAATATGCCGATTGAAACTGTTGAAGAAATTATATCCGGAACAACAGAAAAATTAATATTATGCGGTCATACACATATCCCATGCGGATATCAGACTAACAGCGGACAAACCGTTGTAAATGTCGGTTCTGTCGGACGTCCTATGACTGAAGAACCTAAGGCTTGCTATGCTATTATTGATTTTAATGATGGCGATTTTGAAATAAGACACAGATTTGTACCTTATGATAATCATTTGGCTGCACGACTTATGTCAAAAAGAGATTTTGTCGGTTCAGATCGTCTTTCTGACTTGTTATTAACCCCCGGGCAAAGACATATTTAATTGTTAAGAATTCTTAATATAAATACAGGAAATCCTAAAGTTTTGCGCAATAATTCCGATTACTTATTTGTAAGGAAACCAAGGGATTAACTATGAGTCTTAATGTAAATTATACTTCTCTATATAATAATGGCATTGATAAATCAATGTTAAAAGAAGTTTCTCAGGAGATTTTGAATCGTGCTTCTCAAAAAAGTGCAAATTATCAAAACAATATCTCTGTAAATTCTCAAATTAATTCCATTGCAAAACCTATAGAGTTAGGGATTGATTTATATAACGGGAAAATAGATGTTCAGGCTCAAAAACAAATCGCTTTGAATAATACATTACAATTTCAGTTAAATACAGAAACATTAAAATCTATCCAGTTTTTGAATTCACAAGCTGCAATATCATCGAAAATTGACGGCAAATACATGCCAAATGTAAATGCAAATGCCATTGTTCCTGAAGCTCAAAAAGTTTCAGATACAAATAAATCTCAGTTTGTAAGTATATTCACTTCTGAAACTGCCAAAGATAAAAACGGTTCTAATCCGTTTTATGGCGGAGAGTTACTTATGAATGGCGACAAACCTTCGAAAAAAGAAGAAACTAAAAACGAATTAAAAAGCATTTTTGCTTAGCAATAAATCCTTTTGTATGAGGGCATCTAAAGTGTTTACAAACGAAGTGTATAATTAATATCTTCTCCAATCAGGGAAGATATTTTTTTATCCAACAAGCGGATAAATTTTTATAAAAAATTAGTAATTATATTTACATAAAACATATTATAGGTAGTTTTTTCTTATCAAATTGCTATGACCGCTTTCTTTGGGCGGTCAAAGAAAGCGGTCAGAAAGAAACCCGCCGACC
>ERZ842401.4624-NODE-4624-length-15846-cov-5.489773_pt1 | contig 15846 bp, 18 predicted proteins | sample MGYA00521270_ERZ842401 | MGnify/ENA primary metagenome ERZ842401 (study PRJEB31892, sample SAMEA3878208) | bioreactor metagenome | biome: Moose rumen | place: Sweden | collected 2011-10 | study: EMG produced TPA metagenomics assembly of the PRJEB12797 data set...
GATATCTGCGCTCAGACCGCCGTCAAAGCGGTAGGCAAGGCTCGTCACGGGTATGCTGCACCCGGCACCCGACTCGCTTTTGTAAGTCAGCGTATCGCCGATATCAAATCGGGGGTCCCCCAGGCGCATATACATCTGCGCTGTGTACCAGGTGTAGTTTTTTATCTGGGTGAATATCGAGCGCAGCAGGTCGGCGGTCATAAACGGATTTTCAAATTCTAAGACCCTTCCCCCCGACATTCTGCCGAAGCTGAGGGTAGTGCTGTCATCGACTCTGCACACCACGCCCACGATAGTGTTGGGCTTTTCCGACAGGGTGGGCAGGTCGATGGTATCGGGGTCAAGGGTCTTGACAGGGCGGCTGTACCACCTGCGGTCGTATTTGCCGAAGCGGTCAACGCAGCCGAACTGCCCGTGCGCCGACGCCACCCAGCTGAGTATCTGTCGGCAGCTGCTGCCCTCGGGTATCTGCGAGGGGTAAACAAAGAAGTCAAAGCTTGCGGTCACAAGAGAAAGTCCCTGTGATGTCAGCAGAGCTCTGCCCTCACTGTCGCAAAGCTCCCCCGAGCCGCCGCCGAGAGCCTCGCTCTCCAGCCCCAGCTGAGAGAGTGCAGCCTGCTCCAGCTCTGCAGCCCTCATGCCCGTGGGCGGCACCGCCGACTTATCAAAGGTCTTGTCCGCAAAATAGAGCTTATCATACAGGGTGAGCTCCCACAGCTCGCCGTTACGCAGAGCCTTGACCACCGTGAAAACGCCCATAGGGATAAGCTCCCCCTCCAGTATCTCTGCAAGGTATGGTATCTGGTCGACCTTTAGGTGGGAGAGGTATTCGTGGGTGTAGGGGGTGAGGGTGGAGTAGGTGGTGAGACTTCCCGGCTCGGCGAGGTAAAAGCTCATTTTCAGCTCCTTGCCCAGCCAGCTGCTGTCAGCGCCGTACACCTTAACGTTCCAGCCTGCGGCGCACACTGCCCCCAGCTCAATATCCTCTGCATCGGCGGTAGACTGCGCTGTGCTCCGGGCGTCCATTACAGCCTCACCCGTTACCGTCTCGCCGTCCTCGGTCTCTATCCATACACGCCAGGTGCGGCATAGGCTCTCTATGCGCCTTACCACCGCTTCGTTCTGTATCGTCAGCATCTTTATCCTCCTATTGCTCTATGAGGTCCACAGACACGCCTTTGCAAAACTGCCTGTTTTCGTCCCAGCCCCAGACCTCGTAGGACGGTGTGCCTGCGTAGACATTGTAGGTCTTGTACTCAAACTCCTCGTTCAGCAGAGATATCTGAAAAAACGTTCTGTCGATGTTTGAGATAAAGCTGTTTATCAGCCCGATCTCCTCGGGGGTAAGGTGATACCAGGTGAGAGAAATGGTCTTTTTAATGGCGCGGATATCACCCACCATAATGCAGCTGCTGCTCCGCCCTGCGTTCTCCGACCATATCTTTTCATTGCCGAATTTCACCTCGGCAGGCTGAGCCACCTCTATGCCGCCAAAGCTCATTTTCTGTGTCATGCTTTACCTCCTATGCTTTGAGCGGCGACCTGCCGTTAGCCTTAGTCTGATCGTTAATGTAGTTCACCGAGGTCTGCCCTACGACCTTGCCGTCAAGCACCACCTGCACTATCATCGGCTGACCGCCCCCGGGTCTGCCCGTGCCGTCAAGCGCCGCCAGTGCCTCCATCACCGCCTGCCTGATGGTGCTCAGGGGCGATACTACCTCAGCTTCACGCTTATTATCGCCCAGTATTGCCAGAAATTCGCCGTAGTTGGCAGGGACCACGGTGCCTGCGGCGAGCCTTGGTATCTCGGGGATATCAAAGCCGAATGTTCCTCCGCCTATGCCCGGTATCCAGTCGGGGATATCAAAGCTTATGGAATTTATGCCATAGATCAGATTATCGTTTATCAGGTCGATCATCCAGTTGATCTTATCCTTGATACCGTCCTTGATGCCGTCCCATATCCCAAGTATCGTTTCCTTTATGTCACCAAAGAAGCTGCTTACACCTGAGAAGGCTGATTTTACATTATCCCATGCACCCTCGAACTTTTCCTTGAACCAGGTCTTTACATTTGAAAACGCATCTTTGATATCTTTCCAGCGCTTGGTGAACCAGCTGCCGATCAGCAGGAAGGGCAGCTTGATATTTGAAGCAGCGCTGCCAAACTTATCCTTGAACCAGGTCGCCGCATTTGAAAATGCACCTGTTATATCGTTCCAGCGGTCTTTGAACCATGTTCCGATACCTGTAAAGGCTGCTTTTATGTTTTCAGCGGCTGTGCTGAATTTCTCGCTGAACCAGGTCGCCGCACCCGAGAACACCTCTTTTATATCTGCCCAGCGGTCGGAGAACCACTTGCCGATGTTATAAAAGGCATTTTTTATCTTGGCTGCTGCACTGTCAAATTTTTCTTTGAACCAGCTCGCAGCAGCTTTGAAAGCATTTGTAATATCCTTATAACGGTCGGCAAACCATTTCCCGATATTGAAAAATACGCTCTTGATACCATCGACAGCAGTCTTGAACTTTTCCTTGAACCAGTCTCCGACGCTTGCGAACACGTCTTTGATGACCTCATACTGTTCTTTGAACCAGTCAGGGATCCCTGTGAAGAATTCCTTTATCTCTTCCCATTTTTCCTTGACCCATTCGGGAAGCTCAGAAAGCGCCATTATTATAGTGCCGCCGACCTCTTCCCAGAACGCAGTCCACTTCTCGCCAAACCAGCCTGCGTTTAGAAACTCCTCGATATCCTCAGTACAGCTTTCTATCCAGCCGCTGATAAAACCGAAAAGACCGCCGTCCTGCTCTATGACTTCGGATATCTCGCTCCAGTGCTTACTTATCTCATTGATCGAGTATACCCAGCCCGCAATGCCTGCAACTATAACGCCGACAGTTACATTCAGCCCCGCCAAAGTACCTACTGCTGCTTTGAGATCTGTGAGCAGTGCGGCAAGACCTCCTGCCTTGGCTGCTGCGTTCAAGCCAAGTACAGCTGCCGAAAGTCCGGTGAACCAGGCTGCGGCATCGGGGTTGTCGTCTATCCAGTCTCCCAGATCACCAAGCACGTCGGCAAGGTCCTCGAGACCGTCTGTTATTATATCTCCTGCCCAGCTCCCAAGGGGCTTTAAAAACTTATCCCACAGCCATTTGCCCGGTTTTTTCAGTGCATCGGCAGCTGAGGTCAGTGCTTCTATCGCTGCCGTGAATACATCGAGCGCTGCAGGCATTGCCTCCTCTATAGTCCAGTCGGCAAGGGGCAAAAGCACGTTATCAAAAAGCCATTCAAGCCCCTCGCCCATTGTATCCGCAAAGGGCTGCAGGGCAACTTCCAGCTCGTCAAAGCTTTGCAGCAGCGGTTCAAAGTCCACCTGCGCTGCCCAGTCTGATATCTTGCCTGTTATGCTTTCAACGTGCTCCAGTATCGTATTCCAGATATCCGCTGCGTGCTGCACTATGTCAGTGCCCAGATCATCGGTCGTCCAGGCAGTTTTCAGCCTGTCGGCTATATTACCGATCGTGTTGTTTATATTTGTAAATATACCCAGGATATGCCCGACAGTTTCTGCGCCTGTTCCGTTAGACCAGACCTCTGCGAAGGATGCACCTATCTCCGAAAAAAGACCCTTGACACTTGAAAATCTGTGCTCCAGGCTGTCAAGCACAGCTGCACCCCGGCTGTCCCATGCCTGCTTAAAGGGCTCAAAGATAGTTTTAAAAGCCGATCTGATATTCTCAAAAAATTCCCTGAACTTCTTGTCGGCTTCGCTTGTATCAGCATCGACCGTAACGGTCAGCTCGCTGTTTTCAAGTGAGCTCAATATGCCTGACGGTGCAGCCGCAGACACATTTGTCCCCGACTCCTCCTCACTGTCCCCCAGCTTATTTATCTCATCAAAGCTTGCAAGACTGCCCTCGTTGGCGGTCCTGGCTTCTTCTGTGGCTTCTGCCATTTGCTCATAGCTGTCGGCTGCCTGCTCGGCGTTGTCCGAAAGAGCTGCAGAGCCGTCCGTATTTGAAAGGGTGATGCCGAACACATCAGAGAGCGCTCTTGCTGCCCTGTTAGCTATCTCGGTGAGCTGCCCCAGCACCGCCGTGAGGTTTTTCACCACAGGCACAGCCAGCGCCAGCACGGGCTGACCCACTGCGGACATAAGCTCCTGCCATGCCTGCTTCAGGTTGCCTGTTACGTTCTCCCAGCCCTCGGCTTCACGGGCTGCCTGACCCTCTGCGCCCGACAGAGCGTTGGCGTCCTTTACCATCTGCAAAAGGGTCAGCTGCTTCTGCGCCTCCGAGAGCTCGGCAAATTTCTTGCCGTACAGCTCCATTGCCTTTGCATTTCTGGTGGCTTCTGTAGACGAAAGCCCCAGGGCTGCATCGTTGGCATAGTTGCCCTTTAAAAAGCTTTTCAGGGTCTCGCTTGTCTCTTCAAGGCTCCTGTCGTAGTATGCGGCACTGTCAGCTGCCACCTGCAGCGCCTTGCTCATCATGTCAAGCGCCTGTGATGACTCCATGCCCGAGGTCTTTGCAAAGGCATATATAGACGTTGCCGTGCCCTGCAGCCGCTTTTCGAGTATGCCGCTGCTGTCAGCCACAGCCTCTATAGCTGACTTAGCGCTGTCCTGCAATGCCCCGAAGGTCTGCTCAAACTGGCTCTCGGCTGCGTTCATTGCCGCTGCGGCTTCGATTAGCTCCTTGCCCGAAAAAGCCAGCCCAAAGGCAGCCCCCAGCTTTAAAACAGCTCCTTTAAGGCTGTCAACACTGCTCTCAATGGCGCCCAGCCCCTTGTCAAAGCCCTTGGTGTTTATCTTAGTGTCAAAGTTGAGATGACCGTCAACCATATGTACCCACCACTCCTTTTAAGAAGTTCTGCGGGTACGCTTGGTACGCTTTGCAACTATATTTTTATAAATTCATTCATTTGCTTGCATTTTCTGCAGCGAATGACCACTCTGCCTATAAAGAAGCCCTCCAGCAGCAGCCGTCCGCAGTGTCTGCAATAGTATTTTCTCATTCCCCCAGCAGCTCCTTCAAAAACGCGTCGTCCTCGGCTTGCTGCCTGAGCTGTTCGACCGTCAGCCTGGCTCTCAGGTCTATCATCTGCCTGTGCTCACGGTAGAACTCCTGCTCGGTCTTATCCAGCTTTTTGCCCTTTGCACGCTTGCGCCTTATGTGTATCACCCGGGTGAGCAAGCCCTCGTCTACCACGCCGAAAAGCCCCAGAAAGGTCCACCAGTGCATATAGTCAACACTCCTGACCTCAAAGCCTGCCGCCTTGTTCACCGCAGGGAAGATCATGCTCTCGTCCTGCTCCCAGTCAAAAAGCTTTACATTGTCTGCCCCGTCAGCCCCGGGGGTATCTCCGCCCCCTGCGAAGCGGTAAGCCTTTTCTGCAGCCTCCTGCAGGTGCTCTTTCGGTATGCTCTCAAAGTCCTTATAAAGGCATTTAAGGCACACATAGCATTTTTCCTGCTCATTAAGGTCGGGGTCGTTAAATGCCGAGAAAATATGCAGCAGCACCCTGTAATCAGTGCGTATGGCATAAGCTCTTCCGCCCACCGTCAATGCTGTTGGCAGCTCAGCTGTCATGCCTGCATCATTTCTTCCATCAGCTGCCTGCAGTATGCCTTCTGCTCCTCGGTGAGTTCAAGCCCCTTTCGGGCGGTCTTTACGGTATTTGCGGCAGGCTCATAGGGGGCTGTGTACTTTTTCAGCTTCTGCCCGTCAAGCGTTATCTGCTTAGCCCTGAGCTGACCGCCCAGCTTCTGCACCTGGGCTTCTATCTCGGGTATGAACTTATTGGCAAACTCCACAAAGAGCACGCTGTCCCCCACCGGTGTGAACACGCTCATCCCGCCGAAAGCCGCAGCGCTCACGGGCGCATTGAAAGCTTTGTCCAGCAGCGCCTTTATCCCGGTATCCAGCTGCATGAGCTTCTCGGGGGTGATATCGCCCTCCTTTGCCGACTTCATGAGCTCGTCTATCTTAGCATAGCCCTGCTCAAAGCGTGCAGGCAGATTAGGGTCGGTGAGATTTATGGTAACGGTCCTGTTCTCGTCATTGTTGAAGCAGTAGGTCTCGCCGCCTGTGCTTAGTGTGATATTTTTCATGCTTGTCCTCCGTTCTTAAAAAGGGGCAGGCTTCAAGCTCTGCCTGCCTTTAGTATTATTCCTCGGCTGTGAATACCGGCTTATGGTCAGTTCCGAATGTGACAGTACCCTTTACACGGTTTCCTGCAAAGGAAATATTGTAGGGAATGTTCACCGAGCCCTGGGGTCCGCCGTAGGACTGGGGCTTGATGATGACCTCCTCGGTATAGGCTTCATAGGGACCTGTGGTCTTGTCGATGATGACCTCCAGGATAGTCGTCCTGCACTGGTCACCTGTGAGCCTCTGCATGGCGATAGCCTTTATCTTTTCGTAGATGGCGTCGGTGGGGTCCGCATAGAATGTGGGCACCTCCAGCGCAGGCTCATAGCCGTTATCCTCAACATACGACTCGTCCAGGATATTCTTGACTGTTGAGGTATCGGGGTTGAGCTCAACGCTGGTATCCTCCACGTTCTTGCCTATGAGATACCATGCAGGGGAGTTTGTCCCCCCGAAGGTGCTGTCAAGAAAATGCTTGAGATGGCTGCGGTGCAGCTTGCCGCTTGTGTAGCTGTATTCGTTCATTAAAATTCCTCCCTTAATGTATATACCGCCATTATCTGCAGCTGGTACTCTATGCCGTCAGTCGTGTTCTCCTGCGGCACCGAGTACAGCATACCGTTGGCGGTGGTGATCTCGGTGATCTCTCCCACATAGCGCTCGCCTGCGACGTATTGCTCTATGGGTGCGCCTGCCTGCCTTTCCAGCCAGATGGCAAGCTCTAAGAGTATACCGCTGTTGGTTATTCGTTCATAGTCGTTTATGCCGCTGTATACGGCATGGAACAAAAAGGTGTGCTGACGCTTCTCTGCCCCTGTCACGTCCTCCGCCAGCTTTACATCTCCGATGGACGACAGCCCGCAGCTCACAGGCTCGCCGCTTGTGAGGTCAACGTGTATCTCGTTCACCAGCTCGGCTATCTTAGGAAATGCCTGCAGGATATCTTTTACTCTTTCGATTATGTTCATGTGCCTTTACCTCCCGTTATCTTACAAGCCCCTCTTAGCAGCTCCTTACAGTGCTTAGCCTTCATCACCTCGAACCACAGGCGCTGCGCGTGGGGGTTGCCGCCGTGGGCGTGGTCGACCTTATCGTTATAGTAGTCAGACCTTGCTTTAGGCGCAGTGTAAACTATCACCCCGGGGCTGTCTACCTTGCCCGAGTCACGCAGCTTGCCCGAATTCCTGAACCGTGGCAGACCCACGGGCACATAAGGCGTCATGAGCCGCAGGCTCTCGCTGTCGATGTAGCTCTGGGCTTTATCCATAGCCGCCTGCCGTTTTTTCACCGAGGCTTTATTTATGATAAGCGTGCAGTTCATCTCATCACCTCGCTGTTATCCGCAGGTCATTTTTCAGACCGTTCTTTTCTGCACTTATCTCTTTTATGACGGCAAACAGGGGCTGTTCTTCCCTGAAAGTCCTCATGCTCTCAGAGACAGTTCTTTCATCGGACGTATCAAAAATGAGATCGCATTCGCCCCGCAGTATGATATCGCCTGCCCTCGGTACATAGCCGTCTGTTTCGGTGCATGAGTATATCAGCACGCTGACATCGCCCGCAGGCTGTGTGCCGACCTTGTCTGTCTTGCTGCCCCGCAGGTCGGTAAGCTCGGCATCAGTATAAAAGTGCCGCAGAAAGCTCCCGCCCTCATACACGGTCACGCCCTCAGCACCCTCGTGAAGTCTTACCGCCACGTTCTGCCCCCAGCTCAGCGGGATATTCTGCGGCTCGGCTGTTTCGGGTATGCCCATAGTGCGCCACAGCCTTCCCCAAAAGGACAGCTTTCTGTCGCACCAGTCATGTGTATCACCCTTAGGTATGCCCACAGTGTAAGCACGTCCGCCCTCCGCAGGCAGACCCACCAGGCACCCGCTGACAGCTTCGCCGTCAAGGGTCAGTGTCGTCGTCTGAAACGGCATATCCATACACCTCCATAGCACCGTACCTCTGCCGCATAAGCCCCAGTTCTTTCAGCTCGTTGCGCAGGAAGTACAGTGATTGCCCTGCGTTCAGATAAGTCCAGGTAGCCGAATAGCCCAGACCTGACTGCGATGCCTGAGAGACCGCCGCCGTTTGCTCCGATGCAGACAGTGCGCTCAGCGCCCTGATGACCGCCGATGTTACAACACTTTTCACCGCAAGGGCATAGTCCCCGCCTGTTGCCGTATCAGCGATAAGTGCATCAATGTCAGCCCCGTGCGAGGCAGCTTCCAGCCTTAGCTTGGCTGATGCCTGTTCAAGCAGCAGTTCGGCGCTGTGCTGCTGTTCGGCAGTGAGCTTGACGCCCAGTGCGGTGATGTCGCTCACTGCCGCATATACAGCACCCATAGTTAACCTATATCTTCAGCCGATACGGTAAGATAAGCTACCGCAACGACCTTCGAGCTGTTGAGGTTGACTATCTCTATGATGTCACCTGCATTTGCTTCTATCTCCGTTGTACCCGAGGTAAGAGCTGTGCCTGCGTATGCGGAAGAGCTCTCGTTGTAGGTCGCACGCTCTGCAGGGTTCACCTTGTATGCATAGGTGTTGCCTGTGTTACCTGCGGTCACAGTTGCAACGGTCTTGCCTGTCGTGGTGCCTGCCGCAAGGGAAGCTGTGAGCGAACCGGGAGAATATACCGCACGGATAGCAGTGGAGCGAAGCACCTTATGGTCGTAGATCATTCTGCCCTGTACGGCACTTGCTCCGATGAACTTGCCCGAGCCCGAGAGATCCTGTATCTTGACGGGCACCTTCCATGCATTTACTCTTGTGGCAAATCTGGGGTGACCTGCCAGCATAGCCAGACCTGCGGTATCATCGTTCCATTCTTTTACGGTAAAGCCCGCTATCCTGCCGATGATGCCGTTGGTGACAGTCTGGTCGCCTAAACCTGTGGCACGGATAAACTCAGGGCATTTCAGCAGCAGCGCCACTGTATCGGGTGTGCAGAGAAGCCAGCGTCTGCCGTCATTGGGTATCTTCGCCTTGCTCATTGCAGTTCTGATGTCTACCACCGTCGAATAGATATTGTCTTTGGTGATGGCGGGAAAATTCATAACGGTGGAGCCTGCCAGCAGTGTGGCGGCGCCGTCACTGTCTATCCTTTCGGCGAGGCTGTAGCCTGCACTGTCAAGTCTGTCTGCCACCAGCTTATCGGGAACTGCCTGCGCATCATAGCCGTCGATAGTCTCGTTTACCGCCTTGTCCTTGGTGATAGGGAAGTCGATATAAGTGGTCGAACCGTTTGTGGCAGTTATGCCGTTTGCCTTGTCATAGTCGGATACCTGTACCTCAGTATCACGGACGGGTATCTTTACTATGCCTGCGGCGGGGTCGCCCTCATAGTCGTTGTTGAATACATCTCCGTCTGAAAGTACCAGCTCGTTCCTGAGCTTTGCAAGGATCAGATCGGAATAGCGTGTCTGTAACTCATGTGCCATAGTGTTTTCCTCCTTAGTGTTTCAGTTCGGGATTCTTCTCATAGAATGCCTTTTCTACCCCTGAGAGCTGACCGTTCTCGGGTGTGAAATGTCTGGGAAGGTGTGACTTCACCGTAAGTGCAGCGAACTGCTCTGCGTCCTTGCGGATAGCTTCCTCGTCGTCACCTGATATCTTGTCCGCAAGCTCGGCAGGCAGACCTGTTTCGATAGCCGCTTTCAGCTTCATGTACCTCAGCTCCGCCGACTTCTGTGCAGCCTGAGCAGCTTCAATTGCCTTTGCATGGTCCTCGGGCGAAATAAAGCCCTCATACTTCTTTTCAGCCTCTGCGACCGCCCCTGTGACGATCTCGTCCAGTGCCTCCTGCGTTTCGATGGGTTTGAAATCTTTTTCCAATGCATTTTCCTCCTTTTCGGGTTCGTATTTCTTTGTGACGCCTGCATTTATCTGTGCAGGCACAGCAACAAAGCTCCACTCATAAGCGTCGGTGATGTCATCAAGTATATGATAGCAGCTTTTGCCGTCGTATACCCTGCCCTTGATATGTTCGCAGCCGCTTTCTGCGCTTGCGCCGCACACCGAGCATATACGCTTTGCAGCTGAGCAGGAAACGCTCACTTCCTTCTTTATGCCCGCATCAATCTCAGCTATGAGGGACTTGTTCTCATCGGTGCGCACCGTGTACGCCTTGCCCCTGAGAAACTTGTAGGGCTCACCGTAAGATGTCAGCTTTTCGTTCTCGGTGATGACCTCGGTGTCATATATGCGGGCTGTCTGATTATTGCCTTTGGGGTCGTGGTCGAATATGCCTGTCTTGCCAACAAACAGTTTCTTCATCTGCTCCAGCGCTGCGTTTGAGAAAGCCTCACCGTCACGGTCTATCTCATTGTCGCAGAGGGTCACGGGGAAGGTATAAAGTTCCTCCTCACCGAATTCTCTGCGGGTCAGTTCGTTTATCTTTTTCAGATCGTTTTTGTCCATCATTATCACCTCTTAGTAAGTTCTTAGTAAGTGATCTCCTGCGGCGGGAGTTCTTTTTTCTTGGCACACTGCCAGTGTGCAAGGGCTGCCGCTTCGATAAGCCCTGCGTCAATGTCGTCGCTGAGCGATAAGTAGCCGAAACCCCCGCTTGAACCTATGGCACGGTGTTCACAGTTAGCTGCTGCCTGTGAAAGCCCGGGCTGGTTCCTGTGGCAGATCTGCCCCGAGAACAGCTGCTTCTCAAACAGAGTGTTCGCCTCGATGACTTCCTGCACCTTTGGCAGTATCGCTTTGCAGTCTACCTCTGCCGCTTTCATTTCCTCTTTCAGTATATCCTGATTTCCTGCACCGTCTATGACAACACTGACAGCGTGAGGGTTTTGCAGATAAGCTATTATCCAGCTGTTGCCCTCACGCATACTGCGGCAGCCTACCGCTTCCACGAAGACCCTGCCGTCCTCTGTTTTCACCGCAGCGGCAACGGATACGTTCGGTGTTATCCTCGAATACTTTATCCCGAAGTACACCTTTGGTTCACATGGAAGCTGCGGTGCTTCCGCCAGTGCAAAGCTCTCCCATTCCCTGCGGGTTATAGCCGACTTCTGGGAGTAGCTGAGCCACAGCCCCAGGCGCTGGATATTGTCGTCCACCTGGTCGTCGCCCAGTTCCGAACGGATAGTTCTCTCTGAAAGTATGGTGCCGAGGGAGGGATTGGTTTCGTACCACAGCTCAGGGTCGTGGGCATCTGTCAGCTTTGGGACGCTCCATTCTGCCCAGCCTGCGTCTTCTTCCTCACCTGTGAGGGTCCGCTTGCGGTATTTCAAAAATACATCGCCCGAGGACACGACCGTCGGGGGTGTCCCCAGAAAGATAGTCTGCGGGTCACGGCTGTCAGTGATAACATATTTCAGTGCGCCCTCCTGGTCTGCGGTGTACTCCTGCGCTTCGTCGATGATGAGCAGGTCGTAACCCTCGCCCAGACCGCCCTTGCTGGAACGTGTACGAAAGTTCATCACCCCGCCGTCAGCAAACTCGATGTGCTCAAGACCCATCTGCTTGGTGGTCTTGAAATCTTCGCCCTCAGTGAATCCAGCATCTGCCAGGGCAGTAACTACCTTGTCCCATACAGCGTGGGAGGTGGTGGTGCGGTGGGCTGTGTAGAGTATCCTCTCGCCGTTTACAAGCCCCCAGAGCGCCCGCATGATGACCAGCTCGCTCTTTCCGTTGCGTCGGGGTATGGCGTAGCCGAACTTCATGTGCGTCCACAAGCCCTCATCGCTCACCGCCATGATGTCCTCTATCAGCCGTTCCTGCCATTCAAGCACGGTCTTTTTGGTGCGGTTGTAAAGCTCTGCCGCTTCCGCACCGTGGGAATCGGTATAAGGCAGCACACGGCTGACGGTGGGTATCTGCCGCCCGATGCGCTTTTCCATTCAGACATTTCTCCAGTCAAAGGTCTGGGGAAGGTCGTTATTCGGCACAAGCTCGTCAGATTTTGCAAATTCTATCTGCAAAGACAGCTTGTCCGATTTCTGACGGTTGCAGGTCATGTGCGCCAGCTGGAGATTGCCGATATCCGAAGGGTGCCCGCCCTTGCTGACGGGTATGATGTGGTCGATACACGGGCTCAGCGGGTGGGGAAATTTGAACCCGAAGTCCACCTTCTGTCCGCAGATACCGCATATCTCCTGTGTGGCATAGATCCTCTTTTTGTTGGATTCAAACTGTGCCCTCTGCGTACCGTTGTGATCGGGGCGGATATTGGGTCTTGCTCTCGGCTGTTCTTGCATATCGGTCACCTCCTTTGGGGTATAAAAAAAAGCACCTCAAAGGTGCTAGTCGTCTATGAGACCGCTGTGCTGCCTGTCGAGCAGGTCGAGCATAGCGGCTATTTCAGCCCATATCGTGCATGGTCATCACCTCTTTTCGGGCATGAAAAAACCGCTCTCGGGTGAGGGCGGCTTAACTATTTAATACCAAATCGAAAATGTTTCAGATGGTATATGGTCTTTTTGTCTTAGTAATTCTGCAAGTTTTGCTCTGACCTGAGCCACATACATTTTCTTACCATATTCGTATTGCGAATAATCGACCTTTGCAATTTCTTCTGTTTCTGTATTTACAGTAACGTGACCAATTTTGCCGCTTCTTTCGGGTTCATAATCACATGAAATGTTATCAGCTTCAATAAAAATGTTAAATAAACGTACCATATACCTCATCTCACTCACAATACTTCGCATAATTATATTTTTTCGATGCTTTGATATGAGCATCGTTTTGAGATAAACCCTTTTCCATATATCTCAGCTCAGCATATTCATGCTTTAGCAGAACAATGTCCTTTTCTTCAAATGAATTATTGATAAGTCTTTGCCATGATTGCGCCATATCATAAGATGGAGCAAATCTATGTCTGCCATCAAGCAAGTCATGTTCCAAAATAAAAACATGTTGCTTGATTTTCTCGATCTTATCCTGAGAAATGCCTGTTGCATCAGATATTCTTTTGATGTCTGTTTTCATATGTCTAACAGACTCATAATACTGAACAGCGTGTCGTTCAGCTCCTTTACTGTATGGATTTAGCGCTCCGCTTATTGCTCCTGATGTGATTATACCACTTTCCGCCCCATAAGTCAACCTTTTCGGCACATTCTCAGCCTGCAATTTCTGCGCCTGTTCTCGGCTGAAAACAGTAGGTTTCTGACTTCCTGCCTCTTCATCGGGAACTTCCCATGTGCGCTTGCTCCATACGTCCTGCCGCTTTCTGCCGTTCTCGTATGTCACGGTACAGCCGCAGTTGTCGTGACGACGGAAAACGTCATCAGGGATATCCTCGGGGTATCTGTATCGCCCTGCAAGGCGGGTACACCAGGGGCAGCAGCTGCCGTCGGTCTGCCGTTCAACAAAGCATTGCAGCCCTGCCCCCGAACGGAACTTCGCATTGGCTTCGATGAAGTCATCATGCAGAGATACCACAACATTTGATACCGACCTTGCCCTGCGCTTTATGGTATCATCTGACACGGTGGGGTCGCTCAGGCTGTGGGCTATCTGCATGACACGTTCGGCGGGGAAAGCCGCTTTCTGCGGGGCAAGGTGCAGGGCGTTGTGCTTATCAAAGGCAGTCTGTACCGCCGCACACTGCTCGTTTATGTCCTCCCAGCGGTCATGCACCAGCAGCCTGACAAGCTCCTCACGGTCATCAGAAAGTTCGAGCACGACCTCTGCAAGCTGTTCGCCCGTCAGCTCCCCCGAGATGAGCGCATAGTTCATAGTGTCCCCGAAGCTGCCCCTGCCTGCCGCTATCTTTTTCAGCAGTGCCGCTATGCGCTTGTCGGTGCTTATTCTCAGGGTGAGCAGTGCCCTCAGCTCATCTGCCGTCATCAGCATCACTCTCCAGCCCTGTCAGGCGGTGGATATTCTTCTCACCCATGAAATCGGGGTATGCTTGGTTGACCTTGTAGACTGCATCGCCTATGGCGCCTATCGCCGAAGCGTCAGGCTCGAAAATGGGCTGCCATGCAGCTTTGGTTCTCGCAAAGGCTCGCCGCTCGTATGCTATGCCGTCACGCACGCAAGCCGCCAGAAAGCCTGCATTGAGGAAGCCCACACCCATGTTGCGCTGCGCCTTCCGTGCTGTCAGCCTGAGCGCTTCGTGAGATGCCCTGATAGCATCGAAGCTTTGGGGGTTGCCTGTGGTGAAGCCAAGGTCGTCCAGCGTAAGCCCCGTTTCCCCCGCGAACATCGACGCGAGCATCTTCATATGGTCAAGGTGCGGCGCCATGCTCTGCTGCTGGAACTGCCCCATTACCGGCTTTTCGCCGTCTTCGTCCTTTGTTATCTTCAAAAAGCTCGAAAGCGTCGCTGCGTGATTGTCAAACTTTGCTTTCTGCGAAAGTCCCACAACGTATTTCTGCGGTATCGAGTAAAACTCTGCGCCGACTTCTGTTCTCAGCAGCGTCCTCAGTGCATTCTGTGTGATGTCCATACTGAAGCGGCTTATCCTGCTGTGTCCGAAGGGTCTGCGTGCATCAGGACGGTTTATCAGCGGCACCAGCAGCGGTGAGGGAGCAGAGTGCTTCATGATCTCCACAGGGTCTTTACTGCCGTTTTCGTAATATAACGTCTGCCCGGGCAGAAAGTACGCTTCAAGGGCAGGCTGAAAGCTTTCGCCCCTTTCCAGCACCGCATAGCCTTCGGTGAGCAGATGGGTGACAGGGTCGATGACGCCCGTTGCATCGCCGCCGTCTATGCACTCGATGGTCGGGTAGCCGTCGGCACCTCTGCCAATGCAGAGAAAACTGCACGAGGCTATCAGCGCCGAAAGTATGCTGCTGTCAAACAGGATATCCGCATTGTTCTGGGCGTATATCTCATTCAGCAGAAAATCATCTTTTTCAAACCTGTCGAACACCATTCGGTCTGCCACCGAATCCACCGCCTTTGCACACCAGCCCAACGAGTAGGTCAGTGTCAAGAATTCAGGCGGTATCAGTGCATTTATCTTCCGCATATGATTTTTCATTTCGTAGTATCTATACCGCAGGTCAACTCTTTCAGCCTTGCGGGAAAGCTTCTGCCTGAGGTAGTCAATTCCGTATTCCATGCACATTTCCTTTCGTGTATAAGGTGTCAGCGAGAAATATGAGCAGTGACGCCGTTGAAGTCCGAAGCTCCCTTCGAGGGGTCCCCTCCCCCCATATCCCTGCACGAACTTTTCACTTTAGCAAAGTAAAGTGAAAAAGTAAAAATTTATATCTTCTTCCAGTCGATGACCTGCGGCAGCACACGGTTGGATATAAGCTCGGGGCGGCTGTCAAGCTTCACACGCTCAGTGAGCTTATCCGACTTGAAGCGGTTGCAGCACAGATGAGCCAGCTGCAGGTTGGCGATATCCGAAGGGTGCCCACCCTTGTCCACAGGAATTATGTGGTCAATAGACGGCGACAGCGGGTGGGGAAATTTAAAGGAGCGGTCCACTGTCTTGCCGCATATACCGCAGACGGTCTGCGTCGCAAGTATACGAGCTTTATTGTGCTCAAACTGTGCTCTCTGCCGCCCGAACTTATCAGGGCGCCTGGCAGCCCTTTCCTCATAGCTAGCCACGGCTCCACCGTCCTTCCCTCAAACAGATCCTCCCAAACAAAAAGCCCCGACGCCAGCCGGGACTCTTGCAAATATAAGGAGATTAAAAAATGAAATGAAAACCAAATGGTGCTGCGCACGGCTCATGCGCCGTTATGCAGCATACGGAGCTTTCGCCCCGTTGATGTGCGA
>ERZ842401.4625-NODE-4625-length-15846-cov-4.906212_pt1 | contig 15846 bp, 12 predicted proteins | sample MGYA00521270_ERZ842401 | MGnify/ENA primary metagenome ERZ842401 (study PRJEB31892, sample SAMEA3878208) | bioreactor metagenome | biome: Moose rumen | place: Sweden | collected 2011-10 | study: EMG produced TPA metagenomics assembly of the PRJEB12797 data set...
TGTTCACCTCGTCGATGATGCCCTTGTCGTGCGGAGCCAGCACCTGTGCACCGTCATCCCAGTAAGCCTTGTAGCCGTTATACTCGCGAGGATTGTGCGAAGCGGTGACATTGACACCAGCCTGACAACCCAACTGACGGATGGCAAACGAAATCTCCGGCGTGGGGCGGAGGCTCTCGAACAGATACACCTTGATGCCATTAGCCGAGAAGATGTCGGCAACGGTCTCTGCGAACATGCGGCCATTGTTACGGCAGTCGTGACCAACCACCACGGCGCTCTGCTTGCCTGGGAAAGCCTTCAGGATATAGTTGGCAAAGCCCTGCGTAGCCATACCCACGATGTACTTGTTCATGCGGTTGGTGCCAGCACCCATGATACCACGCAGACCACCCGTACCAAACTCCAAGTTCTGGTAGAAAGCGTCAATGAGTTCTGTCTTGTCATGATTGTCAAGCATAGCCTGTACTTCCTTACGTGTCTCCTCGTCAAAGGCCGGAGAGAGCCATACCTTTGCCTGTGCCTCGCACTGGGCAATGAGTTGAGCGTTATTTTCCATAAGTTTGATTTAAATGATTATAGCTTGTTTTAGATTTATACTTACGATTTACAAAGATACACAAAAAATCGAAAACCGATACTACATTTGTATCAATTTTCGATTTTTTTAGCAGTTGGCCCCTATCAACGGACTCACAACCACTTATTTCGGGGGTTGTTCCATCTTACAAGGCTTGTCGTTGGTACGGTATTTCGAAAGCAAGGGGATTTCCTCGCACAGGGCTTCAGCCAATAGTTTGGCCACTTGATGGGCACCCCAGATGTTGTAGTGGGTATTGTCCTGACGGCCTTTCGGCAGTGCAGCATGCTCGCCAGGCTTATACCACATGTGCAGTTTTTTGGAACCTTCCACACCAAGCGACTGTTCCAAATCGTGGGTAATCTGGTTAGCGTCTACGAAATAGCAGTTCATGCGCTCTGCCACATCACGAGGGGCTACGCGATAGAGCCCGTGAGTGTCGACCAGCGTATCACCCTCCACGGTCTTCGGAGCATCCTTGAACGTGGTCTTGCGCAGAGCCTCATCGTCATCGTTCTTCGCAGGTTTGGCTGCAAAATTGCGACGCACCACACAGTTCATCAACACAGGTATGCCTCCATGCTCGCGCGTCTCGCGGACATACTTGGCCAAATTATAGTCGAACGTAGAGCCGGGATCGGTGTGACGGTCCTTGGGTGCTTTCTCATCGTTGTGGCCAAACTGGATGATGACATAGTCGCCGGGCTTCATCAGCTCAAGCACTTTCTGCCAACGGCCCTCGTTCAGGAACGAGAGCGACGAGCGCCCATTGACGGCATGATTGTCCACACGGATGTACCGGTCGTCGAAGTAGCACTGCAAAGCCATACCCCACCCGCGCTCAGGCGATCCTTTCGACAGGTCTTTCTTGGCAGCTGTGGAGTCACCAATGATAAAGATAGTGGTCACCTTGTCCTGAGTCATCGAGGTGAGCACGAAAAGTGCCATTAAGGCAAGAAACAATTTCTTCATTGCTGTTTATTTTTTCACCTTTTCTATGAGTTCTTGTGGGGTCAGCGTCAGCTGTTCGCCGGTTTCCATGTTCTTGAGAGTTACCTTGCCTTCGCTTATCTCGTTTTCACCAGCCAAGGCCACATAGGGAATCTGCTTGGCATTGGCATACGACATCTGCTTCTTCATCTTGGCAGCATCAGGATAGATTTCAGCACGGATGCCATTCGCGCGTACCTTATTTATTATAGGTAGGCAGTAGGCTGTCTCCTTGTCGCCGAAATTGATGAACAGCAACTGGGTGGTGGTGACGGAATCCTTGGGGTAAAGGTCCAACGCACCAAGCACATCATAGATGCGATCGGCACCAAACGAGATGCCCACACCCGAGAGTCCTGGCATGCCAAAGATACCTGTCAGGTTATCGTAGCGCCCACCACCGGTAATGCTGCCTATCTGCACATCAAGAGCTTTCACTTCAAAGATGGCCCCCGTGTAATAGTTCAGTCCACGAGCCAGCGTCAGGTCTAGCTGTATCTCATTGCGCAACATGGGCTCCTGTGCAGCACTATTGCCGCAGCCCACCGGGCCAGAGTTGCTCACTGAACCAAGGGCACCAAGGATGAAACGCAGTTCCTCAACACCCTTCAGACCCGTTTCGCTTTCCTTCAGAACCTCAGCAATGGTGGCCAGTTTCTCTGCATTGGTGCCCGAAAGCGAAATGATGGGCTGCAGTTTTGCTATCTGTTCATCGGTCAAGCCATCCTCGCGAAGCTCCGCATTGACGTTGTCAATACCTATTTTGTCCAACTTATCAATGGCCACCGTGATATCGACAATCTTGTCGGCAGCACCGATGACTTCGGCAATGCCCGTCAGGATTTTGCGATTGTTGATTTTGATTTGTACACGGATGCCCAGACGACTAAACACTTCATCGACTATCTGCATCAGTTCAACTTCATTGAGCAATGAGTCGGAACCCACCACATCGGCATCGCACTGATAGAACTCACGATAGCGCCCCTTCTGCGGACGGTCGGCACGCCATACAGGCTGTATCTGATAACGTCTGAACGGCAACTGCAGTTCCTCACGGTGCATGACCACATAGCGGGCAAAGGGCACCGTCAGGTCGTAGCGCAGACCTTTCTCGCAGAGCTTGGCAGCCAAGTGCAGGGCATTGCGCTCCTGCAACTCGGAATCTGTTGTCTTAGCCAGAAAGTCACCAGAATTCAGTACCTTGAAAAGCAGTTTGTCACCTTCCTCACCATACTTGCCCATGAGCGTCTGCAGGGTTTCCATAGCTGGGGTCTCTATCTGCTGGAAGCCATAAAGGGCATACACCTCACGGATAGTGTTGAAGATATAGTTGCGCTTGGCCATTTCTACAGGGCCAAAGTCGCGTGTTCCTTTGGGAATACTTGGTTTCTGTGCCATTTATTTTCTAACAATAGTCTGTGCACGGTCGGGACCGATGCTGATAATCTTAATGGGAGTCTCTAACTGGGCCTCCAAGAAGTGGATGTAGTTCTTGAAAGCCTCTGGGAACTGGTCTTCACTGGTAAACTGCGTCATATCGGTCTTCCATCCAGGAAGCTCCTCATAGACGGGTTCTATGCCCTGCTCAATATTGTAGGGGAAGTCGCACGTTAGCTCACCATTCACCTTGTAAGCCGTGCAGGCCTTGATAGTGTCAAAGCCATCAAGCACATCGCTTTTCATCATGATGAGCTGGGTCACGCCGTTAACCATGATGGAATAACGCAGAGCCACAAGGTCTATCCATCCACAACGGCGCTCACGTCCAGTCACAGCACCATACTCATGGCCAAGGTCGCGAATCTTCTTGCCTGTCTCGTCAAACAGTTCTGTGGGGAACGGACCGGCACCGACACGGGTACAATAAGCTTTCATGATGCCATACACCTCGCCAATCTTGTTGGGGCCAATGCCTAAACCTGTGCAGGCTCCGGCACAGATGGTGTTCGAAGAAGTGACAAAGGGGTAGCTGCCAAAATCAACATCCAGCATAGTGCCCTGTGCACCCTCGCACAACACACTCTTGCCACTCTTGAGAATCTTATTAATCTCATGCTCGGAGTCAACGAGCGGGAACTGACGCAGATACTCAATGCCCTCCAGCCACTTCTGCTCTACCTCTGTAATGTCATAGTCATAATTCAACGACTTCAGAATGGCCTCATGACGGGCCTTGGCTGCGGCATACTTCTCCTCAAAATTTTCCAAGATATCACCAACACGCAGGCCCGTACGCGATACTTTATCCGTGTAAGTCGGGCCGATGCCCTTACCCGTGGTACCCACCTTGTTCTTGCCTTTCTGTGCCTCGTAGGCAGCATCCAACACGCGGTGGGTGGGCATGATGAGGTGAGCCTTCTTAGAAATGTGTAAACGGCTTTTTAGTTCGTGGCCACTGGCCTCCAGTGCCTTTGCCTCGTCCATAAACAAATCGGGAGCCAACACCACACCATTGCCAATGATGTTCACCTTGCCACCCTGAAAAATGCCTGAGGGAATAGAACGAAGCACATACTTCTGGCCTTCGAACTCGAGCGTGTGGCCAGCATTGGGTCCACCCTGGAACCTGGCAACCACGTCATACTGTGGGGTCAGCACATCGACCACCTTTCCTTTACCTTCATCGCCCCACTGCAATCCGAGCAGGACATCCACTTTACCTTGATTCATTGTTCTTTATCGTTTTGAGTTTTCTTTTTCTTCGCCTTCAACGTCGCCTGCCGCGTCAACTTTGCCTGACAACTGCTACAAATGCCGTAGATGTAGAGACTGAAACCATCCTTGCGGAAGCGTTTCATGTGTACGCCGTTGATGGCTGCAGCTATTTGTGGCGACTTGATTTCTGTCACTTTGCCGCACATGGTGCAGACCTGATGACAATGACCATTGTTGCCATAATATGCTTCATACATCGTGGCGCCCATAAAGCGGTGGCGCACTACAAGTCGCAACTCCAAAAAGAGCTTCAACGTGTTATACAGCGTTGCACGACTTACAGGGAAATTCTTCTCCCCATTTAGCTTTTCACCTAACTCCTCAAGCGTGAAATGCCCATTGATGCTATACACTGCATCCAAAATGGCATAGCGCTCTGGTGTCTTGCGGTGATTGTTCAATTCCAAGTAGCTGGTCAGGATATTCCGTACCGTAGCTTTATTGCTTTCTCTCATTTTATGTGGTTAAACTGGTTAAAAACCGCACAAAATTACTACTTTTTCTTCACATGGAAGCAATAATCATTTAAAAAAAAGTCTAAATTAATGCTTTTAAGTGCACTTTTTGCCATTCGTTCGTAAACCAAGCCCAAATCAGCAAAGCGTATAGCCGCCTGCATGGCCGCCTTACGCACAGAGGGGAAAGGTCCCTGAATGGCAGAAAGCAGTTGGTCGAGAAATTCATTGATGCCGCGCTCGTTAGGCTCCTGCCCATTCATGAAAAGACGGCTCATGACATGAAAGCCACAGAGTTGATAGAGCTCGCGGTCGGAAGCCATCCACTGATAAGCCTTCATCGGAGCATAAGGCAGGTGCTGCCATAGGTTGAAAGCTGCCTGCTCGGCCATCTCCTGCGAAGGCATCTGTTCCATCCAGATGTCCACCACTTCGGGCAGCATCTTGTCTGCCGGCATCACCATCGTGGCCAATATCTTGCACTCACGAATATTCTCTTTCCATAGTGCAATGGCCAAATCATAGTTTTTGCCTATTTCTGTTGCCTGCTCCTTGAGCATGGGCAGGGATGCCCCCCAATTCAGCTTATAGTTCAGCCCCTTGTCACGCATGGAGGCTGCCGTGTGTCCGTCCATCATCAAGCGAAACGACTGCTTGATGGCTTTCAGTTGTTCTTGCGTCTTGTCGTTGGTGTTTGTCATATCAGCGTGGCATATTCTGAACTATAGCGCAACATCTGGTGGGCATAGCTCTCCGTATAGCAGACATCGATATCTGCAATTTCTCCTTGATCATCGAATACAGGCAACAACATGGGATTGATAAATCCCTTGTAGGGGGCCAAATGCAGACGCTCGTAACGGGCAAGCACTTCCTGATGCAGATCGGCATCCACCTTGACGGCGTATTGCTCCACCAGCTGACGAGCTGCCTCATAGTCACCTTCGCTCTTGATGCGCTGTATCTCGGCCAACAGGCGGGCAAAGAGGGTTCGCAAGGCGGCATAGTCAGTAATACGAATATATGTTTTACCATCCCGCTGCTCCAGTTTAATGACATCACCCTTCTCATAGCACCAATGAGCTATCAATGCCCGGTTACGCATATGGGCCTCCTCTATCTGATGGCCAGGCTTGATACGGATGAGTTGGGTCATTAGCCCATTCATAATATAGCTGTAATACTGCGATTTGTAGGCTTCTGCATCAGGCAACAGCCCTAACGCAATCAGTTTCTGGTCGGCAATGTAGTAAAGCCCGAACAGGTCAGCACGGGCTTCCTCTATCGTATTGCCATAGGCTTTCAAGGCATCTGGGTCAGTGCCTGGCAACAATTGTCCACTGCCATGCCCCAAGCACTCATGCAGGTCGGTATGCAAATCGTCGCAGCGGTCACCGTATCGCTCAATCAAATCCAACGTCGGCAGGTCAATGACAAACTCCTCTCGAAATCCGTTGCCATGGGCAGCTTTATTATATGCATCGATAATATTGCTGATAGTGATGCTCTTACTGCCATGCTGCGCACGTATCCAGTCTGCATTTGGCAAATTGATGCCTATGGCCGTCGAGGGATATTCGTCGCCACCTAACATTGCAGCACAAATGGCATTTGCCACGACTCCCTTCACTTGAGGCTTGCGAAAACGCGGGTCTACGGGTGAATGGTCTTCAAACCATTGTGCATTCTGACTGATGGCCTGGGTGCGGCGCGTAGCCTCAAGGTCCTTATACTCTACGATGCCCTCCCACGAGCCTTTCAGCCCTAAGGGGTCTCCATACACTTCGATAAAGCCGTTGACAAAGTCGATACGTCCCTCATGCTCACCAACCCACTCTATGCAATAGTCATTAAACACTTGCAGATCACCAGTTTCGTAATACTTGATAAGCAGACTGATAACACGCTGCTGACGCTCGTTCTCTGTTACCGTCAGAGCCTTTTCCAACCAATACACGATGTGGCGGATAGCATTGGCATATCGCCCTTGGGCCGACCAGACTTCCTCACTCAGCACGCCATCACGCATGACCAACGTAGTATTTAAGCCATAAGATGCCGGCCGCAGCTTGTCGGTTGCGGTCTCTTTCTGATGGGCATAATAGTCTTCTGCCTCCTGCTGGGTCACGCCATCGTAGAAATTACAGGCGGATGTAGCGATAAGGTCTTCACCGTCAGCCTTGTTGACACGCTTAGGAAGCACCTGTGGATTAAAAATAACAGGGAATAATTCGTCGCACATCTGCTCCACGGTTTCTCCAGAACGGAGTGGCAGGCGAGTTGCATCCGTTTGGCAAAGTGCTGCGCGCAAATAGTCACTGCTGAACTCTGGCTGAAATTTCTCGCAACCGTAGTGGTGGTGTATGCCATTCGAAAACCACACACGCTTCAAGTAAACTTCCAAAGCCTTGAAATCTGGGGTATCATGACTAATAGTCAGATTGGTATAGACAGCCTCCAACATCTTACGGATGCGGAGATTATGGCGACAAAACTGGTCGAAGGTGATGTCACGCCCATAAAGTGTCGCTTTGGACAAATAGTAAACAAGCTTCTTCTGAGACAAAGATAATTGCTCAAACCCGTCAAGACGGTATCTGAGCAATTGCAAGTCAGCGAAGCGTTCGTCAGAATATTTCATACTTAGCTTATTTGACCTTTTTAAAAGACTTCTTAGATGTCCTGGTCTTTTCCTTGGGCACTGGAACGAGATGTTGCAGACGATACTCACGCGGAGTCATGTTCACGAGCCGGAAGAAAGATGCATAGAAGGACTGCCGATTGGCAAACCCCACCATGTCACTGACCTCCTCAATGCGCAGCCCCTGATACCTGCGGTCCACGAGGATGGTCATGGCTTCCTCTATTCTAAATTTATTGATGAACGAAGTGTAGTTCATGTGAAACTTCACATTTACCACCGCAGAGATGTAACGGGTGTTGGTTCCCAGGTCTTCGGCAAGCTTTTTGGCTGAATAATTTTTATCCTTATACTTCTTCTGCATGACGATAATGTTCAGGATTCGCTCCTTCATTTCGTCCATCAACTTAGGGCTCACAAGAGTCCGATAGACGGCCTCTTTCTCTTTTTTTTCTGTAATATTATACTTTGGCATACCCTAAATAGTTAATAATTTGTGCAAATATACAAAAAATATTCCACAAACAGAACTCTTTTTTCTAAAAAAAAATTAATAACCCCCATTTTTGCCATTTCAACATAAAAATAGTAGTAAATTTGCATTCGATTATGAAGAAGTTATTAACAATGCTTGCTCTGATGCTTGTCACGGCAGCAAGCGCCCAAACAGCAGATGCCCTTTACAAGGAGGGCAAATCTTTGTATGACGCAAAGAATTATTCCAAGGCTATCGTCAAGTTAAAAGCCGCAGCAGAAAAAGGACACAAGAAGGCACAATACCGCCTTGGGGTTTGTTACGATAAAGGAAAAGGGGTAGCAGAAAACGATGCGTTGGCCTTCAAATGGTACAGCAAGTCGGCTGCCCAAAACTATGCCAAAGCCCAGTATCAGCTTGGTAAATGCTACAAGGATGGTGAGGGTACAGAGAAGAACCGCCAAAAAGCGGTAAGCCTTTTCATGCTGGCAGCCAAGCAAGGTAATGCCAACGCTCAATATCAATTGGGAAAAGCCTACATGAAAGGCAAGGACATAACAGCTGATGAGGGCAAGGCTAAACAGTGGCTGAAGAAAGCTGTCAACAATGAAAAAGACGGAAAGGAAATCCTGCAGAAAATTCGCAAGGATGCGTCATCGGGCGACGAAGATGCCAAACGCATGTTGACGCTGCTGAAGAAATAAAGCCTTAGGAATGTGGGAAGATATTAAAATATCTTATTGCACACACATTATTCCAATTATTTGTTGTACCTTTGCAGTTCAAATTGACTAAATGTTCCCACAGGGGAGTCAAAGAAGTATGCAAGAAGAAATAACAATGTACATGGATAATAAGAACAGGTCGTTCTCGATGATAGCCGACGTAGAAGGCGACTACAGCGACCTGACACATTTGGAAATGCCTGACTCTGTGCCTGTTTTGGCTGTACGCAATCTGGTTTTGTTTCCTGGTGTGGTCTCCCCAATACTGATTGGGCGAGAGTCAAGTATGAAACTCATTCGCAAGGCAGAGAAACAAAATGGCATCATCGGTATCGTATGCCAACGTGACCCAGAAGTGGAAAATCCCATCCGTGCCGACCTCTATGATATTGGTGTGTTTGCCAAGGTGCTCAAGATTCTGACACTGCCCAATGGTAACATAACAGCCATTGTCCAGGGACTGGGACGCCTGAAGCTGATTGAGATTGTCAAATACCAACCATATCTGATAGGGCACTGCATCAATGCACCAGAGGTGGAGCCGGACCGTCATGACGTAGAGTTCCACACTGCTGTGGAAGACCTGCGCTCCCAGACAGCAGAGTATATTCAAATGAGCGATGACATTCCCGATGAGGCAGCTTTTGCCATCAAGAATGTAGGCAATAACATCATGGCCCTGAACTTCATCTGCTCGAACATGCCATTCTCCATTAAAGAGAAAATGGCAATGTTACAGATGGACTCCATTAAAGAACGGCTGTTTAATGTGATGCGTATCGTCAACCGCGAAATATCGTTGCAGACGCTGAAATTGGACATTCGCAACAAAACGCGTGACGACATTGACGAACAGCAGCGCAACTACTTCCTGCAACAGCAAATTAAGAACCTGCAGGCAGAGATGGGCAACGAAAGTACTCCGGAGAAGAAAGACCTGTTAGAAAAGGCCGCCATGAAGAAATGGCCTGAGGAAATCGAGAAATACTTTTATAAGGAAGCAGACAAACTGGACCAATTGAACCCGCAGTCTCCTGATTTCAATGTGCAGTTGACCTACCTGCAAACGCTGGTTGGGTTGCCTTGGGGGGAATACACTGTGGACGACATGAACCTGAACAAAGCCCAGAAGGTGTTGGACCGTGACCACTACGGCATGGAGAAAGTGAAAGAACGCATCTTGGAATACATTGCCGTACTCTCGTTGCGTGGCGACCTGAAATCACCTATACTTTGCCTTTATGGTCCTCCAGGTGTAGGAAAGACTTCTTTGGGCAAGTCGATAGCTGATGCCCTGAACCGCAAGTATGTGCGTGTGTCGTTAGGTGGTTTGCACGACGAGGCAGAGATTCGCGGTCATCGTCGTACCTATATTGGGGCTATGCCTGGCCGCATTATCAAGAACATCCAAAAGGCTGGAAGTTCCAACCCCGTGTTTATTCTGGACGAGATAGACAAAGTAACGCAGAACACACACAATGGCGATCCCGCTTCGGCTCTACTGGAAGTGCTTGACCCGGAACAGAACTCTGCTTTCCACGACAACTATCTGGATGTAGACTATGACCTGTCGAAGGTCATGTTCATTGCCACGGCCAATAATCTGGGCACGATTCCCCGTCCCCTACTCGACCGCATGGAGATTATCGAGGTTAGCGGCTACATCACGGAGGAGAAGTACGAGATTGCCAAGCGACACCTGATTCCAAAAGAAAAGGAGAACACAGGTCTGAACGACAAGAAACTGACCTTCAACAAAGCTGCCATCGAAAAGATAATAGAACAGTACACGCGCGAAAGCGGCGTGCGCCAATTGGAGAAGCAAATCAACAAGGCACTGCGCAAACTGGCCTTCAAGAAGGCACAGGACAATGAACTGCCCTACTCCAAGATAACTCCAACGGAAATTGAGGACTTATTAGGCAAGCCACCTTTCTACCGTGACATCTACCAAGGCAATGCTTATGCCGGTGTCGTCACAGGCTTGGCATGGACCAGTGTGGGAGGCGAAATTCTGTTTATTGAGACCTCATTGTCGAAAGGGAAAGCAGGCAAGTTGACGCTAACGGGCAACTTAGGTGACGTGATGAAAGAGTCGGCCATTATTGCCTTGGAGTATGTCAAGGCACATGTTGATGTGCTGGGCATCGACTACCGCATATTCGACCACTGGAACATCCATATCCACGTGCCAGAGGGTGCAACCCCAAAGGACGGTCCCTCAGCAGGCATCACCATCGCCACCTCTATTGCCTCAGCCCTGACCCAGCGCAAAGTGCGCAAGAACACCGCCATGACTGGCGAAATCACCCTGCGCGGCAAAGTCCTGCCCGTAGGCGGCATCAAGGAAAAGATTCTCGCAGCCAAGCGCGCCGGCATCACAGACATCGTCATGTGCTGTGAGAACGAAAAAGACATTAACGAGATTCCCGAAATGTATCTGCGGGGCGTCAGTTTCCACTATGTGGAGAACGTACAGGATGTGTGGAACTTTGCACTGACTGACGAAGTCGTGGAGAATCCCCTGAAGTTCGACATTCCAGAAGATAAGGACGAGAAGAAATGACGTTTGAAGTACAACATAGCGACAACGCCTCTGATGCCCGCACTGGTTTGATTACGACAGACCATGGCCAAATTAAAACCCCTATCTTCATGCCCGTGGGAACGTGCGGCAGCGTAAAAGGGGTGCATTTCTCTGAGTTGCGTGAACAGGTGAAAGCCCAGATCATCTTGGGCAACACTTATCATCTGTATCTTCGGCCGGGACTTGATATTTTGAAGAAAGCAGGCGGCCTGCACCAGTTTAACACATGGGACCGCCCCATACTGACAGACTCCGGCGGCTTTCAAGTGTTTTCACTGACGGGAATCCGCAAACTGCGCGAGGAGGGTTGCGAGTTTCGCAGCCACATCGACGGTTCAAAGCACATTTTCACCCCTGAGAATGTAATGGACACTGAGCGCATCATCGGTGCCGACATCATGATGGCACTGGACGAATGCCCCCCCGGACAGAGCGACTACCAGTATGCAAAGAAGTCGCTGGGACTGACCCAACGCTGGCTTGACCGCTGCATCAAACGGTTCAATGAAACGGAACCCCTCTACGGCCACCGGCAAAGCCTGTTCCCCATCGTGCAGGGCTGTACTTACAAGGATCTTCGAAGCGAGGCGGCCAAATACGTGGCCGACAAGGGTGCCGACGGCAATGCCATCGGTGGTCTGGCTGTTGGCGAACCAACGGAAGTGATGTATGAGATGATAGAGGTAGTGAACGGCATCCTGCCCAAAGACAAGCCCCGCTATCTGATGGGAGTGGGTACACCCCAGAACATCCTTGAAGCCATTGAACGTGGCGTTGACATGTTTGACTGTGTCATGCCGACGCGCAACGGGCGCAATGCCATGCTGTTTACCTATGAGGGAACAATGAATATGCGCAACCAGAAGTGGCAGGACGACTTCTCACCCATCGACCCCGACGGATGCGACATCGACCGCCTGCACTCCAAGGCATACCTGCACCATCTGTTCAAGGCTCAGGAGCTATTGGCCATGCAAATAGCCTCCATCCACAACCTGGCATTCTACTTGCGACTGGTGACTGATGCTCGCCAGCACATTGAGCAGGGCGACTTCACACAATGGAAACGCTCAGTAATTGACAACTTAGGACGCAGACGATGAAAGAGAAGTTCAGGGACATACTCGCGAAAATGCGCCACTGGTGGCTGCGACTGCTCGTCATGCTCCATCCGCTCATGGAGCGACTACGCCAGTTGCCATGGCATCGGTTGACATGGTTGAAGCGGCTGAACCCACTGCGCTACGTGAAGCGTATGGACTGGTACATCATCAAAAAGTTCATAGGTACCTACATCTACTCCATCATCCTCATCATCTCGGTCTCCATCGTCTTCGACGTCAACGAGAACTTGGCCAAGTTCACGACTAACAATGCACCGCTGCGCGCTATCGTGTTCGACTACTACGCCAACTTCGTGCCCTATTTTGCCAACCTGTTCTCACCACTGTTCGTGTTCATCGCCGTCATCTTCTTCACCTCGAAGTTGGCAGGCAACTCGGAGATTATTGCCATGCTGGCTTGCGGCATGAGCTTCAAGCGGCTGTTGCGTCCCTATCTGGTGTCGGCTGCACTGATTGCCCTGCTGAACTTCTATTTGGGGGCCTACGTCATTCCGAAAGGGACAGTGGTACGCCACGACTTCGAGTCGCTCTACAAGAATAACAAGAAGAACACATCGGCATCGAACATCCAGCTCATGGTAGACCGGGGAGTGGTGGCCTACATGTCGCAGTACGACGACATCCGCAAGACAGGTTACGGTTTTGCCCTGTATAAGTTCGAGAACAAAAAATTAGTGTCGCAGATGAATGCCAACGTCATCCAGTACGACACCATTGCCGAGGAGCGTTACCACTGGAAGGCACGCAACTACAAGATTCGCACACTGAAAGGCATGCGCGAACAGATTACCAGTGGCACGGAGATTGACACGCTCATACAGATGGAGCCCATGGATCTGGTATTCTCCAAGGGACAGCAGGAGACGTTCACGTCACCCGAACTGCTGCGCTATATCTCGAAGCAGCAGGAGCGCGGTTCCTCTAACGTAGTGCAATACGAGGTGGAGTACCACAAGCGCATAGCCTCATCGTTTGCATCATTCATCCTGACCATCATCGGTGTGTCGCTCTCATCACGCAAGCGCAAGGGCGGCATGGGCATGTATCTGGGCATCGGCCTCGCCCTTTCCTTCGCCTACATCCTCTTGCAGACGGTTAGCGCCACCTTCGCCATCAATGCCGACACTCCGCCCATGCTGGCCGCATGGATTCCCAACCTGCTCTACGTTATCATTGCGTACTTCTGCTTCCGGCAAGCCCCAAATTAACGGTAAAAAAGTAAAAAGGTAAAAAAGTGACATTTGAAGAAACGAATCTGAACGACAATATCCTCGATGCGCTCTACGACATGCACTTCGAGGAGATGACTCCCATACAGGAAAAATGCATTCCCGAAATACTGGACGGCCGCGACCTGATCGGCGTGGCCCAGACGGGCACGGGCAAGACGGCCGCCTATCTGTTACCTATCCTCTCCATGCTTGACGACGGCGGCTATCCGCAGGATGCGGTCAACTGCATTGTCATGGCCCCCACCCGCGAGCTGGCGCAGCAGATTGACCAAGCCATGCAAGGCTTTGGCTACTATCTGGAGGGCATTTCCAGCGTAGCCGTCTATGGCGGCAACGACGGTTCACGCTTTGACCAAGAAATGAAAGGGCTGAAGATGGGTGCCGACGTCATCATTGCCACACCGGGCCGACTACTATCGCACATCCGCATGGGGCACGTTGACCTCTCGCGCCTCTCCTTCTTTGTGCTCGACGAAGCTGACCGCATGCTCGACATGGGCTTCTCCGAAGACATTCTCTCCATTGCCAAGCTGTTACCCACTGAACATCAGACCATTATGTTCTCAGCCACCATGCCTGAAAAGATACAGTCTCTCGCGCGTACCTTATTACATAATGCAGTGGAGGTAAAGATTGCCGTGTCGAAGCCCGCCGAGAAGATTCAGCAGTCAGCCTACGTGTGCTACGAGCCGCAGAAGCTGGACATCATCCGCTCACTATTCAAGGCTGGCGAACTGGAGCGCGTCATCATCTTCTCTGGCAAGAAGGACAAGGTGAAAGACATTACCCGCGAACTACAGCGCATGCACATCAACTGCGCACCTATGCACTCTGACCTCACTCAGGCCGAGCGCGACGACGTAATGTATCGCTTCAAAGCCGGACAGGTCTCTGTGCTCGTGGCCACCGACATTGTGGCTCGCGGCATAGACATCGATGACATTTTGTGCGTCATCAACTACGACGTGCCCCACGATGCCGAGGACTATGTGCACCGCATAGGCCGCACGGCCCGAGCCCAACGCGACGGCATAGCCATCACCTTTGTCAGCGACCGTGACATGCGCTACTTCTCAGACATCGAGCGATTTCTGGAGAGAGAGATCACGAAGAACCCGTTGCCAGAGGGCATCGGCGAAGGTCCCGAATATAAAGGCACGGCTCCACGGAAGTCGTCCCGCGGGCGAGGAGGACGCAGCCGTGGCGGAAAGGGGCGCGGCACCAAGGGACATAGCAACAAAAAGCCGCAGGCCAAAGACCAGCCGCAGGCTGACAATCAGGAACCGAAAAAGAAGCGCCGCCACCGGGGCGGCAGGCACCGTGGGGGCAGGAAACCGGCAGAAGTCCCACAGGGTGAAACCAAGCTCCGAGACTTTCGGTAAAAGACTCCGAGACTTTCGGTAAAAGACTCCGAGACTTTCGGCAATAAACTTTCGCAACAACAAAACATTAAATAGCACTAACAATATGAAATACTACAGCACCAATGGGCAGGCGCCCATCGCCGACCTTGAGAAGGCCGTCGTGAAAGGACTGGCAGAGGACCGTGGTCTCTACATGCCAGAGGAAATCTACAAGCTGCCAAAGGCTTTCTTCGACAACATCCAGACGATGAGGTTCCAAGACATCGCCTACAACGTGGCCAGCAACTTCTTCGGTGACGACGTGGATCTGGACGCCCTGCAAGACATTGTTTATGATACATTGCGGTTCGACTGCCCCGTAGTGAAGGTCGAGGAGAACATCTATGCGCTGGAACTGTTCCACGGCCCCACGCTGGCATTCAAGGACGTTGGTGCCCGCTTTATGGCTCGTCTGCTTCAATATTTCCTGAAGAAAGAGGGGGAGGGGGCTCAGGTTAATGTGCTCGTAGCAACTAGTGGCGATACAGGTTCTGCTGTAGCAAACGGTTTCCTTGGTGTCGATGGAATCCATGTTTATGTTCTCTATCCGAAGGGTAAGGTGAGTCCTATTCAGGAATGTCAGTTTACAACTCTCGGTCAGAATATTACAGCTGTAGAAGTAGATGGAGTCTTCGACGATTGTCAGGCTCTTGTGAAGAATGCCTTCATGGACGAAGAACTAAACCATCACATGAAACTGACTAGTGCCAACTCCATCAATGTAGCTCGTTTCCTCCCTCAGGCATTCTATTATTTCTATGCTTATGCACAGATGAAAAAGCTGGGAAAAGCCGATGAAATGGTTGTTTGTGTTCCGTCTGGCAACTTCGGCAATATCTGTTCTGCACTCTTCGGAAAACGAATGGGACTGCCTGTAAAGCGATTTATAGCTGCCAATAATGCTAACGACATTTTC
>ERZ842401.4626-NODE-4626-length-15841-cov-2.952680_pt1 | contig 15841 bp, 13 predicted proteins | sample MGYA00521270_ERZ842401 | MGnify/ENA primary metagenome ERZ842401 (study PRJEB31892, sample SAMEA3878208) | bioreactor metagenome | biome: Moose rumen | place: Sweden | collected 2011-10 | study: EMG produced TPA metagenomics assembly of the PRJEB12797 data set...
CGGCATGAGCTATTACGGCTTTCAGATAATAGAGGCTTTCATCAATGCCATGAATAAAAATTATCTTGTTGACCGTGCTTATTGTGTCTGGCCTGACATGGAAAAATTAATGCGTGAGAATGATAGCCCTTTAAGCTCGGTTGAATACAAGAAGCCGGTGAAAGATTTTGACATTCTAGCATTCACATTACCGCATGAAGCAAGTTACACGAATATATTAACGATACTAAATATATCAGGCATTCCCATAAAGAGTGAAGACAGGGATAAATTATGCCCTATAGTGATAGCTGGAGGTTACGGCGCATATGTTCCGGAAGTCTTGAGCGAATTCATTGACGTTTTCGGCATAGGTGAGGCAGAAGCATTATTGCCGTCATTACTGCCAGTGCTTGAGGATACAAAGGGAATGCAGAGAGATGAAATATTGAAGGTGTGCGCGAATGTCAAGGGCTGTTACGTTCCGTTGTGCTATGACGGTCATACAGTAGAAAGACAAATCACGCACGAAATTTTTATGTTGGATTCTATGATTGTGCCTAGTGTAAGTATCGTACATGACAGGGCAGCTATTGAGTTATTCCGGGGCTGTTGAAGGGGCTGCAGGTGCTGTCAGGCTGGGATGGTCAACAGGCCTGTGCGTGAACGTCCAGTAGAGGAAGCAGCAAACTCAATCCGTAATATTCTGGCTTCAACGGGCTGGGAGGAAGTCGGGCTATTGTCGCTTGCATCGTGCGATTACTCCGGGATTACGCAGCTGATTGACGCAATATCCGGAGACCTTCGGGCAAAATTGAGCCTGCCCAGCTTGAGGATGGACGGATTTTCTGTCGGGCTTGCAGACAGGCTTGAAGGTCTGCGTTCACGTCATGGCAGTATCTCCTTTGCACCTGAAGCAGGAACTCAGAGGCTTCGTGATGTCATCAACAAGGGCATAAATGACGAGATGATAACTTCATGCCTGAAGGAAATATTTTCGCGGGGCTGGGAACGTGTAAAGCTGTATTTCATGATGGGACTTCCTACAGAGACGCTTGAAGACTTGCAGGCTATAGCAGACATATCATATAGGACGCTGAAACTTGGCCGTTCAATGGGACGCAGCAAAAGAGTTAGTGTTAGTGTTAGTGTGTCTGGATTTGTCCCGAAAGCTCATACGCCATTTCAATGGGAGAGGCAGAATAATATAGCTGAACTCAAAGAGAAAGGACAATATATAAAATCTCTTGTACATGACCGAGCATTATCGATTGCGTATCATGAACCGGAGCAAACTTTTCTTGAGGGCGTATTATCGCGCGGAGACCGTAGAACCTGCGGAGTGATATTGCGGGCATGGCAGACAGGGGCACGTTTCGACAACTGGACGGAATATTTTGACCTGACACGGTGGCTTGATGCGTTCGAGTTCTGCGGGCTTGATCCTGAGGACTTCACACGGGAACGCGGAGAATGTGAGGCTCTTGCTTGGGACTTCGTGAATGTCGGTGTGCGTAAAGATTTTCTTTTACGGGAACGCCACAGGGCATATGACGGAGCTTTAACGGTAGATTGTCTTGCTGGCTGTGCAGGGTGCGGATTGGGGTGCATAAAATGAGAGTCAGGCTTGTATACTCTAAGCGTTACGGTGCATGTTTCGTCCCGCATATTGCATTGGCTCAGATATTCTCACGTTCGGCAGTAAGAGCAGGACTTACTCCGGAGATGACGCAGGGATTTTCTCCGCGTGCAAAGATAAGTTTTGCTCCGGAATTACCGGCAGGAGTTGTAGCACTGAATGAACCGGTTGATATGTTCATGCAGGACACGGATAAAGACATCACGGCACTGATGAATTACGCATTACCCGAAGGCTTCAATGTATCCCGCGTAATATTCCCTGAAGATAATTCACCGTCTCTCGGCAAGCTCTGTACTCACGCTGAATATTTATTGCGTTCACGGCGTAATTGCAGCATTCCATCAGAATTTTACGGTGAGGCTGTAGTATACGCAGATTATATTGACGACTGGTTACGGCTCGTTATATCTTCTCCGGCACAAAATCCTATAGGCGGGCTGGTGAAGTTCATGATCAGGGAAAATATTATTGCAGGCTGGCACGAGATCAATATCGTACGTTCAGCTATAGGCTCAATCATCGACGGAAAGGTGATACTTTAATTGCATGACGTAAAAATCATAGCCGATCTTAAGGACAACGAACAATACAGGGTTGCAGTTCTTGAAGATGGAAAACTAGCAGAAATATTCATAGAGTACAGCTTCGATGATGATTTGCTGTGCCCTCATTCATTCAATTCAAGGCAGACAAGGCAGGGCGACATATTCAAGGCAAGAATAGATAAGATTGTCCCGGCAATAAGTGCGGCATTCGTTATACTGTCATCAAAGAGCAGCAATGAACCCCGCAACGCCTTTCTATACATAGAAGAAGGAACAGACATAAAGCCAGGCAATGAAGTATTAGTGCAGGTAATCAAGAATGAACGCAAGAATAAAGCTCCCCGCGTAAGTACAAGGCTCGCAATTCCCGGAAGATGGTTAGTGCTCGTCCCGGACAGCGATGAACTCGGAGTATCCCGGCGCATAACGGACAATCACGAGCGCAGAAGATTAAAGGAGATTGGCGACGAACTCAGGGCAGAAACTCCGGGCTTTGGGGTAATCATACGCACAGCAGCAGAAGGCATCTCGAAGGAATTATTACGGGCTGATATGAACTCGTTATTGTCTCTGTGGCATGACATTAAGGCTAAAGCAAAAAATTCTCCTTCACCTTGCCTTTTATATAGAGATACGGGAATTTTAGGCAGAGTTCTGCGTGATGAAGTTGCAGGCAGTATTGACGAGATAATTATTGATGAGCCTGAAGAATTTTCGGGGACTAAATCACTTGTAGATCGTTTTTACCCGGAGAAGCCTGAAGTTGTCCTGTATACCGGCAATACTCCTATATTTGAGTATTTCGGCATTGAGCAGGAGATACAGAAAGCTATTGACCGTAAAGTCTGGCTCAGGAGCGGAGCATATCTCATCTTCGATCAGACAGAAGCAATGACAGTAATAGACGTGAACACCGGAAAATTCACATCAGCACCGGACATGAGGCACACTACACTAGCTACGAACCTTGAAGCTGCTGAAGAGATCGCAAGGCAGTTACGGCTTCGGGCAATAGGCGGAATAGTTATAGTTGACTTCATTGACATGGACAATCAGCAGGATAAACAGGAATTAGTGTCTCACCTTGAGAAATGCCTAGAGAAGGACAGACAGAAAGCCAGAGTATACAGCATTACACGTTTAGGACTTGTAGAGATTACGCGCAAGAGAGAACGCCCGGACCTCAAGAGTGTATTAACCCGTAATTGCCCGGTATGTATCGATAACGGTTTCGTTGAACGTGAAGAGAATATAGCTATGACCGTAAAACGTTTCATCAGAAAGATTACAGCAAACAATAACGCACAGGCATTCATCGTGCAGACTAATCCATTTATTGCAAGCTATATCTATCATTATCTTGAAGAATGGGAAAGAGAGTTCGGACGAAAATTATTTATTGCCGCAATGAATGACTTTGAGCACGATAAATTCAGGCTGGACTTTCAGGGAAGTATTTGTGATGCTGAGGCAGAAGCTAGGAGCTTGAGACAGCAGAAGGCTATAGTGTATAGAATATGAACGGGCAGCTATATACTACCCGTCTTGTGTTTCAGTTGATGATGTATTCTTGAGGCTGATTATTCCTCCTGCTACTACAAATATTATTCCCGTAAGGCTGAATCCCCACGCTTTAGGGATATATCCGAAAAAGTTATCGAAGAAATAGCGTATCAACAGCATAGCAAAGAATGTTATACCTGTTACGTAATGGCCGCGGTATATATTCACGAGCATTATTATTCCCATGAACAACGCCGAAATTACCGGAAGATATGAGACATACGCCGAGAATGTATCACCTCTCCAGAACTCCGACCACGTGAGCAGAAGCCCGAACAGTCCCAGCATGAGAAGCCCGAAAATTTCAGTGTCATGATGACGTGAGAATGACATTGCCGCACCAAGAACAGACAAAATAATTAGTGTCCATGTTCCTCCGAGACATATACTCATACGCGAGGCAATCAGCAGGACAGTGATTAATATATTGATGGTGAGGTTCACTCTGTCGCGCACAAGAAACCATACACACCACAGAGCTATAACCAGAATGAACGCATTAACGGGCAGGAAGAATGACGATAACGGTTCACGGGACAAATTCACGAACTGAAGCGCAAATATATCTATTGCGTCAATCATGTTCAGATACAGAATGCCGATAACCTGCGACAAGTATAGCTGCCACGTATCACGCGAGATCAACGCCGTAATTATTGCCGGAATAACCCACAGCCCAAGAAATGATGTGAATGACAGCTTATAGTCATACATTCTCGTGATGAGGAATATACCCGCACCAAATATCACGCTTGCCAGCAGTAAAAATGACTGGGCTAATCTTGGCCGGTCTGAATGTTTCGCGAAGTAATATGCCGTCAATGATGCACCGTAAGCTCCTATTATGATTAACACTCTAAGAATCCTATGCAGCAAATGCCATTGAGACGCAATGAAACTCACAAGCCCAAGCCCAAGCAGTACAGTACCGGCAACGAATAATATTTTATGCAGGTTGAATGTCTTAATGTCATATAGTGATAATATCTGTTCTGCCTGTTCTTCAGTGATAATATCTTCTTCCTGCCAGTATTCCACTTCTGACGAAAGAAAATCATGATACTTTTTCCTTATGTCAGGCATATCAGCTCACACGGCTTCCTAATGGTATATCTTTCTCCGGTGTAAGCAGTGTTAATTGTTCGGCCTTACCGTCTTTCTTGACGGACGCACACAAAATCATTCCGTTGCTCTCAACTCCGCAGAGTTTTACGGGCTTCAAGTTTGTTACGAGTATTACGCGTTTCCCTGTGAGTTCTTCGGGCGTAAAGAATGCTTTTATCCCTGAACACACTGTGCGTTTCTCATAGCCTAAATCAACCTCAAGTTTATAGAGCTTCTTTGATTTAGGTATCTCCTCAACGTGAACGACCTGTGCAACTCTCATTTCAACCTTCCCGAAATCATCAATCCCTATTTCCGGCATAGTGTCCGCAGGTTTATCGGGTTTTTGCTGGCTCTTCTCGGCTTCACGTGCTTTCTTCCACTCCTCTATGTCTATACGAGGGAATAACACTTCAGCTTTATGTGTTGTAGTCCCTGCACCATCACCCCAAACGAACGAATCATACTGACACTTTAACGGGTCTTCACTCCGGCCAAGCTGGGAATATATACGCTTCGATGTGTCCGGCATGAACGGAGCAATCAGGAGTGCAGAAAGTCTTAATGCTTCGTACAGGTTCAAGAGTACCCAGCTCAATTTTTCCTGCTGTGATTCATCCTTCGCGAGCTTCCACGGCATTGTTTCATCGATGAATTTATTTGCACGCCCGATAAATTCCCATATAGCTTTTAGTGCTTCATCATAGGCGTAATTGTTCATTGCATCATCAACCCGCTGTAATATTTCCGTAATAAGTTCACTCAACACTGAAGAATTATCACTACATGAAGGCACAACCCCATCACGATAGCTCGCAATCATCTGTAATGTACGGTTCAAGAGATTGCCCAAGTCATTAGCTAGGTCGCTGTTTATCCTGCCGACTAATGCAAGCTCCGAAAAATCACCGTCAAGCCCGAAAGGAACTTCACGCAGCAGAAAATATCTGAATGGGTCAAGCCCGTATGTCTTCACCATCTTGAAGGGGTCTACGACATTGCCGCGGGATTTGCTCATCTTCTCGCTGTCGACAGTCCACCAGCCGTGAGCAATAATTTCAACAGGAAGATTTACGCCCAGAGCCAGAAGCATTAACGGCCATGTTACGCAGTGGAAACGTATAATATCTTTCCCGACCATATGACGGACAGCAGGCCACCATTTCCGGAACTCTTCAGGGTCATCGAGATAACCTACAGCTGCGGCGTAATTGATTAGTGCATCGAACCATACATATATTACGTGCTTTTCATCTCCCGGCACAGGTATTCCCCACTTAAGGCTTGTGCGTGATACTGACTGGTCGCGAACTCCTCCCTTAAGGAAACTCATTATCTCGTTGTAGCGTACTTTCGGCATTACAGCTTTAACGTGCTCTTCATAGTAGCGTATCAATTCCGGAACATATTTGCTTCCCCGGAAAAAATAACTTTCCTCTTCCATCAGGATTAACGGTCTCCCGCAGTCCGGGCAGGTCTTATTCGGTCCCATTGCGTTTTCAGGTACGTATGTCTCATCTGGTACGCAGTAATACCCGGAATATGTCCCCTTGTAGATGTCCCCTTGATCCATTAGCTGCTTGAATATCGCCTGAACTGCCCGTATATGCCTGTCCTCAGTTGTGCGGATAAAGTCATCATTGCTGATGTTCAGGACGCGCCATAAATCCTTGAAGTTAATGTGTATGCGGTCGACTAATGCCTGCGGTGTTATGCCTTGAGCTTCTGCCGCTGCCTGTATCTTCTGGCCGTGTTCATCCGTTCCTGTCAGGAAGTGGACATCATAGCCCTTCATGCGTTTGTATCTGGAAATTGCATCACACGCTATAGTTGTGTATGCGTGGCCTATATGCGGAATGTCATTCACATAATATATAGGTGTGGTAATGTAAAAATTATTCACTATAATTGTTCCTCCATTATAATTCTCTTATGACAATTATATATTTATGGAGGAGCTTATGCACAACAAAAATTTTATTCAGCTTGTTCTTTACGGGATTTTCGGAGTATTAACTACTATACTTGCCTGGTTCATATACTGGGCAGCTACAAGGCTGTTACATTTCGGTACAGCATCAGCAACAGCATGGTCATGGTTTCTTGCCGTACTCTTTGCATATGCCACTAACCGCAGATATGTCTTTCATTCCGATGTTAATACGTTCTCAGGTATCATGAAGGAATGCGGAAATTTTATTCTTGCCAGACTTGGAACAGGTATACTTGACGTTGTGATTATGTATGTGTTCGTTGATATTCTGAATTTCTATGATATGCCGGTAAAAATTATCTCTAATATTATTGTTATCATATTAAATTATGTCTTCAGCAAAATATTAGTCTTTAAGGAGAAGAGAGCATGAATAGATTAGCAGCCACAGCCCGGGGAGATATTCCGGCAGACCTGGTTATACATAATGCCAATGTCGCAAGCGTATACACGAATGAATATGAACTTGCTGATGTTGCAGTATGTTCCGGAGTTATCGCAGGTATAGGCAAAAATTACACTGGCCGCATTAATGTAGACGCAGAAGGCCGGGCACTTATCCCCGGAATGATTGACGGGCACGCACACATAGAAAGTACTATGATGTCGCCTCCGGAATTTGCACGACTTACAGCCTCACGGGGAACTAGTACAGTAATGGCAGATCCTCACGAGATCTCGAACGCTCTGGGAATGTCTGGACTGCAATATATGTTCACGGCCTCGCAGGGATTGCCGGTTGATGTATTCTTCGGTGCTCCTTCATGCGTACCAGCAAGCCCATTCGAGACACCATATGAAGAACTCGACATGAACGCAATAGCCTCAATGTTCCGGAAAGGATACACGCAGCACTTAGGGGAGATGATGAATTTTCCCGCAGTAATCGCCGGTGATGCTGAAGTTTGGGGGAAGATTTTAGCCGCTGGTGATGTGCCTTTAACCGGACATGCTCCGGGAGTATCGGGGAAAGCCCTTAACGCCTATATATCTTCTGGTGTGAACTCGGATCACGAATGCACTACACTTGACGAGGCACGGGAAAAATTATCGCGCGGAATGTGGATAATGATCCGCGAAGGTGCGTCATTCCCTGACCTGAAAACTATACTGCCCATGATTAAGGCTAACCCGTTATATGCGGCTCGGTGTATGGTAGTCAGTGATGACCTTACTGCAAGATATATTCTTGAACGCGGACATATGGACGAGAAGATACGCATAATGATCAGTGAAGGTATTGACCCGTTCGTTGCTCTGCGTATGGTTACGTTATCTCCGGCGGAATATTTCAGGCTCTATGACAGAGGCGGAATTGCTCCGGGAAAAATTGCGGATTTCTCACTGCTTGAAGGAAAAGTAATAGATGAGGGCTTCAAGGTTAAAGAGGTCTGGAAGAATGGTTTGCAGGTTGCGAATAACGGCGATGTTTTCTATAAGTATGAACATGAAGAGCTTGCACCAGTAACGAAAGTAAGAGTGAAAAATATTCCGTCTCAAGAAGCGTTAAAGATTAAGGCAGAAGGGAAATATATTAACGTTATCGGGGTAACTGAAGGGAGCGTAATAACTAAGACATTACAGCTAGAGGCCAAGACACAGGACGGCGTAATAATTCCTGACACAGCAAGGGATATAGCAAAAATAGTAGTGCTTGAACGTCATAACGATACTGGCAGATTTGCGGCAGGCTTCGTTCAGGGATTAGGCATAAAGCGCGGGGCTGTAGGGTCTTCTGTGGCACATGACGCACATAATTTCGTTGTTGCTGGTGCAGATGACGAGTCAATCATTACTGCATTGAAGGGGCTTGCAGATCTCGGCGGCGGTCTTGTCGTGTCAGAAGGCGATAACCTGCGGGCATCGTTCGCGTTACCTATAGGCGGACTGATGAGCTACCTTAAGGGCGAAGATATTGCGGCAGAGCTTGCACGTATGGAGACAGAGGCCGGAAAATTCGGTGTCAGGATTGCACATCCGTTTATGGTGCTGTCATTCTTGTGCTTGAGCGTTATACCTGAATTGCGCATTACGGACCAGGGATATATTGACATCACGAAAAACCCGCCGTTAATTCCATTGTTCAATGATTAATATTATTCGCAGAGAGTTTATATATCTCTGGTATTACTTCACACTACAGCTTGAGCAAATATATATTTATTGGCTGTGGGGTATGGCTATAGGCTCGTTCGTGTCAGTCTTCGGAAAGGAGAAGATACACGGGCTTTTTGCTTCTATGTCCGGAAAAAAGATAAGTATATTCGGGATTATTCCGGCGTGTATTCTGGGCATTGCTTCACCTCTATGTATGTACGGCACGATACCTATTGCGGCCTCATTCAGTGAAAAGGGAATGCGTGAGGATTGGCTTGCGTCGTTCATGATGGCATCAATTCTCCTTAACCCGCAGCTAATCATATACAGTACAGCACTCGGAACAACTGCATCAATCGTCCGTATAGCGTCATGCTTCTTCTGCGGAATATTCGCGGGCTTGGCCGTAAATCTCTACAACAAAATCACTGGCAGAAACTTTTTCACGTTCTCACAGTTCTATGAGATCTCCAATCACGACACAGACCCGAATATATTAATGCGCTACATAAAGAATTTCGGGCGTAATGTCCGGGCTACGGGCGGTTATTTCCTTCTGGGAATATTCTTGACGGCATTGTTTCAGCGTTACGTCCCGGCAGAATCTTTCGCGAGATTATTCGGTAGGCGTAACGGCTTCGGGGTTCTCATGGCGGCAACTATAGGCGTTCCTCTCTATGCGTGCGGAGGAGGGACAATACCATTATTGCAGATGTGGTTAGCTGATGGTATGAGTATGGCTAGTGCAAGTGCGTTCATGATTACCGGGCCTGCAACAAAGATAACGAACTTGGGCGCGCTGAAAATTGTATTAGGTGCATGGAAGTTCGCAGGTTATATTTTATTTGTTATGGCCTATTCATTGATGAACGGCTTATTCGTTGACATATTTTGTAGTTGAAAATGTAGTTGAAAAATATCTTTTAGTAGTTTAATCATGTATTGCTACTTAACTGATATTATAATACTAACATAAATGCAAAAATAAAAATTCATTCACACACGGAGGAAACATCATGCGCAATCTTAAGCAGGACATGAAACAGATAATTGACGGCGCAATTCAAGCAGTACTGCCGGAGAACGCAGTGAAGGAAGCATTACAGCATGAAGCCTTCATCGCACGCAAGGGCAAGGGAAAAATTATCGTAGCTTCAATCGGTAAAGCAGCCTGGAGAATGGCAAAAGCAGCAAGTGATATTCTCGGCTCCGGGATTTCCGGTGCAGTCGTAACGAAATATGATCACTCTATGGGAGATATTCCCGGACTTGAGATATACGAGGCAGGACACCCTGTATTAGATGATAACACACTCAAAGGGACTAAGGCATTACTGGAGCACGTGAAGGGACTTACGGCAGATGATACGGTGTTATTTCTGGTATCTGGAGGAGGTTCGGCACTGTTTGAGCTTCCTGCTGAGGGCGTAACGCTTGAGGACATGAAGGACATTACCGGGCAGTTACTGGCCTGCGGTGCTGACATAGTAGAGATAAACACAATACGCAAACATTTATCCAGCGTAAAGGGCGGAAGGTTCGCGCAGTTATGTGCTCCGGCTAATGTCTTCATGGTTGTGTTGTCTGATGTTCTCGGCGACAGGCTAGACAGCATTGCATCAGGCCCGGCAGCTCCGGATATGTCTACGAGTGAAGAGGCTATTGCGATCATCAAGAAATACGGGCTTAACGTCAAACCCGAATTGATGTCAGTATTATCGCGTGAGACACCGAAGGAACTAGCCAACGTTACAGCAGTAATTACCGGAAGCGTTACGGCATTGTGTCAGGCTGTATGTGTTGAGGCAGGCAAAAAGGGTTATGCTCCTCTGGTACTCACTACAACGATGACATGTGAAGCAAGGGAAGCAGGATCATTCATGGCTTCTGTTGCTCGTGAGGTTAAGACTTCGGGAAGGCCGGTTAATGCTCCGTGTGCAGTGATTGCGGGCGGTGAAACTGTCGTACATTTGACGGGTAAAGGACTGGGCGGACGTAATCAGGAATTCGCGCTCAGTGCTGCAATGGGTATTTCAGGGCTTGATGGTGTAGTGATTGCCTCGTTAGGGTCTGATGGTACTGACGGGCCGACTGATGCCGCAGGGGGAATTGTTGACGGTAAGACAGAATATCAACTCAAAGCTAAAGGTGTAAGCATTCCTGATGTCTTGAGGAACAATGACGCATATAACGCACTCAAAGCTGTTGACGCTCTATTGATGACCGGGCCGACCGGGACGAACGTCAATGATGTTGCAATAGCCCTAATAGGATAGAACACAGGGGGATTGATTTCCCCCTAAATATCACGCACTGCCATAGCCGCACCGATTAGACCAGCCTTATAGCCTAAAGTACAGCTCACGATTTTAGCGTAACTCACTTCTATATCATTCATGCCGTAAACTTCCGGGCGTATCTTCTCACGTAACGGCACAAGTAATCTTTCTCCCTGTTTGCCGATACCTCCGCCTATGCTGATTATTTCCGGGTGAAGTCCGTTGATCAGGTTGACCAGTCCGCAAGCAAGATAGCCTGTGTACTCGTCAATAACTTTCAGTGCTGCAGGGTCTCCTTCATCGCCTGCAAGAAATACTGTATGTCCGCTGACTTCTCCTTCATCACGTGCTATAGCTGCAAGTTTGCTGTCAGGGTTTTCTGTGATTGCCTCTTTCGTCATGTTGATTAGTCCTGTAGCAGAAGCATAAGCCTCAAAGCAGCCATGTCTTCCGCAGTTGCATTCACGTCCGCCGTAATTTATGACCATGTGTCCGAACTCACAGCCCCGTACGATTTTCCCATCAACAATATAGCCGGAGCCTACACCAGTCCCTAGAGTGATAATCATTGCGCTTGAAGCTCCCTTAGCACTTCCCGCAATAACTTCACCCAATGCCGCAGCGTCTGCATCGTTCTCTAGTCTTGCCGGCATGTTCAGGGCAGCACTCATTTTCGGGGCAATAGCAAAATTCTTCCAGCCTAAATTACAGTTATAGGGCACTATGCCGTTCTCGCTGTCAATAAGTCCCGGTGAGCCTATGCCTACAGCCTTAATGTCCTGCCTGTCAACTCCTCCGGTAGCCTCTATAGCTATATTTACTGCTTTGAGTATGTCCTGTAATACTACGTCTTGAGGTCTGTCTGCTCCTGTTGGGATTGATGATTCACTGATGATTTCCCCGCGGTCATTCACTACTCCGGCTTTAAGGTTAGTTCCGCCGATGTCCACTCCGATATAATATTTCATGTTATCATCTCCTATCTATGGAGCATTATATTATCATGAGGTGATTGCTATGCGTAAATATTTTATCGTGCTGTTATTGTTATTGGCCGGGCTGTTCTCTTGGGCTGTGTCTCCTGTACATGAATATACACAGCATGGATTTTCTATGAATACCGTAATCAGAATGTCAGTTAATTCAAATGATGATACTCTGCTAAATCGTGCGTTCTCTCTATTGAACCAGCTGGATAATGAATTGTCCATGTATAATCCTTCGTCGGACTTGGCCGCGGTTAATGCCTCAGCAGGCAAAGAAAAGTATTTTGCTCCGGCAGAAGTGATTGAAGCTGTAAGAAGTGCTGTTAGAGTTCATGACATTACGGGCGGTGCGTTCAATCCGTTAATTGGTGCAGTAACGCGCCTATGGAAGATAAACCAGAATGACGGGACAATACCGACGAGTGAAGAAATACAGAATGCCTTATCACTAACGGACATGAATAACCTAGAGATTACGGACAAATATATATTCCTGAAGCGTGAAGGTTCTGTGCTGGACTTGGGAGGACTGGCTAAGGGCTATGCTTCTGACAGGCTCGCGCAGTTCTTCCGGGATAACGGTGTGAAGTCAGGATTAATCGATTTAGGCGGAAATGTCTACGTTGTCGGGACAAAGCAGGACGGCAGTAATTGGCGTATAGGCATAAGAGATCCTCTTGACCCCCGCGGAATGCCTGTGCTTGTTGCGAGTGTCCATGATACTTCGGTGATAACTTCGGGTAACTATGAACGCTTCAAGATAATTGACGGGAAAAGATATTCACACTTCTTTGACCCTAAGACAGGAGAGAGCGTCAACAGTGATTTACTGTCAGTTACGATAATCACTCCTGATGGTGCACTTGCTGACGGACTTGCTACGGCGTTCATGATTATGGATTTCGATACATCAAAGCAAATACTTCAGGGACTTCCTGACGTTGGGGCAGTATTCATCACACAAACCGGAATAAGCGCGACAAAAAATCTTGAAGGAATATTAACCGGAACGAGAGAAATATTATTCTTTTAGTGGTTATATTTTATGCGTTCAGTGATGAGCCTGACAAATTCCTGCATATCCCTTTCCTGCATGGGCAAAGCGTTAATCTCGTTTATTCTTTTATCCAGCCTGTGCCACATTAAGGACGAATAGAGATCTTCCCACTTCTCTTTTTCGTTCTTATTTTGCGGCAGCTGTGATAGAAGCTCAATACCTCTATTGATGAATGACATGCTAACAGTGTCAGGCTGTCCGGTCATGATGTCCATGAAGCAATTTCGGGGCGTTCCTTCGCTGAATATGCCGTGAATCTCCGCAAGGTCTAAATTTCTGCGCAGGGCTTCAGACTTGTACAGCAATGCACATAATCCGGCCTCAAGGTCTATAGTGTCCTGTTTGGGTATGATTATATCCTGTTGGGGCTGGACATTTTCAGGTTCAGCTATGTACTGCTCAATGTCTGAAGGTCTAAGGCTCAATGTGTCGCATATCTCCCCTTTATGGTCAATAACGTCTAACCTGTCTAATCGTGATAACTGGCTGAAAAATTCCTGAAGGACTTTGCGTCTTCCTGCTGTCTCCATCATTTTAGGTGCAATGAAGCTCAAGTGATGAGATATTAGGGACTTGGCCGAATTAACTGCCTCCTTGAAGTCTTCCGTGTCATGAGTGCTCAGGAACTCGTCGGGGTCTTTGCCTTCCGGTAAATTTATCACCCTAACGTCAAGCCCATGTTCTGCGAGTGTATACATGCTCCGTAATGTTGCGTTCTGTCCTGCTGTGTCAGTGTCGTAGCACATGTAGCATCTGTCAGTGAAGCGTGATATTAGTTCCGCCTGAGTGTCCGTAAGTGATGTACCCAGAGAAGCCACAGTGTTAGCCCAGCCGGATTTATGCAGCCGTATAGCGTCCATATATCCCTCAACTAGAATTGCGCTGCCTCGTTCACGTATTGATTTGCGGGCAGTGTCGAGAAGGTAGAGATTATTGCGCTTGCGGTATGTGCTGCTTTCAGGGCTGTTGATGTACTTTGCTCCTTCCCCGTCTATGAGCCTCCCGCCGAATGCGATAATTTTTCCGGTAATGTCCTTTATCCCGAACATTAATCTTCCCCGAAATCTGTCGTAAAAATTTCCCTGTCTCCCATTGAGTGCAAGACCGCAGGCTAATATCTCTTTGTCCGTGTATCTCTTTTCCCTGAGATGACGTATCAAGCTGTCCCACGAGTTTGGCGAATATCCCATCGCGAACCTGTCAACGTCAGAAGCATTCATATTCCTGCGTTTCATGTAGCTTCTTGCTGCTGTTCCCTGAGCTGAGACAAGACATGACCGGAAGAACTCTGCGGCAGTATTCAGGACATCATAGAGATTTCTTGTGTGTTGAGACGAACGGGAAGGAATTTTTACCCCTGCACGGTCAGCCAATAGGTTTAACGCTTCAGGATAAGATATATTTTCGGTCTTCATGATGAAGGTGAATATATCTCCTGCTTCATGACAGCCGAAACAATAATATGTCTGCGTGTCAGTGTAAACATGAAATGACGGTGTGTCCTCCTGATGGAACGGGCATAACCCCATAAAGCCGCGGGATGATGGGCGGAGACGTATTTTTTCGCCGATAATGTCCTCAATCGGTAATGAGGTTTTTATCTGATGTATTAGTTCGTTATTATTGCTGTTCGTGTTTTGCATGATTTCTTGATTATAATATGTATGTGAAATATATGAAGGAGAAATTTATTCATGAAAAAAATAATATTTGCCGCATTACTTGTAGTGATAACAGCTTCAAGTGTGTGCTATGCAGATGAAGTTGAAGACCTTTTAGGGTATTACGTCAACAGGTTCACGCCGGAAAAAGCCGAGCTTGTTATATCAGAGAAACCTGACGCAACGGGAAAATTCAGTGATATTTACATGAACTTAACCGGAGTAATGATTGAAGGATTGAGATTGAACCGCCTTGCATTCAGAATGAGGGGTGTACAGTTCAATAAGCCTTCAGAGTGGAAGAAAGGCAATGTTAAGTGCACCGACGCAATAAAAATTGACGCTATAGGTGAACTCTATGAAAGGGACGTGAATAAAGCAATAGAAGCTAAGACGTTCGGGAAAAAGGACGGTCATTGGCACGATATGAACCTGAAGATTACCCCTCAAGGTCTCAAAGGCAGAGGCTATTACACTGCAACAGTAATGATAATTCCGCTTGATATATTACTTGAGATAGACAGCGGGTTAAAGGTCGTTAAGGGTACGGAGTTATGGCTGAATAATCCGCAGGTCAAGGTGAACACGCTGGATGTTCCTGACTACGTAACGAGACAGGCATTAACGAAAATACAGCCAATAGTAGACCTGAAGAAAATATCACTGCCTATGACACTGCATAAAGTTGACCTGAAGAAGGGAGTTGCGACACTCTCAACAAGGACACTTCCGAAGCCGCTTACAGATGGGATAAAGTATTCATACTCAAAGTAGAAAAATAATCATGAACAGCATTGACAGGAAGCGTTATATCTGGGTTGTAATTTCTGCATTGGTTCAGGGGCTTTTGCTGGGAGTTTATGCCCTCGTCAAATCCCGGCCTATAGTATGTATGCCTCTTAATGTAATATTTCTTGTGCCGTTCGTCTTCTGGC
>ERZ842401.4627-NODE-4627-length-15839-cov-22.333819_pt1 | contig 15839 bp, 28 predicted proteins | sample MGYA00521270_ERZ842401 | MGnify/ENA primary metagenome ERZ842401 (study PRJEB31892, sample SAMEA3878208) | bioreactor metagenome | biome: Moose rumen | place: Sweden | collected 2011-10 | study: EMG produced TPA metagenomics assembly of the PRJEB12797 data set...
CCTTGTTGACGACCCAGACCTCGTTGAGCTCGTTGTTGAAGAGGTTAAGGATGTTCTTAAGGAGTATGGTTTTGATGAGAATACTCCAATCATTCAGGGTTCTGCATTCAAGGCTTTGGCTGACGGTGCTTCTGCTGAGGATACAAAGTGCATTGAAGAGCTCTTGGCAGCAATGGATACATGGTTCGATGACCCAGTTCGCGATGACCAGAAGCCGTTCTTGATGCCAATTGAAGACATCTTCACGATTTCTGGACGTGGTACTGTTGTTACAGGACGTATCGAGCGTGGTGTAATCAATATGAACGACCCAGTTGAAATCGTTGGTATCCGCCCAACAGCTCAGTCAACAGTAACTGGTATCGAAATGTTCCAGAAGACTCTTGATCAGGGACAGGCTGGTGATAATGTTGGTATTCTTCTCCGCGGTGTTGAGAAGAAAGATGTTGTTCGCGGTCAGGTTTTGGCAAAGCCAGGTTCAATCAACCCGCACACAAAGTTCGAGGCTCAGCTCTATGTTCTTTCAAAGGAAGAAGGTGGACGCCACAGCCCATTCTTCTCAGGCTATCGCCCACAGTTCTACTTCAGAACAACTGATATTACAGGTACTGTAGAGCTTGAGGCTGGTACAGACATGATTAAGCCTGGTGATAACGCAAAGATTATCGGTACTCTTATCCACCCAATCGCTATGGATGAGGGGTTGAAGCTTGCTATCCGTGAAGGCGGTCACACAATCGCTTCAGGACAGGTTACAAAGATTATCGAGTAGTTAAGATGTGAACAGGGTTAGTTATATTGTAGAATTAACCCTGTTCATTGGAGGAATAATGGCCAACGAGAAGATTCGTGTCAAGCTTCGTGCTTTTGACGTTGAGCTTATCGATCAGAGTGCAAAGGCTATCGTACAGACTGTACGCAAGGCTGGAGCAAAGGTAAGCGGACCTATTCCGCTTCCTACAAGAATCAATAAGATTACTGTTTTGCGTTCACCGTTTGTTAACAAGAAATCACGCGAACAGTTTGAAATGAGAACTCACAAGCGTCTTATTGATATTCTTGAACCAACAGCTGAGGTTATGGACCACTTGATGAAGTTGGAACTTCCTGCTGGTGTTGATGTAGAAATTAAGCAGTAAGTCTTTTATAGATTCTGTTATATAGAAGAGTATAGAAGAGTTCTGCCAAAGGTACGGTCCCTTTTAGGTCAGGGATGGCGGTCTATAGGAGTTATTCAGATGAAAGGTCTGATTGCAAAGAAAGTTGGCATGACACAGGTTTTTGATGAAAACGGAAACCTTACACCGGTAACCGTGATTAGCGTAGAGCCTAATACAGTCATTGCTAAGAAAGACAAAGAAAACTGCGGTTATGATGCAGTTGTTCTTGGTGTTGAAGATCTTAAGGCTAACAAAGTTTCAAAGCCGTATGCAGGTCAGTTTACAGACGGTATCGCACCGAAGCGCAATTTGAAAGAATTCCGCGATTTTGAGGTTGAAGTCAATGTAGGCGACAAGCTTGGTGTAGAGCTGTTTGAGTCTAGTCGCTATCTTGATGTAACAGCTACATCTAAAGGTAAGGGCTTTCAGGGTGTTATGAAGCGTTGGGGCTTCCATGGTGGACGTGCAACACACGGTTCAAAATTCCATCGTGAGCCAGGTGGAACAGGCGAGTGTACAACTCCTGGACACAGCTTCAAGAATACAAAGCTTCCTGGACACATGGGTGCTGTTCGTATTACTGTTCAGAATCTCAAGGTTGTGAAAGTTGACCCAGAATTGAAGGTTATCATGGTTCGCGGTTCTGTACCGGGAAATAAAGATTGCACGCTGATTGTTAAGACTGCGGTCAAGAAATAACGACGGGGAATAAGATGGAAAAGAAAGTCTATTCTGTCGATGGTAATGAACTAAGAACAGTTACACTTGATGATAACGTGTTCGGTCTTCCGGTAAACGAAGATGTCATTTACTATGCCATCAATAATGAATTAGCAAATTTGCGCACAGGCACGGCTTGTACAAAAGGTCGAGCTGAAGTGCATGGCAGCAATAATAAGCCATATAAGCAGAAGGGTACTGGTAATGCTCGCCGTGGTGATAAAAAATCACCTATCACAGTTGGTGGCGGTGTTGTATTCGGTCCAAAACCACGTGATTTCAGCTACAAATTGCCTAAGCAGGTTAAACGTTTGGCATTGAAGAGTATTTTGAGCCTTCAGGCACAAACAGACCGTCTTACAGTTGTTGAGGATTTTACGGTTGAAAGTGGTAAGACAAAGGATTTGAAGAAAATCCTTGATAAGTTTGCAAAAGATACACGCACAGTTGTTATTTTGAAAGATGATGATGAGCTTCTTAAAAGAGCTGCTCGCAATCTCCACAATGTGCATTTCTTAGCATATAACCGTCTTCGCGCTCATGACCTCTTCTATGGAAGAAAGGTTATCGTGCTTGAGAGTGCGGTGAAAAATCTTTCAGATTTTTACAAGTCTGAAACGGAGGCTGAATAATGAATTATGTAGATGTTCTTATTGAGCCAGTTTTGTCAGAGAAGGCAACTATTCTTCGTGAATCAGGGAAATATACATTCAAAGTTTCTTCAGCTGCATCTAAGACACAGGTGAAAGAAGCTGTTCACAATCTTTTCAATGTTAAGGTTGTTGATTGTACTATTGTGAATGTTCATGGCAAAGAGAAGCGGGTACGTGGTCGTCCCGGCAGAACTGCCAGCTGGAAAAAGGCAATAGTTAGCCTTGCTCCTGGTGAAACAATTAAGGTTTTCGAAGGTCTTTAATCCTTCCATAATGTAAGGGGAACCAGATGGCTCTTAAAGTTTATAAACCATATTCAGCGGGTACAAGAACTCGTATTGATTTGGTTAGAGAAGACTTGACAACTGATAGACCATTTAAAGGTCTGACTTCAGGTATGAAGTCTAATGGTGGACGCGGAGCTGGTGGACGCATTTCTGTACGTCATCAGGGCGGCGGACACAAGAGAAAGTATCGCACTATTGATTTTAAGCGTGATAAGCATGGTATTCCTGGAACTGTACGTTCTATCGAATATGACCCAAACCGCAGTGCTAATATCGCATTGATTTTCTATGCTGATGGCGACAAGCGTTATATTATTGCACCAAAAGGTTTGATGGTAGGACAGAAAATTATGTCTGGAGAGAATGCAGCTCCAACTGTTGGAAATGCACTTCCTCTTTCTGCAATCCCAGTCGGTTTCACAATTCATAACATTGAATTGACATTGGGACGTGGTGGACAGCTTGTTCGTTCTGCAGGTGCGAGTGCTTTGGTTGCTGCAAAAGAAGGTGAATACGTTACTATTCGTCTTCCGTCAAGCGAAATGCGTCGTGTAAATGCAAAATGCTATGCGACGATTGGTGTTGTTGGTAATGAAGAGCGTATGAACGCTTCTCTTGGTAAGGCTGGACGCAAACGCTGGTTAGGTATCAGACCTACAGTTCGTGGTATGGCTATGAACCCTGTTGACCATCCGCTTGGTGGTGGTGAAGGAGCAGGTAAGGGTAGAAATCCTGTTACTCCTTGGGGACAGCCATGTAAGGGCTTCAAGACTCGCAACAAGAGAAAGACGTCTAGCAAGTTTATTGTTTCACGCCGCAAGAAGTAGTTGCATAGGAGTTAACTGTGTCAAGATCTGTTAAAAAAGGTCCTTTCGTAGAGAAGAGCCTTTATAAAAAGGTTATCGAGATGAATAAAGAGTCTGACAGGAAGATGATTAAAACATATTCCCGTTGCTCAACAATCATCCCAGAAATGGTAGGAAATACTATTTCTGTATACAATGGCAAGTCATGGATTCCTGTATATGTTACAGAAAATCTAGTTGGACACAAGCTTGGCGAATTTTCTCCAACTCGTACATATCATGGACATGGCGGTTCTGATAAGACCGCAAAGAAATAATAGGTGGATACGATGGCTGAAAATAAAGGATATATAGCCACTACAAAATTCTTGATTGCGTCACCTACAAAGGTTCGCCCTGTAGCAAGACTCGTTTCAAGAAAGTCTTGTACTGAGGCAATGGCAATCCTTGCTAACATGCCCCAGAAGGGTGCAAAACTTATCAGCGGTACTGTGAAGTCTGCTATGAGCAATGCCTTGAATCAGAACAAGAAACTTGATGAAGATATGCTCTATATCAAGGAAATTCGCATTGACGAAGGTCCGAGATTAAAGAGAGTTTGGTTCCGCGCACGCGGTAGAGCTGACCAGCTCTTACGCCGCATGTGTCACATCACTGTGATTGTCGACGAAAAGGCAGGTAAGTAAGATGGGTCAGAAAGTAAATCCGATAGGTCTTCGCCTCGGAATTAACAAAACATGGCAGTCTCGCTGGTATGCAGCTCCTAATGACTATGCGGATTTGTTCCTTGAGGACATCAATATTCGCAAGTTGGTAAGAAGTCTTCCAGAGTGTCAGAATGCTGATATTGCTGAGATTGAGATTACAAGACACCCACAGCGTGTAACGATTACGATTCACACTGCACGCCCTGGTGTTATCATTGGTGTAAAGGGTGCTAATATCGAAAAGATTAGTGCTGAAATCACTAAGAAGCTCAATCTGCAGAAAGTTCAGATTAAGATAAAAGAAGTGAAGCGTGCTGAAATCAATGCTTCTTTGATTGCACAGAACATTGCTCGCCAGCTTACTGGTCGCGGTTCTTATAGAAAGGCTTTGAAGCAGGCTAGTGCTAATGCTATGAAGTCTGGTGCACAGGGAATCAAGGTTCGCCTTTCTGGTCGTTTGGGTGGTGCAGAAATGACTCGCACAGAAGAGCATAAGGAAGGACGTGTTCCGCTTCATACACTTCGTGCTGATATTGATTATGGTTTCATCGAAGCTCACACGAGCTATGGCTTGATTGGTATCAAGGTTTGGGTATATAATGGCATGAACTATGGTCATCAGTCAAATGATGATGCTGGTGAGTTGGCTAGAAAACCTCGTTCTAATCACGCTGATTCAGCTGGAAACCGTCCAGCAAAAGCCTCAAGGAGTTAAGTAAATGCCTCTGAGTCCTAAAAGAGTAATGCATCGCAAGGTGCAGCGTGGTAGAGAGCATGGCTTTGCTACCCGTGATAATAACATCGACTTTGGAGATACAGCTCTTGTTGCAATGGAGCCAACATGGTTGAACGCTCGTGTTATCGAAGCTGCTCGTATTGCTATTAACCGCTGCATTTCACCAAAAAAAGGTAAGATGTGGATTCGCGTATTCCCTGATAAGCCGATTTCTAAGAAACCTGCTGAAACTCGTATGGGTAAGGGAAAGGGCGCACCAGAGTTCTGGGCTGCTGTTATTAAGCCAGGAATGATTTTGTTTGAGGTTGCTGGTGTTGATAAAGCTACTGCTGACCGTGCTCTTACATTGGCAAGCAGCAAGTTGCCAGTAAAGACAAAGATTGCTTATAAGCCTGTACAGTACTAAGGAGGAGTGAGATGGCTGATTCTAAGAAGAAGAATTATAAAGACTTGTCTTACTCTGAATTGGTAGCACAGAGAGATGAGCTTGCAAAGAAGTACATGGACTTGCGATTTCAGAAAATCGTAGGACATGTAGATAATCCAATCCAGAAACGTACAATGCGTCGCGAGATTGCACGCTTGAATACGTTCATTCGGCAGAAAGAGATTGCCGGAGAGAATAAGTAGGAGCTGACCCGTGGAAAATCAGGTTGCTAAGACTGAAAAGGGTTCAAAGCGTTCTTTTGTTGGTGTTGTAACAAGCGATAAGATGCAGAAGACTATTGTTGTTGCAATCAACACAAAGAAAATGGATCGCCTTTACAAGAAATATGTCACTTGGACAAAGAAATATAAGGCGCATGACGAGAATAATGATGCACACATTGGCGATACTGTTCGTATCGTAGAGTGTGCACCAATCAGCAAAGATAAGTGCTGGCGCTTATCTGAGATTATTGAACGTGCAAAATAAGGTGCAGGAGTAAAGAACTATGCTTCAGATGCAATCAACTATGACTGTTGCTGATAACTCAGGCGCAAAGCTCGTTCAGTGTATTAAAGTACTCGGCGGTTCACACCGTCGATACGCTGGTATCGGTGACATTGTTGTGGTAGCTGTTAAGGATGCAATTCCTACATCTACCATTAAGAAGGGTGCAGTTGAAAAGGCTGTAATCGTACGCGTGGCAAAAGAGTATCGCCGCCCAGACGGAACATATATTCGCTTCGATGATAATGCTTGTGTCATCGTTGATGAGAACAAGAATCCAAAGGGAAAGCGTATTTTTGGTCCGGTAGCTCGCGAGCTTCGTGATATGGATTTTATGAAAATCGTATCACTCGCACCGGAAGTTCTGTAAGGAGTTTTGAGAATGAGTCCAAAATTCAAGATTCACAGAGACGACCAAGTTGAGATTATTGCTGGCAAAGATAAGGGAAAGCGTGGAACAGTTGTAAAAATTGACCGTGAAAAAGGTTGTGTGATTGTTTCAGGCGCGAATCTTGTGAAGAAAGCTCTCAAGAGACGCAGCCAGCAGGATCAGGGCGGAATTGCTGAAGTTGAAGCACCGCTTGATATTTCTAACGTTGCTATCGTCTGCAAAAAATGTGGACCTGTTAGAATCGGTTACAAGATTGACGGCGATAAAAAGATTCGTGTCTGCCGTAAATGTGGAGAAGCACTGTAATGGAAAATTACGTACCACGGCTTAAGAAAGTCTACAAAGAAAAGTATGCTTCAGAGCTTTTCAAAGAGCTTGGATATACATCTACTATGCAGGTTCCAGCAATCAAGAAGATTGTTGTGAGCATGGGAGTTGGAGAAGCACTTACAAACAAGAAACTTCTTGATGCTGCAGTGGCTGATTTAACAGCGATTACAGGTCAGAAAGCGGTTAAGACAAGAGCTCGCAAGAGTATTGCAAACTTCAAGCTCCGTGAGGGCAATGAAGTTGGTGCTATGGTAACTTTGCGTGGCAATATTATGTATGAGTTCCTTGATAGACTCATCAATGTTGCTTTGCCACGTGTTAAGGATTTCCGTGGTATCAAGGCTACTGGTTTTGATGGTCACGGTAACTTCTCTCTTGGTATTACTGAGCAGATTATTTTCCCAGAGATTGATTTCGACAAGATTACGAAAATCGCTGGTATGAATATTTCTATTGTAACAAGTGCACGCACAGACAATGAGGCTCGCGCATTGCTTACAAAATTCAATATGCCGTTTAGAAAGTAAGAGGAAGTTGCATGGCTAAGAAATCAATGATTATCAAGGCGAACCGCACTCCAAAGTTTAAGACACGACAGTATAATCGTTGTCACATTTGCGGTCGTCCGCATGGATACTTGCGCAAGTTTAAGATTTGCCGTATCTGTTTCCGTAAGTTAGCAAGTGAAGGCCTTTTGCCAGGCGTCACGAAGTCTAGTTGGTAGAGTGGTAGGAGAGATAAAATGGCAGCTTCAGACCCTATAGCAGATATGCTTACTAAAGTCAGAAATGCGGCACATGCCCGCCACGAGAGTGTAGATATTCCTACATCGAAGCTTAAGCTGGAAATCGTGAAAATTCTGAAGACAGAAGGTTACATCAAGAACTTCAAGAAAGTTACAGATGATGCAGGTCATAGCATTATTCGTATTTCTTTGAAGTATGATGATAAGAATCAGTCAGTTATTCATGGTGTGGAGAGAATTTCAACTCCTGGTCGCCGTGTGTATTCTGGCTACAAAGATATGCCTCGTGTTTACAATGGCTATGGTACAATCATCGTTTCAACTTCTTCTGGTGTTACAACAGGAAAGAAGGCTTCTGAGAAGATGATTGGTGGTGAATTACTCTGCAACGTTTGGTAATAGGAGGAAAGAATGTCTAAGATTGGAAAACTTCCTGTTGCTATTCCTGCAGGTGTTACAGTAACCGTTAATCCAACTGATGTTGTTGTAAAAGGTCCAAAAGGCGAACTTAAGCAGAATTACAACGAGAATGTAAAAGTTGAAGTAAAAGGTTCAGAAGTTATTGTAACTCCTGTTTCTGATACTAAAGTTGCAAATTCTGCACATGGTCTTTATCGTAATCTTATTCATAATATGGTTACTGGCGTTACAACAGGTTTCACAAAGTCTTTGGTAATCACAGGTGTTGGTTACAGAGCTGAAGTTCAGGGTAAGATGCTTGTAATGAATCTTGGTTATTCATCAGATTTCATTGCTCTTATTCCAGAGGGATTAACTGTTGTTGCAGATGCACAGGGAAAAATCACTGTCAGCGGTATTAATAAGCAGTTGGTTGGTGAGTTCTGTGCTCAGATTCGTAAGCTTCGTAAGCCTGAGCCGTATAAGGGAAAGGGTATTCGTTACGAGACTGAAGTTATCCGACGCAAAGTCGGTAAGACTGGTGTGAAATAAGGTGAATGCAGTATGTTCAAGAAACTGAATGATAAAGACAGAAAGCGTCTGCACAGAAAGATTCATATTCGCAAGCAGATTTACGGAACAGCAGCTCGTCCTCGTATGACAGTTACTCGTAGCAATACGAATTTGTATGTTCAGGTTATTGATGATGACGAGGGAAAAACTCTCGCTTCAATCTCTACTCTTGAGAAAGATTTCGTAAACTTGAAAGCTAATATCGAGGGTGCTACAAAGCTTGGCGAAGCATTTGGAAAGCGTCTTGCAGAAAAGAACATCACAACTGTTGTGTTTGACCGCAATGGTTATTTGTATCACGGCGTTGTGAAAGCTCTTGCTGATGCTACCCGCAGTGCTGGCATAAAATTCTAGGAGCTACTATGAGAAGTGATGATAGAGAGCAGCAGAAAGAATTCGTAGAAAAGCTTGTAAAACTTAATCGTACTGCGAAGACTGTAAAAGGCGGTCGCAGAATGGCTTTCTCTGCATTGACTGTTGTTGGCGATCAGAAAGGACGTGTAGGATATGGATTTGGCAAGGCTAATGATGTATCTGAAGCGATTAGAAAGAGTATTGACCGTGCAAAGCGCAATCTTGTTGTTCTTCCGATGAAGAATGGAACATTGCCACACGAGATGCTTGGTAATTTTAAGAGTTCTTCTGTACTCATCCGCCCTGCATGTCCTGGTACTGGAATTATTGCAGGCGGTGCGGTTCGTGCTGTTATGGATGCAGCTGGTATTACAGATGTAGTTTCTAAATCATTGGGTTCTAATGCCTCTGTGAATGTTGTTCGTGCAACGTTCGATGCTATCTCAAAGCTGATGGATGCGAGAAGTGTGGCGCAGAACAGAGGAAAGACCCTTAACGATTTATGGGGTTAATTTATGGCGGCAAAGAGAATTCGTGTAACATTGATTCGAAGCGTTATCGGTCAGTCTAAAGACAAGGTCGCAACGGTTCGTTCACTTGGATTGAAAAAGCTTAACTCATCTGTTGAGCATGATGCTATTCCGTCAGTACTTGGTATGGTAGCTAGCGTTAGTCATTTGGTAAAATGTGAGGAGTTGAACTAATGTCAGATTTTATTCTTCAGGCACCAGAAGGTGCTAACAAAAAGAAGCGAATTGTTGGTCGTGGTTCTTCTTCTGGTCGTGGTACAACAGCTGGCAAAGGTAATAAAGGTCAGCAGTCTCGTTCAGGTGGAAAGACCTATGTAGGTTTTGAAGGTGGACAGATGCCTTTGTATCGTCGCATTGCACGAAAAGGCTTTTCTAACGCTCCATTCAAGAAAAATGTTTTTAGTTTGAATGTTGATGTTCTTGAGAGCAGATATTCAGATGGTGAAACAGTAAATAAAGAGTCTCTCATTGCAAAAGGTCTTTTGAATGAAAAAGCTGATGTTGTGAAGATTCTTGGAAATGGAGAGCTTTCAAAGAAGCTCACTGTTGATGTGGATAAGATTTCTGCTTCAGCAAAGGCTAAGATTGAAAAAGCTGGCGGAACTGTTGTTTCTAAAGCTGACGAAGCAAAATAATAAGGCGGAGTAAAACATGGCAACTAATCCTGTTGTAAATATACTCAAAATTAAAGAGCTACGAAATCGTTTGCTTTTTACTTTTGCAATTCTTGCCGTGTTTCGCCTGGGAAGTGTTTTAACGATACCTGGCATTGATGCTAGTGTATTGTTAAAATACTTTGAAGATTTAGCAGCGCAAAATAAAAATGCGTTTGCTAGTTATATGGATTTTTTTGCGGGCGGTGCGTTCTCTAATTTCTCTGTATTTATGCTCGGTGTTATGCCGTACATTTCTACTCAGATTATTATGCAACTTGCTTTGATTATCTTTCCACCATTGAAAAGAGCTGCTCAAGAAGACGGCGGTCAGAGAAAAGTTGCGTCATGGACAAGAATAGGAACGGTTATCGTTTGTATTTTTCAATCGCTCGCAGTTACAGTCTTCGCTGGAAGTATTCCTGGTGCAATAGTTATGGATGGAATTGCTTTTAAGTTCCTTACCATACTTACCGTTACTACAGGTTCGATGATAACTGTGTGGCTTGGTAACCAGATTACTGCTCATGGCATTGGCAATGGTATTTCTATGCTTATTTTTGCTGGAATTGTGGCTCGTATGCCACATGCTATTGCTGAATTAGTGACAAGAGTAAAAAGTCATGATATAAATTTTGTATTTGTGATTGTAGCTCTTATTATGTTCGTATTTATTATTGCTTTGGTTGTTTATGAGCAATCAGGCGAAAGAAAAATACCAGTTCACTATGCAAAACGCGTTGTTGGGCGAAAAATGTACGGTGTTAATGACACATACATTCCATTGAAGATTAATCCATCAGGCGTTATACCAGTAATTTTTGCTTCAGCGTTTTTGACATTTCCTTTGCAGATTGCATCAAGTTTTGCATCAAGCTCTAATGCATCTCGTTGGATTTCAAGATTATCGAATCTTTTGACTCCTACAGGAGTATTTTATAATGTGATTTTGGTTTTATTGATTATATTTTTTGCATACTTCTACACACAGGTAACCCTGAACCCCATTGAAATCGCAAAAAATATCCGTGAAAACGGAGGTTCTATTCCTGGAATCAGATCTGATAAAACTGAGGCATATTTGCAAAAGGTTTTGAACCGCTTGGTATTGCCTGGTTCATTGTATCTAGCTGTTATAGCTGTTCTTCCTACAATTATACAAAATTTGTTTAATTTTCCACAGTCTATATCTACATTGATGGGTGGAACTTCTTTACTGATTTTGGTAGGAGTTGACTTGGATACTATGAGTCAAGTGGAAGCTCTTTTGAAGATGCATCATCATGATGGATTAGTTAAAAAGGGCAAAATTCGTTCACGAAATTTGTAAATTCACATATTTTTCGTGAAATAAGACTAGAATATGTTTGGGATTTGTGATATGCTGTTGAAACTCGGGTTGTAATTCAAAGCGAATTGCTATGATTCGAGTTTTAAATATCACTTTCCCAGGGGGACTTTTATGAAAGTACGCACTAGCGTAAAGCCCATTTGCGATAAGTGTAAGGTTATCAAACGCAACGGTATTATCCGTATCATTTGCTCTAATCCAAAGCACAAACAGAGACAGGGTTGAGGAGTAGCAGGATGGCTCGAATTGAAGGAGTTGATCTCCCAAATAAGCATGTTAATATTGCATTGACCTATATTTATGGTATTGGTCGATCTGCGGCTGCACATCTTTGTGAGGTTACTGGAATTAATCCAGATGCAATGATGAATGACCTTTCTCAAGATGACCTCACAAAATTACGTACTGCAATCGATGCTGAGTATAAGGTAGAAGGTCGTCTTCGTTCAGAGATTGGTCTTAATATAAAGCGTCTTATTGATATTGGATGCTATCGCGGTACTCGACATCGCAAGGGACTTCCATGTCGTGGTCAAAGAACACGAACGAATTCTCGTACTCGCAAAGGTAAGAAGAAGACCGTTGCTAACAAGAAGAAGGCGTAGTAGAGGGGTTAACTGATGGCAGTCCAGAAGAAACGTAAGGAAAAGAAGAGTGTTTATGAAGGTAATGTCTATATTCAGGCTACCTTTAATAATACAATTATCACAATAACAGATCTGAACGGAAATACTCTTTCATGGGCATCTTCCGGCGGACTTGGATTCCGTGGTGCGAAAAAATCTACACCGTTTGCAGCTCAGACAGTAGCAGAAACTGCCGTACAGAGAGCTGTTAGTTACGGTTTGCGTGAAGTGCATGTCTTTGTGAAAGGACCTGGAGTAGGTCGAGAGAATGCAGTTCGTGCATTGGGGTCTATGGGATTGCAGGTGAAATCTATTTCTGATGTTACACCTATTCCTCATAATGGTTGTCGACCTCGTAAGACTCGTCGCCAATAAGGAGATAAAGCAGAATGGCTAGATATACAGGACCTGTATGTAGACAGTGCCGCACAGAGCAGAAGAAGTTGTTTTTGAAGGGAAGTCGTTGCAATAGCGATAAGTGTCCTATCAATAAAAAGCTTGGTGCTCCTGGAAAAGATCCGAAAGCTAGAGCTGGAAAAAGAAGCGAATATGGTCTTCAGCTTCGCGAAAAGCAGAAGATTAAGAGAATGTATGGAATGCTTGAGAAACAGTTCCGTTTGACATTTGCTCGTGCTTTGAATATGCCTGGAGTAACTGGTGAAAACTTGATTCAGTTGCTTGAAAGTCGCTTAGACAATGTTGTTTATAGAATGCATTTTGCTTCTTGTCGTAATCAGGCTCGTCAGATTGTTTCTCATTCACATGTTCTTGTGAATGGAAAGGTTGTAAATATTCCTAGTTACAATGTGAAGCCAGGTGATGTTATTGAAATAAAAGAGAAGAGCAAGAAATTTGCTGTAATCCATCAAGCACTTGAGAATGCAACGAAATTTGATTGGGTTTCAGTCGATGTTGATGCTGTAAAAGGAACTTTTGTTCAGTATCCTCGTCGTGAAGAAGTTTCTGATTTGGTTGATGTGAAAGAACAGCTCGTGGTTGAGCTCTATTCTAAATAAGGAGTTCAGATGGCTCGCAAAAATCTGCTTAAAGGCTTTAAAAAACCTAAAGGCATTACATTTGAGCGTCTTGAAACGAATCCTAATTATGGAAAGTTTACTGCATATCCGTTTGAGCCAGGTTTTGGTACGACGGTTGGTAATACGCTTCGTCGTGTGTTGCTTTCTTCAATACAGGGGTATGCAGTATCTTCTGTAAGGATTACGTCATATGATGCAGAGGGTGTTCCTCATGTTATTAATAGTGAATTTGACCCTATTCAAGGAATAGCAGAAGATACACTAGAAGTTTTGAACAGTTTGAAACAGATTCGTTTGCAGCTGCCGAACGAGGTTGAACAAGGAACTGTACTTTTCACATTCAAAGGACCTGGTGTTGTTAAGAGCCAAGATTTTACAAAAGAAGGTGAAATCGAAGTAAAATCACAAGATCTCACGATTATGACGATGAATGATGGTTGTCATGTTGATTTTGAGATTCAGGTTGATATGGGAAGAGGTTACGTTCCTGCAGAAGTAAATGCTAAATATGCTGATGAAGTTGGTGTTATCCCAATGGATTGCATTTTTACTCCTGTTCACAAGGTAAAATATTCAATTGAGCCTTGTCGCATTGGTCAACGTAATGATTACGATAAACTTGTTCTTGAAGTTTGGACAGACGGAACTATTTCTCCTGAAGATGCATTAGCTGAGGCTGCAAAGATAGCGAAAGACCATTTTACTGTCTTTATCAACTTTAATGATGCTGATGTTTCTAGTGGAGACGACCTTGATGAAGGTGATGAGCGAATCAGACAGTTGTTAAGTACTCCTGTTGAAGAGCTTGAGCTATCTGTAAGGTCTTCTAACTGTCTAAAGAATGCTAATATTCGCACTATAGGTGAATTAACTAAGAAGACAGAGGCTGATATTGCGAAGAGTCGCAATGTTGGTAAGAAGAGTCTTACCGAAATTAAAGAGAAACTCCAAGAATGGAATCTCACGCTTGGTATGACAGACTATAGTCATCTGAAAAATTCTGTCAGCTTGACAAAGCCAAAGGAAGAGTCAAATGAATCATAAGATAGGTTTTAATCCGCTTTCACGTACTACAGCGCATCGTCGTGCTATGTCACGCAATATGGTGACATCTCTTTTTAGATATGAGCGTATCACTACAACAAAGTCAAAGGCTTTGGAAGTACGTAAAGCTGCAGAAAAGCTCATTACTAGAGCAAAAATTGACAGTGTCCACAATCGTCGTGAGGCTGCAAAATTTATTCAAGATAAAAAAATTTTGAATAAACTTTTTACAGAGATTGGGCCAAGAATGAAAGAGCGCAATGGTGGATATACAAGAGTGCTGAAGCTTGGTTTCCGTGCTGGAGACGCAGCTGATGTTGTGCTTCTTGAATTGGTTGATTATAAATTGCCATCATCAGACACTGCAGATGGTGAAAATGCTAATAAGGCGAAGGAGTAAGTGTAATGTCTAAGTCACATCGCGGAACTGGTATTCGCACTGAGCAGAATCATGGACGTGGAAAGTGTGCTCGCTGTGGAAAAGAGGGCATTAAGACTTTGTATGAAGTTGAATTTGACGGTACAAAGGGTAAAGTTTGTAAATTTTGCAATGCTTCATTGAAAAACATTGCTCGTAAGAATGCACGTGCTGCAAAGGCTGCAGCTCCTGCTGAGAATGCATAATTTTTAGTTAATTAGCATTTACGCCACTCTTCTTTGCAAGGGTGGCTTTATTTTTTTCTTTATTGTATTTAAATTAAAGAAAATGAATTGTTAATTCGATAAATAAATAGAGGAATATAAATGAAAAAGTTTGGTCTTACTGTTTTTAATGTTTTCCTGTTGGTTTGTGCATGTCTCTTCTTTTCTTGTACAATTTCTCTTTCTGATGATGACGATGATGAAAATGAAGATTCTGTCGGTTTTATTTCAGTAACGATTTCGAGTCTTGTGAATCAAGATTCATCTGCTTCGCGTGCAATAGTAAAGGCTGATAGTGTTAAACTATTTTTGATAAAGAATGATGCATCTGAAGTTGAATTAACAGATGTAACATCTTCTATTTCTCGGTCTAGTACAAAGTATACAGCATCAGTGGCGGTTGGAACGTATTCTTTGCGAGTTGAAGTTTATAATGTAAAAAATAGTGCTACATCACCTATATCTTCAGGTACTTCTACAGAATTTACAGTTGAAGCCAAAAAAACTCCAACAAAAGTTGTGGTTTCATGTATTCCAAATACAGAATTTGTTACTTCCAAAAGTATTGGAAATAATTATTCTCTTGTATTAAAGTCGGAGTATGAAAATTGGTATTCATTCACAGCTACATCATCTGAGAGTGATATTGTTGTAGAGCGAAATGATAAATCGGATGATTCAAAAGTAACATTTGCCGTTTTTGATTCGGCTGGAGTATTAGCGAAAAAGAACAATACAAATAAAGATAGTGCTAAACTTGATTTAGGAAAAACAAAATCTACCTTGAAGGTACTTACCGAAGCAAATTCATTATATTATCTAGTAGTTTATAATGCGACAGGTGGTACAGAGCCTACTGTAAATGTATCTCTATCGTCGAATAAAGTTGATGATAATACCAATTCCAGTAATACCGATGAAATAAATACTGATACTATGGGTAGCATTGAAATTGTTATAAGCTAATCCATTAGTAATAGAACACTACTTTTTCAATGGTGCTGAAAATTTTGCAGATTGGCTGAAAGAAAGTAGAATTCATCAAAAAAGTCCTTTAGAAGATTGCTTCCTAAAGGACTTTTTTGTTTTACAGGCTTTTTTTGCGGTTCTTTAAGATGATGAACATACTTTGCAGCACGATGAAAAAGCACAGTATCGTTG
>ERZ842401.4630-NODE-4630-length-15834-cov-10.357310_pt1 | contig 15834 bp, 9 predicted proteins | sample MGYA00521270_ERZ842401 | MGnify/ENA primary metagenome ERZ842401 (study PRJEB31892, sample SAMEA3878208) | bioreactor metagenome | biome: Moose rumen | place: Sweden | collected 2011-10 | study: EMG produced TPA metagenomics assembly of the PRJEB12797 data set...
GGGCAATCTGTTCATTGTCCTCTTGCAGCTCGTACCAGTCGTCTTCTTCGTAAATGGTTGCCATATAACTGCTTATTTATATGCGTCATAGTCGGCATACTCTACACCGCCGATATCCTGGCCGAAGGTGGAGCGGCCTTTGTAGGAGTGGCTCATGGGATGGGTGGTGTCGGGCTCGTAGTCGCGCATGTGGGAGAAGAGGTCGTTAAAGGGCTTCATCTTGATGTTGTCGGTGGCGCGGCTGATGGAGAGGCCGTAGGCTGTGGAGAGGATGGGGCAGAGTTTGCTGTCACGGATTTCGTCCATATCGAGCATGGAGGCGGTGTTCCATTCACGGTCTGAGATGAGGTGGATTTCGTTGAATCCGGCGTATGGACGACGTAATCGGCCAAAGGTGCTACCACCACCGCAGAAGATGAGCGGACGGTTCCGGAGCACTGCTTTAATGCCTTCTACTTTGAATTTAGTGTTGTGCTTGAAGTTCTTTATAATCCGCTGGTATAGGTCGTTGAATCGTTCGTTTACGTGATTCTGATACTGGCCTATGCGATGTTCTTTCAAGTCGGCCGCCGTGGAGTTAGAGTCTTTTCGGCTGTTGTCTTCCGGGTTTGACTCGGTGAGGAAGTTCAGGCCTTTGTTGATGGAGAAGAAGTCGTAGACCTGGGGCAAATTGTCCTCGATAGTAAAGAAGGACACGTCCGTGGTACCACCACCAATATCGAACATTACGCTCATTCCGCTGGACACTTTACCCTGGCTGATGAGCGGGTTCAGGCAGGCGTAGGCCTCCGGGAAGACCAGGATGCCGAAGGTGTCTTTATCGTGGTCGGAATAGGGCCGAATTTCTGTTACGTGGCGAAGGTCGTCCAGAGGGGTATCCAGGAATTCCTGCTTGTTTCCGTCGAAGAGTTCCTCCACGAGTCCATATGCACTGGCCAGAATCCGCACAGCCATTGCCTTTGCCTGCTTGAGGTGTCCGGTGTCTGTGGGTGCTCCCATCTGGATAACGAAGTCCTGTCCGTATTTCTCTTCCAAATCGAAGAGTATATAGGCCAGGTAGAGGATAGAATAGAACATCGCATCCTCGTGGGTCAGCGCCGGTGTCTGGGTGCCGTTGAAGGTGGCCTGCTTAAAGTAGCGGATTATTTTGCCTTGATCATTGTCAGGAAGGTAGCCGTAGCGGAGACGGCCGTTTGGTTGCACGCTGATGATGGACGGCAGTGTGTATTGGCTTTGGCCATGGCAGTCCTTGAACTTGATGAAGGAGTATTCAAGTTCTGCCCTTTCTTTCCTTTCCACGCAGACTTTTGTCTGGTGTGTGCCAAAGTCCAATCCTACGGTTATCATAGTATGCAAACAAGGTTAAGTGATAGGATTTCCTCTTCGATGGTGATGCCGGGGTCCGCATTGATGATGGCCAGCCGGTCCTCCATAGCTTTGCGGTAGGCTTCTACATTGGCCTTCCCGAGTCGGATGGCACCTTCGAGTTCGCGTACTTCTTTGGGTGTCATCCAGTCACGGCTATAGCGCAGGCGTGTCTCCCAGTCATCTATGCTGGCTTCACGGCTATCGATGAGGGAACGGTAGTATTCCCGCGTCTGTAGGTCGTTACGCTGGCGTTCTGACTCAGCGGTGCGTTTGATTTCGTCAACGCGACTTTTTATCTCTCCGTGAATGGCATCCAGGAAGTCGTAACGCATATCCTGAATGATTTCTTTGTTGAGGTATTTGGCATCGGGGTTGTGCTCCCGACCGGCTGTTTGGCTGAGGCCGAAAAGGTGGTCCACCAAGTCGGCATCGGTCACGATGTTTTGTGTGCGGGCATCGTAGAGTACCGGGAAGAGTTCGGCAGAGGTCTTCTTGATTCCTTGGACCATCCGGCTTGTGACCAGCTTGTAGACAGCGAGAAAATAGTGCCCGCCGGCAGGCATCACGTCATCGGCCTTCAGGGCGTAGCTGAAGGAAGTGCTTATCTTGTCATCCTTGGACTGGAAGTAGTTCTGGCAGGCGCAGATGAGCGGATGATAGATGTTGACGAAGATGAGATGACGGTCTTCGTAGGCAAGTTCCTGCTTGAAGGTCAGGCGGAATGCCAGTTTATCATCCAGGGAACGGATGAAACTATTGAACAACTGGTCATACTCCTCGCCTGTGGGCTGGTAGCGGACCAGGAAGTTGCGAAGCGCCCTGGGCTCGCTGACCGGCACCACAAATTCGAAGACACCTCCGCCGAGGTCGTCAAGGCGACAGGTGGTGAGTTCCGCTGCTATGACGGATTCAATGTAGTTGCGAAGCTCAATCTCCGTGACATAAGCGTTCTTCTTGAGGATGCGGTCAATTTCATCACGGAAGTAGGAGTCGTTGGTAAGGGTGTTGTTGAGGCCTTCATCCAGATGGCGTATGTTCTCGCGTTCGTTTTCGATGGCCTGAGCGACCTCTTCCATTTTGCGGACACGCTCCTGCGGGGTGAGTTTCTTGACAAAGAGTTCACGCTCGCTCTCTTCCATCCATTTGCGGATGGAAATTTTTCCGTCAACAGGTGAAGGTGCGTCAAGGATGGCTTCCATATCGCCGATGGTTCCCTTGAAGATGCCGATACGGGTAAGGAGACGTTCGTAAATATCCTCCTGAATGGAACCGGCAACGACCATGGAGTAGATATTGACCACTTCTGACTGCTGGCCAAAGCGGTCGATACGTCCGATACGCTGCTCGATGTCCATCGGGTTCCAGGGCAGGTCGTAGTTGACCATCGAATTGCAGAACTGCATATCCAGACCTTCACTACCCACCTTTGAGGACAGGAGAATATGGATATTGGGATTGTTCTTGAATTCATCGATGATCTCTGCCCTGTTATGGATTTGACCGTGGATGATGAGGCTGTTGTAGCCTCGCTCTTTGAGGCGAATCTGGAGATAGTGCAGCGTTTTCCGGAATTCCGCAAAGATGATAATCTTCTGGGTGCCGTTCTTGAATACTTCCCGGATTATCTCTACCAGGCGGTCAACCTTCCCATCGGAGTACTTGGAATAGGCGTCGAATCCGCTGTAGAGATTATCTTCCGTATTCATGAAAGCGAACACGGAACTGGCTATCTGCTTTTTCTTGGTAATGAGGCCCAGAACGGCACTCTGGTCCATCTTTATCTCTCCCTCGGAATCGACGTAGGAGTTCTCGGTGATATATTCGTCAATGGCTTCGTCGAAGTATTCCTGTTCCTCTTCGGCCAACTGCACCTTGATGAGATGCGGCTTGCGCTCGGCCTGGGACATGTCCATTGTGACCTCACGCTTGCGGGTGCGTGAGAACACACTGTTCATCACGCTGATGGAATTGAGCAGGTACTGGAGCCGTGCCCGGTTCTTATAGTTGTCTTCACCGTCAAGCAGTTCCATGATTTCCTTGTAGATGGGGTCATCCTTGAAGGCATCGGCAACAGTGGTGTAGTTAGAGTAGATTTCCCGCTCATCGGCCGAGTAGGATGTATAGATTTCTGCGGTGCTTAGCTCCTGCTTAATGGAAAGCAGCGGAGCATTGGCGTTGAGGGCGGATATGGCTATGATAAACGGCCGGTTCTGCTCTACGAGGTTACTGAAAATCTGGTAGTTGAAGTACCGGGTGTTGTCCAGCAGGTGCAACAGGTTGTAAAGGTTCTCGTTGCTTATCATCACCGGCGTTGCTGTGAGGAAGAGCGCAGAGTCGGCCAGCGACATCAGAATCTCCGCACCGCCATAGATGAGCGTTCCCGTGTTCCTTAGCCTATGGGCCTCATCACATACAACCAGGGAGAATTTTCGGCCGGAATCCGTGAGATAGGAAATGAGGTTGTCCGGCTCTCCGGTCTGCTCCGCCTTCTTGGTGTCGTTCTTTTTGAAACGGATCTTCTCATAGTTGATGATGGCCCGTACTTGACCGTTGTGGTATTGGAGTTCCTCAAGCAGATCCTTGGGCTTCTCGTAGATGCGGAACGTAAGACCGAACTTCTCCTGAAGTTCCATCTTCCACTTTTCCTGCAGGGACTTGGGGCAGACGATGAGTACGTTCTGCAACTCCCGCCGCGCCTTCAACTCCAGCATGATATGACCGGCCTCGATGGTCTTACCCAAACCCACTTCATCGGCCACCAAAAGGCGGCGTGAAGGAGAATTCAGGAACTTGAGCAGCGGCTTGAACTGGTAGGCCCGGAATAGCGTTTTGGAAGCCTTCAGGGATGATATGGTGGAGTTGTTGGAACTCTTAATCTTGAACGTGGTGTTCTTCTTGGAGTATTCAGAATACGTTCCGAAAATGGCATTTGAACATCGCTCAAAAGGGTCGGACACGTCGTAATCCAGCACCAGGTCTTCTTCCAGCTCATCCGTCACCTTGCTTCCCCAGTTCACACGATAAATCTGGCGGCCGCGACGGGCAGGCGCAACCTCAACGATGGTCCCCCGCTCTGAGGAATCATATTTCAAAACTGTTGCACCGAGTTGAAACTTATCCATAGCACTGTATATTAATAGTCCTAATTATTGGTCAATAAGCGAGCATCCGAACTCCTTAATAGTTTCCTCACTATCGCGTCCGGAAATCGCTTTCCCCGTTGCCTTTTCTATCCGATTGAGAAGCTTAACTGCCCGATCAACAAAGTACTTGTCAAAATTATCTGTTGACAATAATTCATAGTCAATCTTATGGGAGGTAATTGCAGCTACAACCATTTCATCAGACAGACCTTTATTCTTCATCGTCTTGATGTATTCACTAGGAGCACGGCCGCCGATGGAGCGATTTGTAGAGGCGTAAATGGGCGTCTTGTTAACAACTGAATTCCACTTTCGCACCGGGTATTCCTTGCCTTCACAATATGCCTGAGGGAATATGTGATGAATATCAGTCTCTTCATCTATGTAGGATGCTATATCCATCTTACTGCCGCTCATAAAGTCAAGAGGAGAATCCTGCATTATCATTGCCATAACCCCTTTATATGCTGCACTGTTGCGTGTCTGCATTGAAAGGAGACGTGTTGGTTGAAAGTTAGCCCTGACTACTGTATCCGGCTGATTGCCGCCTTTAATCCACTCAAAGATGTTCGCGATGTCAAGAGCGAAACGTGCCTCGTTCGCGCTTCCGTAAAGTTCTCCGAAGACACCGCACCAATACCATTTAGCAAGGAGTTCCAGATTCTGGCTGAGCATAAAAGAGCGGCTCTCTTTCTTTTCGTTATCAAAGGCAAAGATGGCGGCTAGCGGAATCAACTGTGTGGAATATGGAAGGTCACGCTCACTATAAATGCCCTGATGGGATAGGAAGGCAGCCGCAGATTCGAATCCTCCGACGAGGGCATCGTGGTTTGCTTTGTAGTCTGCCAAATTCAACCGAAGTATGTCGCGTTTCTTACAAGACACCGCAGCCTCATTGGTCAGACTCTTTTTATACGTGACAAGAAGCGTCATGGCGGCCAGGAAGTTGGCTCCCGTTATGTCTTTCAGCACAGTGAATTTCTTGTCCTTAAACGAAGTACAGATAGTATTCCAGTCTGCCCTAAGGTCATATTCATCGGCAGCAAAGGTCGCGGTCACCAGTTCAAAAACAGTCAAAGGAACACCACCAGTATTTACATTTTCAAATATCTGGCAGACTGCTTCCTTCGGGGTGTCTTTTGTCAATTGGATAACCGGCATTTGATATTCCTGAATCGGGCGCAGAATCTTCTGGGAGAAATCTCGGAACAAAATGCGGTACTTTGCATCGTTCTGGTAGTAATCCTCCATATTATAACGCCAGTCATCTATCTCATTAGGTGAAAAAACAATATTGAGCGGAAACATCAGGTGCTCGTATTCCTTTTCTGGGGAGGAAAGGTCAAGAACAACCGTTCTTCCGATGTCTGATAACACCTGTTTCTTGTCCGAGATTGATACGATAGCATCAAGTCGGTCGGCTTCGGGGTCAAGACACTTCTCAATATCAAGATAATAGTACCGATAAATCAGTTTATCCCTATTGGTATCCATGCGCGTCTCCACTGCTTTTCTAAGCATAAGAACTTGGAATAAGGTTGTTAAACGCTGCTGTCCATCGAGCACAAGCCACTCAGGAGAAACATCCTCAGAACATTTGACTCCCGTAAATCTGCGGCATTTGAAACGAATAGAGTCACCACCTCCCTCAAGGAACATTGCAGCTCCCATGGGGTATCCTGATGTTATGCTTTCAATCAATTTGCAGATCTTTGTGTCATCCCAGACCCAGCTGCGCTGAAACTCAGGAAGTTGCGCTTTTCCCTGGCCAACCCAGGTCAAAAGTTCGTTTAGTTTTTTATCGTGCGATTCGACTGCCATAATCAATAGTACATCTCTATATAGGAATACGCCTTGTCAAAGACCTCCTGGTCCTTTATCTGGTACTTGATCCATAGGATGGCGCGGAGTTTTTTCTTTATTTCCCGACGGGCGGTAACGCTTTGGAAGGCATCGTTGAACTGACGGACTATCTTAACCACCTCATTGTCAATGTCGTTCACTACTTGCTCAACAATAATTGGCGTTTCATCAGTCTTGATGCTTTCAAATAGTTCCGTCAGGGCTGCGCGAGCCTGGGCACGTTTGTCTTGCGGCTGTTCCACTTTCTTTTCTTCTTCCAGAACATCCTTAGCCAGTTGAAGAAGCTGCTTGAGGAAGTCGATACTGGAAATGAGGCTCTGCTCCATCTTTTGACGCAGTTCGTCCAACTTCTCGGCGAATTGTTTATAATTCGGGTCGCCCTTATGGGTGCCCAGGCGCAAGCGTAGTATCTTTTCGACCTCGATTATCTTCTTCTCCCGGTTCTTTTCATCCTGGAGAACAGAATCGATGATATCCGCGTCAACCACGAGATCCTCCAATGGCGTACCGATATCAATAGTATCAATGTTCCGGTGAATGATTTCAATGGTCTTTGCGCCCAGCAGCGTCCATATGAGTGAGCCTCCGGTGGACACCGGCCGGACGCTCTGGTAGACCTGGGCGAGCCAGGTGTAATCTTCCTGCCAAGTTGCGAGGTACGCATCCGGACTGACAATTTCCCATGCTTTCGAAAGGCGGGCAAATTTCTTTGCGAAGTTCGTCTTTACTCCTTCGTCTTTCAGGCATTGCTGGGCGGCGGACAAGCCTTCCCAGCCGCCGACCGTACGGTCAACACCTGGGAAGAATTCAACGCACTCCTGAACATAGACCGGAATAAGGGCCTTGATTTCGTCTATGTTCTTGATGATAGTCTTGACAGTTTCTTCATCGAAGGCAAGTGACTTGGCCACATCATCAAACACACCTACGAAGTCAACTACAAGACCGCATTTCTTATTTTCATTATAGGTTCTGTTGGTCCTGCAAATAGCCTGTAGAAGTGTGTGATTCTTCATTGGCTTATCCAGATACATACACTGAAGAATTGGTGCATCGAAGCCCGTGAGCAGTTTGCTGGTCACGATGACAAACTTAAGCGGAGAGAGCGGATCACGGAACTGATCCAGAAGTTTCTTTTCCTCATCGCGCGTTCTGCGGTAAGCCTTATAATCATCTGCCTTGTCACCGCCGGTGTGCATCACAATTGTCGTCTGGTCATCAGTGCCCAACAAGGCATCAATGGCCTTCTTGTACTTCACACAGCAGGCACGGTTATATACCACAACCTGTGCCTTCATCCCGGTAGGCTCGATGTACTCGCGGAAATGGTTTACGATATACTTGCAGACCTCATTGATGCGGTCTTCTGCCGTGAAGAAAGCTTCGACGCTTGTGCGACGAACCAGCTCTTCTCGGTCGTTCTCATTAATCTGGTCAGTCAGAGCATCGAATTCCTCCTGCAACTTTTCCTCGTCAAGATGCATGTTGACCGGAACAGTGCTGAAATTCAATTCCAGCGTTGCACCGTCGGCAACGGAGTTTTGGAAGGTATATTTGGAGATGTATCCGTACTTGTCTTCATCGGCGCCGAAAGCGGCGAATGTGTTGTGGTCATTCCTGTTAATAGGAGTACCGGTAAGGCCAAAGAAGAAAGCATTGGGCAGGGCGGTGCGCATCTTCTGTCCCAAGTCACCTTCCTGAGTACGGTGAGCTTCATCCATCAGGAGAATGATGTTGTCGCGGGTGTCAATCACCTCACCGGCATCCAAGTCGCCAAACTTGAAAATTGTGGTAATGAGAATCTTTCTCTGACTGATTTTAGACTCGAGTTCCTGTTTGGAGGTGATATTCTCGACATTCGGAATCTCAGCGCGGGTAAAGTCGCCGGTAATCTGGTCTTCCAAATCTACGCGGTCATCCACAATAACGACGGTGGGGGCTTTGAGCTCGTTCTGCAAGCGGAGTTTCTGGGCAGCAAAAACCATCAGCCAGGATTTGCCGGAGCCTTGGAAGTGCCAAATCAGGCCCTTTCTCGGGCCCTTACCGGCACGATAGGTAGTGAGCACGCGCTGCACGATTGCTTCTCCACCCAGATATTGCTGATAACGGGCCACAATCTTTATCTTTCGTCCGCTTGCCGTCCCTGTGAAAACCGTATAGAAACGGTATATGTCCAGTAGCCTTTGTGGCTGGATCAGAGCCGCAAAGTTATGAGCAACCGACTGCAGGTCACCCTTCTTACGGTCTTCATCAGCATACCAGGGGCCCCACTTATCTACGGGAGCGCCGATGCTGGCATATTGTATTTCCCGGCCCTCGCTGGCAAAGGAGAGGATGTTTGGAACAAACATCTCCGGAATACTCTTCTGGTAATGAACGACATCAACTGCACCATCGGCCCAGGTAACCTGTGGGCGGACTGGTGACTTTGCTTCGCCAATCACCATAGGGATACCATTGATGATGAATACGAGGTCTAACCTCTTTCCACCTTCCTTACTGGCGCGAGGGAATTCCCACTGGTTGGTAACGATGTAATCATTCTCCTTGTCCTTGTCGCTGAAGAACCGGATGTTTATATTGTCACCGTTATCGCCGAATGGATAGGAGTTCTCTTCGAAGAGCAGCTTCCGGAACCGGTCGTTTGCCGATACCAGCTCTTCGGTGTTGCTTCCAATTGAAACGGCAGCGCGAAGCTTATAAATGACTTGTTCAGCCTGGTCCGTTGTGATTGGATTCAGTCTCAGGAGTGCCTTAAGCAGCCATTCTCCAACAAGGATATCATCGTATGCGCGGGGAATGTTCTGGGCTTCTACATAGGTCCAGCCATTCTTTTCCGCTACATTCACGAGCATCTGCTCAACGGTGTTGTTTTCGTTAAAATATGCCATGTTATGTCGTGTTATCTAATTCAAATATTTTGATTTATCGGCCTGATGGACAAGGGAAACAAAGGCTGCTTGTAGTTGCTTATCCGGAAGAGGCACTGTTATCTTTGCTAGATTGCCTCTACTGATTCTTTGTCTCGTTGTACCTGTGATACACTTTTTGATCTGTTCAGAGTACATTGTAGTTGTCGTATATACCATCAGATACTCTGGCAAACAATTGTCTTTCAATCGGGTGATTGTGCAGTCAACAGCGGTAATCGCTTTCGGAAAGCCTCTGGGGATAATACAGCACCTACCGATTGGATCAGGAAGGCGTGAGAAAAGGATATCGCCTGAATGTATTTCTGTACAATTCAACCTTTTAAATGTCTCATCATTGACGTATCGAGAGTGGTCTTCTTTATCAAGATATTCGCAAATGCCAATATTTCCAGTTTGCACAAGTCGATATCCAGAATCAGACTGATCTTTGGCCTCTATCCAGTCTCCGTCAATAAACAACGTACACAAATCAGCAAGCGGTACTCTGGAAATTGAGTCTCCAGAGAACTGCTCTATAAATCGGGATTTGAAACCATTAAATTTTGATTTATCGGCCCGTTTTACTACTTCCACAAATGCTTTCTGCTTATCAACAGGAGGGATAGGAATGGATAGACTAGTGATATTATCGGGTCTAATATTGATTATGTTTGTTCCATTCCCCGTGGACTCTATTTCATTCCGATAGACCTGAGTTTTGAAATACGTATTGAGGTATTCTGGAAGAATGGTCTCTTTACATTTTATTCCAAGACAAAAGGCTCCAAAGGCAGTATTGGGCATATTATCCTTGAGTAACCCGGCTTTCCCGACAAGGCTTATACTGCCATTAGAACCACACATTACGATATCCCCGGGCTTGAGTTTCTGCTCATTTTGGACTCTTTCTTGAACAACGTAAACAAGATCATCAAAGTTAATCTCCCCATCAGCAATATTATTTGAGCGAAGGATAATTGCAACCCCCTCATCAACACTGCTTCTAATATCTGACGGTTTATAGGAAACACCTCGTATCACTGAAATATGTCCGCCAAGCTTTTGCTTCGGATACCGTGAGTAGCATTCCTCGATAAATCGGGACTGTGCATTTTTTCTTGTCATACCTTAGCCAATGAATTTACGGTGGGACATCTTTACATTGGCCTGGTTGACCATGGCATATTGGAGTGTGGTGTCGAGGCTCTGATGACCGAGAAGGTGTTGTACCTGCTCAATGGGCATACCCTTGTCTATGGCCATTGTCGCCAATGTCCGTCTGAACTTATGTGGATGCACCTTCGTCATATTCAACTCGTTGCCTATATGCCTTAATCTTATTTCAACTCCGCTTATCTGTAATCTGTCGTGCGGTGACAGCAGCGTTACAAATAAAGCTTCATTGTCGTCTTTCCTCTCGCGCAGATAGTTTTGAAGATGGATTTTGGTCCGCGCATCAAAGTACACTATCCGCTGTTTGTTTCCTTTTCCGGTCACGATACATTCTCTGTTCTGGAAATCAATATCCGCCCGGTTTAGCTTTACCAGCTCCCCGACTCTCATGCCTGTAGAGGCGAGGATGTCAATCATGGCGAGGTCTCTGGCGTTCTCACACGAATCCCTCATCATCTCCAAGGCCTCATCGCTATACGTTTCCTTTACGACCTTGCCAGTCTTAACTTTATGAATCCGACGCACGGGGCTTTTCACGATGTAGAACTCTTCTTCCAACCAAGCGAAGAAGCTCGAAAGAATTCTCCGAATATTGTCTACAGTAACCCTTGAAGCTCCACTTCGCTGCTGGTATTCATTCAGATACCGCCGCAGATCATCCGTAGAGATGTTCTTTACACTCTTCCCTATGGCATCAAGCGCATTGCGAATAGTACTCTCATAGTAGTGCATCGACTTCTCGGAGCATCCTTCAACCCGCTTGGCGGCCAGAAAAGTTGCCATGATGGATTTGTCCACCTGCACGTCAGATTCAGTCTTTTCAATGAACTCTATATTGGAGAATGTTGTCTCCAGTACGTCTTTAAGACGTTCAATTTGTTGGCTCCCAAGCGATTCTGTCATAGCTTGCAGAACCTGGTTTATTAGGTTGGCTATCATAACGGAATATTTTATCCCGCAAAGTTAGCCGGATTGTCACTGTAGCAGGGAACGCATCACCCTGTCAATTTTATCTATAGCCTGCTTCAGTTCAAATTTTGATTTATCTGCCTGCCGGGAGACCTTGATAAACTCATCCTGTAGGTCGACAGGAGGGATTATGCACTTAAAGTCACGTAATGCAGTCATAGGCATGCGCGGCATCTTTGTCCCGGTAGCAATTGCGTCCGCGTAGTTAACAAAGTCGTTTGATCTTAGCAAGCACGCCAAGAACTCTTTCCGAACAATAGTTGTATCGGGCCTAAGCGGAACTAATTCTGTAGTAGCATATCCTTTACCATTGGGAATGACCACTTTATTCAAGTATGGACGAAGTTTAGAAAACAATACATTCTCGTCATCAAATGCCGCGACAGAATTCAAGTTCTCTACGTTATCATATACCTTTTCAATCACACGTCCGGACTGGCTCTCAACCATATCAAGATTAAGCACCCAGACTAAACCTGTAGCTTTATTCGTGCTGGGAGATTCCGGAGCTACTTCAGAAAGAGGTTTTGTCGGCCAGGATTTCGAGTTGGTAACTGGATTACCGAACATCTCGATAAATCGGGATTTCACCATCTCATCAGTGGCCGATAGAAGACGTTTATATTCTTCCTGGAGGTGATATGCTGCCCATAATTTGCTTGCAAGAATCCTCTGCTCTTCAAGAGACGGTATATCAAATAATTGCTCTTTTAAATCTTTCCAATTGACTGTCGGAGAAAGTCCGCCAACAGAGATACGAACAGCTCTCTCCATAAATTGGTCTGAACTGATAAAGAATGGAAAATAATCTTTGTCCATTACATCTTCTTTTGGACGAAGAACCATTCCATGCGCCGAAAAAATTCCATCAAATGGAGCTATCCCCACTTTTCTTTGGTAAGCTCTGCGTTTCCCAAATAGGACATCTCCTTTCTTCATCAGTAGCTTTTCCCCAATAGGAGTAACATCGGAGCCCCACCTAGACACATAGAGACAATTCGTATCCAGATGTTCAAGACCAATGTAATGCTGTCGATCACTATCTTCAGGCAATTTCTTTGCCGTGCTATTGAAGGCTATTTGGTCAAATTTATATTCCATAGCTTACATCAAATTGGTGAGTGCCGTATAGGAATCCATAACTGCCGCATGGGATGAGGACCATTCGGCTATAGCATCTCCGACAGAAAACTTATCTGAAGTTATATCATTGATAAAAACATACTTCTGAATGCTTAGGTCGAAATTATTGTCCTCTATTTCGTCCCATGTGACCGTCCTCTTGAAGTTGTCAATATCCTCTAAAGAATGGTAGGCGCTAACAATTCTTTCAATATGCTTCTCTTCCAAATAACTTTCTGCATTTTTCCTGGTCACATCCTTTACCGCATTGATAAAAATAATCTTATGTCTAAGAGCATCAGCCTTATGATTATTACAAATCAACACGCATGCCTCCATGGGAGCATTATAAAACAGATTGGGTCCTAGGCCTATTACTGCTTCTATCTTATCGGAAAGAATCAATCCACGGCGGACATCTGTTTCTTCATTGCGGAAGAGAATACCATGCGGCAGCAGGATGGCACACCTCCCGGTCTTTTCGTCCATAGACGCAATTATATGCTGAATGAACGCGTAATCGGCCCGTCCCTGCGGTGGGGTGCCAAACATATTGCGTCCCCACTTGTCGTGAGCAAACGCTTCACGGTTCCACTGCTTGATGGAATAAGGCGGATTTGCAAGCACAATATCAAACTGCCGGAGCCTGCTCCCATCCACGAAAGCAGGATGCGTAAGCGTATCCTCCCTCACTATCGAAAAGTCTTCCACACCGTTCAGGTACAGGTTCATTCTGGCAATAGAGGCCGTCAGGGCGTTGATTTCCTGGCCGAACACCTTCACCCCTTGCCAAGGCTGCCCCTTATCCCTCAGATAGTTCAAGCACTTGATAAGCATCCCGCCGGAGCCGCACGTGGGATCGTAGATGCTCTCATCGGGCTTCGGCTGGAGGATTTCGGCCATCAGCGTAACCACGGTCCGGTTGGTGTAAAATTCCTGAGCGGTATTTCCGGCGTCATCGGCAAATTTGCCAACCAGATACTCATAGGCCTGTCCCATTTCATCTGCAGGGCAAGACTCTATCGAGAGATTGTATTTGGAGAAGTCTTCAATGAGCGACGTAATAATGCTATCCGGCATCTTGGACTTATTTGTCCAACCGTCCTTCGGGCCAAAAATGCCTTCCAAACCACCTACTACCCGGCCATCGACTTCCTCTCCAGGATTGGCTTGCTCAATGGCAATAAATGCTTCAACGAGCTTCTGACCGACATTCTGCGTGACAGAGCGGACATCGTCCCAGTGAGCACCGACAGGGATTTTGATGGCAAGGTCTTCAACCTGCATCCCGGCATATTCGGCACCGCCCTCCATCAGAAAACCCTTATACTGCTCATCATACACGTCGCTGATTCTCTTGAAGAAGAGTAGCGGGAAAATGTATTCCTTATAACCAGCGGCATCAATCTGCCCACGGAGGCGAGTAGCTGCGCCCCAGAGGAAAGTCTTCATCTCATCCAGTGAGATAGGCGTTCCGGGAAGACGGTACCCGGCCACCAAGTGACTTGTGTGAAACTGCTCTGCCATATCTCTAACTGTTTATTACTTTACGGAATGCTGCTTCGGCATCTTGAACGGCTTGAAGGGCATCCTTGAATTCCTGAAGGACCTCGGCATAAGGACGCACATCCTCTTTGTGATAATCAATATACCGGTTAGGAGAAAGATTCCAGTCCTTTCCTTCAATATCCTTGATAGTGACGACTTTGGAGAAATCTTCGATATTGTCGTAACCTGTATAAAGCTCGTATAGTTTGTCAATATCCTCAGGGGTGAGAATGTTTTGTGCCCGCCTTGCGGTAAGAATCTTAGAGCCATCCACCATCAGAATACGTGACGAGTGCCCGGCGGGTTTGAGCCTGCGCAGAATCAGGAAGCAAGGAGAAAGACCCGTTCCATAGAAGAGTTTGTCGCCCAGGGTAACGACGGCTTCAACCAGGTCGCTCTTGATAAGTTTCTCTCGGATAGATTTCTCGTCGTCACGGAAAAGTACGCCCTGAGGCATCACTACGGCCATTCTGCTATTGCCGCGCCCCATTGATGCAATCATGTGCTGAATCCACGCAAAGTCGCCGCAGGAATCGGAAGGTGTCCCCCAGATATTGCGGCCATACTTGTCGTTGGACCACTGGGTGGCGCCCCATTTCTTGAGCGAGAACGGCGGATTGGCGATTACGCAATCAAACGTGGCCAATTCACCCCCGGACAGAATCTTGGGATTTCGGAGCGTGTCGCCCTGCATGATGTTGAAATCGGAGGCGCCGTGCAGGAAAAGGTTCATCTTGGCGATGGCAGCGTTGACTACATTCTTCTCCTGACCGAAGATGCTGCCACAGCAGAGATTGTCGTGATGCATGTGGTGGACGGCCTCAATGAGCATGCCGCCGGAACCGCAGGCTGGGTCATATACCGTTTCACCTGGTTTGGGGTCCAGAATACGGACCAGCAGCTGCACTACCGGGCGCGGAGTATAGAACTCACCGGCCTTGGCCTTGCTGTCGTCGGCGAAGCGCTTGAGAAGGATTTCATAAGCGTCGCCCATCAGGTCGGCCGGGTAGTCATTGTTCCCCAAACGACGTTTCGACAGATGCTCTATGAGGTCCCTGATTTTACCGTCCGAGAGATTTTTCTTATCGGTCCACTTCTGGGCAGAGAACGTTGACAGGACGCCAAACAGTGTATCCGGGTTTGCCAGCTCTATTTTACGCATCGCTCCGACGATAGCGGCGCCAAGGTTTTCGGTACGTTCACGGACATCATTCCAACTGCATCCTTCGGGGATGACGAAGCGGTGCTGCTCGGGAAGAGAAGCATATTCGATGTCGCCGCCACTTTCATCCAGAGCGGCCTGCGTTTCTTCATCGTAAACATCGCTGATGCGCTTGTAGTATAGTATCGGCGTAATATAGTCCTTGAAATTATCCTGCGAAACGGGGCCTCGCAGGATATTACAGGCCTCAAACAGAAAATTGAAGAGGTCTGACACGGAGTCTATTGACTGGACAGTGTCTTTTTTTGCCATTATGGGTTTTGTTGCTATCCTACAAATTTAACTTTTTTCGCCGGATATTCCTTCAGAATACCTTGGAAATCGTATTATTCGGGGTTCACGCGGCAAAGATACAAAACAGATGTGCCAACTTTTGTCACTCGCGTTCCCCCGGGCGAAAAATCCGCAAAATCGGCCACCGGACGGCATCAGCGGCCACTTCCGAGCGCCTATTTCCCAAATTTCTTCTGAGAATATTTAACCTGCTCGGCAAGCCACTTCCGGAAAGCCTTGC
>ERZ842401.4633-NODE-4633-length-15824-cov-6.574925_pt1 | contig 15824 bp, 15 predicted proteins | sample MGYA00521270_ERZ842401 | MGnify/ENA primary metagenome ERZ842401 (study PRJEB31892, sample SAMEA3878208) | bioreactor metagenome | biome: Moose rumen | place: Sweden | collected 2011-10 | study: EMG produced TPA metagenomics assembly of the PRJEB12797 data set...
TCAACTTGGAACAGTCGTCAGACAGAAAACTGACAACCGAAATCAGCAAAGTACAGGCTACAAGAAATGATAAGGAAAAGAGTACACGAGGAGACCGGGAAGAGTTGACATTGGAAGAATATAAGCGACTGATAGATGACCTTTATGATGGGGGACTTGTAAAAGTTTGCTTGACAGGTGGAGATCCTTTTTCCAAACCATTTGCATGGGAACTGATAGATTACCTATATAGAAAAGGTATAGCATTTGATGTGTTTACAAATGGACAAAGAATAGTTCATGATGTGGAACGACTTGCTAATTACTATCCGCGTGTAGTAGGTGTTTCTATCTATAGTGGTATCGCAGAGGTGCATGATTATATCACACGAGTTAAAGGTTCATGGAAACGGACGATGTCTGTTGTTCGTCAGTTATCGGATTTTGCGGTGCCTATGAATCTGAAATGTTGCGTCATGCGCCCCAATGTGAAATCCTACTATATGGTGGCAGATATCGCAAAAGAGTATGGGGCTGTACCGCAGTTTGAAATTAGCTTGACTGATTCAGTTGAGGGAGACAGGTGTGTGAGCAAGTATCTACGCATGACACATGAGCAACTGGAGATAGTACTTAGGGATGAAAACATACCTCTGTATGTGGGTTCTGAGGCTCCTAATTATGGTGGACAGAGGAAGGCAATGGAAAGCAATCCTTGTGGGGCTGGTGAAAACACTCTCTGCATAACGCCGGAAGGAAACGTGATTCCATGCTGCTCTTTCCACACCATCTTTGGGAACTTGAAAAAGCAGGATATCGCAAGTATTCTAAATGGCAGCAGGGAACGAAAATATTGGTTGAAACTATCTCTGAATGATTACGAAGAATGTGGCAGATTTGATTATTGTGACTATTGCAATCTTTGTCCTGGCAACAACTTCATAGAGCATGGAACTCCTCTAAAAGCATCAGAGACTAACTGCTATATAGCAAAAATAAGATATGAATTGGCGCAAAAGATGATGAAAGGCTATGATTCTCTAAATGGGAAAGCATTGAGGGAAAGATTATCAGAATTACCCGATTACAAACCAATGGAAATAAAAAGGGAAATGTCGCTCAATGACTATAGCGATACGAGATTAAAGGTATGTGGGTAAATGTGGTTCCCCAAGAAACATCACAGTAACCTGAAAAATTACAATTATGGCAGTTAATTTGTTTGTAAGTGCTGCTTCAGAAGTTGTGACTATGGGTTCTTGCCCACGAGATACTCAGTCTCGTTGTGGTATTGCATATCGTCAGAACTAATGATGTAAGACATGGGGGAAGGCCCAAGACGGTTCTTCCCCCGATTTTTTGAAATTGAATTTTGAATAACCGAATTATACTATTGAAAAAAATCAGTAAATGACCTGCCGAAATTGGATGAAGGCTGTTTCCGCTCCTTATATGATTTTATATAAGGTCGACGATAGTGTGCCTATATATCCTTATCTCCGCTCAGAAAGTGGAGATAGGGAAATGGTGTGTCTAACACCCATTCATGGGCGAAGTTATGTTGTAGGTAAAACTCAAGATGGCAGATTTATTGTAAGTAAGGGGAATGGCTTGAGTTATACACAGATGAGCTTTCTCAACACCCGTGAATTTGGTGATGATACATTGGGCTTGCTTCTACGCCAAGACGCGGAGCGTGACTTTATCATGGGGCAAGAAATAGAATCTCTTGGCATCAAGACCAATCATATGGAATATGTGATAGGACTTCAAAGAGAGGTTCGATTGACTACGGGGCATGTACTTAAACCTGTATTACTCCAATATGATGTGGAGTGCCCATACAGGATATGCGATGCGGCTTTCATGTCAAGTAAGCTCATAAGAAATGAGGTCATGAAATGGCAGAAAATGAATGATAGAGGATTTTATAAAGACTATCTCATTGCTGCAGATGTGCTGATTCGCAATCTTCGCATACTCCATGACAATGAGGTACTTCATAATGCCATCCATGAACAAAACTACACATGGGCTTTGGAACTGTTGGACTTCGAACTTGCTTGCTCGCCATCCCATCCCTATACAAACGAAGATGATATGCGACATGTCAAGGACCTGTTTCCTCGTGAAATATTGCAAACATATGTAATCATCAATTATATCGCGGGCGTTCTACGTGAGAAGATTGACTATGCAGCCGTTGACAGCCTATTTGCAGAATATGGCTTCGATATGGAACAATATAAAGTTATGTAACATAAAAAAGAATGCTATGGCTTATTACATTCCTTGTATGTGCTGTGGTCAGCAATTCCCAGATTTCTGGAGATGGTATGTGTGTGACAAATGTGGCTATCGGGTTTGCCCTGCATGTTTGGGAAAACACAATGGCTCCTATAGTCGTGGTGGTTACAAATGTAGTCAATGTGCTTTTGGTCAGATGAAGCAAAAGAATTAAAACTGATGGAAGAGGAAGTTGATTGGTTTTCTGATATTCGACAGAGGTTGACTCTTTTGGATATCGCATTAGATGAGACGACTGATGAAGAGGAACATGAAGCACTGAGCCGTGAGCAGAAGAATCTTTCTACCAAGATTATTATCACGACATTCGTTGCCTATGAACAGGATGGTCATTATGGTGTAAAACTCTATAATGGTATTGTGGCGGTACCTCCCATTTTTGATGAGATAAGATTGGATGAGGGGAAAACTATTGTGTTGGCAAGGAGGGGAGACAAATGGATAGTTCTCTATGAGCATATAAGCAGAATTAATCAGCATGTTCTATGTGATGATTTGCTGCCCACAAACTGGATAGGTATGTATTTGGGAAAGAAAGATGGACTATGGGGAATCTATAGTACGGAAAAAGGAGATTGGGAGTTATGTCCTGAATACAACGAAATCACGGAATGTGGCTCATATTTTAAACTGAGGGACGGCGATAAGTGGGGATTGTTTGCTTATGGTATCGTGATTCCTGCAATGTACGACGAGATCCGTGTTTGTCGTCACCCAGGCGGTTATGTGCGTTTTTACAAAGATGGAGTTCTCGGCTATATAGACAAGGCTGGAAAATGGACACCAGACTTAGACAAGGCAAATGCTTGGTTATAGTAGATTACCTTTCAAGATATCTCATACATTATGACAACGGAGAAAAAGTCCCTTGAGATGAAGATGGAAACGGCGAAGTTTTATGTCGATTGGTGCCTAGAGGCTGGTAGCGAGGACGGTATCGGGAATGTTTGCAAACGATACGGTTTTATGGTGGCTTTGACCGCAGAAGAGTACTATAATCTATATAAAATATGGTTTGAACAAGACGGACTGAACAGTTGGCATACCAAATGGGATGGGTATGAGGACTTGTACAAGAAAATAAACGAGATTGCCGTTTATTCCCTAAATCAGATGTTAGAAAGAGAAGAACCTGCTTTTGTAAACCCAGTGGAGGTGTTATGGGAACTTTCAGAGGAGACGATAAAAACGTTTTAAATAAATAGACAAGGACAACAATGGAACTTCCGTGCGGATTCTTTATTCAGGTGTATTTGGATGGTGAGAATGTTGGGGAATTATGGGTGGAGATACCATGCCATTTGTATCAGAAATTGGTAAGCGATGCCCCCAAATTCAGCAACAATCCACAACGGGACATTGAAACAGCCAAGTTCTTTGGATTGGACCCCGGACGGCCAAAAACATTCCAGAAGACCATGGAAGAGGACTATCCGGAAATAGCGGAGTGCATTGAACAGCATATAACCGATGCCATGTACTCTGGCGAGATTGTTGATTTAGATGCTGTGGCTGACATCTGTGGCGAGCCAAAGACTTTCTGGAGCCATAGTGGTGAAATCGCCTTTGACTACAGAGATGTGGATGACTATGTTGCGAGGGTGAACCGTAAATACGACCTGTTGGGGGAATGGGATAAAAAAGAATAAAATCCGACTCGAAGTATAAAGGAACACCTCCCGCAAATCGTGGGACCTGGGGAGGTGAGTTTTTGTCGTTATGTCGTTGTTAATCCTTTAAACAGCCGATAGGGGCGATTATAGTTGCACATTATTTTTGGAAATTCGGCGAATTGGCGTGATTTTGTTCGGCGAATTGGCGAATTTGTGTACGGATGCAAGTAAGCGCATGCTTATTTCATTCGCCAGCCTTTGTCGGTGAGATTGGCAGGAGGTAGTTATTTCATAGCGTATCTTCGAGTAGGAAGGGTATGACACCGACATATATGATGCCATCCTCATCTGCCCATTGCTTTGTATTTCCATCCACAATCACAATCTTTCTAAAAAAGTCACCCGAATTCCTCAACGAAAACGTCTCCTGGTTCTTCTTATCCACTGTATCTATGTTAAGGGCTGATTGGATGTAGATTTTTTCTTTGCCAGTATTGACAATAAAGTCTATCTCGTATTGCGACTGTTGTTTTTTACCTTCTTCATTGACACGGGTAACTTCTACTACCCCCACATCAACACTATATCCCCGGCGTATCAGTTCGAGATAAATCATATTTTCCATCAAATGGCTTTTTTCCTGCTGCCGGAAATTCAACTTGGCGTTTCTCAGTCCCAAGTCCATTGAATAGTACTTCTGGGTATTCTCAAAGTAGCGTTTCCCCTTCACATCATAACGTTTGGCTGCAATAAACAAGTAGGCATCTTGCAGATAATCCAGATAGTTTTTGATGGTATGGTCGGAGGTGGTGCGTTTCATAAGTGTTCCTGCGATATTGGCAAGATTATGCGGATTGGTAAGCGAGCCTACGGCCGATGACAGTGAGTCAATTAACGCTTCAAGGACCTCATCGTCTTTTAGTTTGTACCGTTCCACAATATCCTTGATGTACACATGCTTGTGTAGTCCTGCCAGATACTTGCGCTTTTCTGCTTCATCTTTCTCGGTGACGGCCAATGGCATACCTCCATACGTCAGGTATTCTTCCAAAGCATCAGCCTTTTCCAATCCTGACACGGCATAAAACTCTTTAAACGATAGCGGATATACCTTGATTTCGGTTCCACGGTCACGGAAGTTCGTGACTATATCCTTTGACAGCATTTTTGAGTTTGAGCCTGTCACATATACATCAAGATTGCTTCTTGCCATCAAATCGTTCAGGATATCATAGAACGTTGTATAGAGCATGTCTTTGTCCTCATCAGGAACCAACTCCTCAACCACGTCCTCATTCTTCACTTTGAATGACAATTGGATCTCATCGATAAAAACATAATATCGCTTACTCTCATCCCGAGTCAGGCTAAGTACATAGTCATATAGTTCATTGGGATTCCTGTACTTGACATATGCCTTTCTGTCAAGGGCGATTTCCACAAAACAATCTTCTGGGACTCCTTCATCTTTAAGGTAGTCCTTATACAAAGTTGAAAGGAGAAATGATTTGCCGCAACGTCTGATGCCAGTAATAATTTTCACCTTTCCGTTCCATCGTTTACTCAGCAACTCATTTACATATTTGTCTCGCTTTATTACCATACCTTTTATGCTTAGTGCAAATTTTGTCAAACCATTCGACCATTTTTGTAGTACAAAGATACTTGCTTATTCTGAAACAAGCAAATAATAAGCTAATTTTTTCATTTTATACTACTATTGGTGAGTATATAGCTACATATTATTTGGGGAAATTCGGCGAATTGGCGCGATTTTGTTCGGCGAGTTGGCGAAATTGTAGTCGGTCTCCAAAAGACAATCTGCATGCTTATTTCATTCGTCAACCTTTGGCGGTGAGGCTTGTGTTTTATACATTGTTTTATTGTCCCTTTTATTAATTTCTTCATTTTTTTGATTTTTCTTGCAAAAAGTACTTGACTTTTTCTTTTTAGGCGCTATTGTTTATATAGAAAGGCTGCGGAGAGACACCTTTATCAGGCTCTCGGTGAGGCAGCAGAAAATAATTTTTTTTAAATTATAAGATAGTGATAAATTTTAGTCTTGGAACAAGGGCATCTAATCCAGGTGATGCCGAAAGTGCCAAAAAGGTGTATGCTTATGCACAGGCACGAGAAACCTTAAACATAATGCAGCTTGCAAAGCACATCCAACAGCATGGGTCGCCCTACACGCGCGACATCATCGTGGGTGTGTTGACGAAGACAGTGGATTGCATCCGCGAGGAACTGTTGAATGGCAACAAAGTGCAGTTGGGCGAGATGGGGGCGTTCTACGTGACTATCTCCTCGAAGGGCGTTGACAATGCCCTAGAGTTTGACCAAAACAGTCACATCAAGAGTGTGAACGTCCGCTGGGAACGCGGTAGGGAGTTCAAGGATTTGCTCTCCGATGCCACGTTCCACTACGTGACAACACGCGAGCAGCAGATTGCGGCAAGGAAAGCCGAGAAGGCAGCCCTTAACGAGGAACTCGGCGTAAGTTCGTCAGACGACAGCGGTTCGGACACCCCAGGCTCGCTTGATGAGTAGATGCCCTAACTCACTAAGTGAGTGGAATTAGACAAGTCCCACGGCCATGAAGGTCGTGGGACTTTTTTTGTGCCTTGGGGTACTCGTTGCTGGAGGTTAACTTAACCTGTGCCCTTAGGTTAACTTAACCTGTAGCCGTAGGTTAAGTTAACCTCCAGCAACAGGTTCTTATAGCCGCCTCGCTTTGTGCCCGTCGGCACGTTCTTAGGATGTCGAGCGACGGCTGGAACGGAAGGCTTTGGGGGAGAGGCCGGTATGTTGCTTGAAGTACTTGCCGAAGAAACTTTGGTTGGGGAAGTGAAACTCCAGGGCTATCTCCTTCACGCTCTTGCTGGAGTGAAGCAGCAGCTGACTGGCGTAGGAGACCACCATCTCCACTATCCACTCCGAGGCCGTGTGCCCCGACACCTCTTTCACGATGGTGGAGAAGTAGCGCGGCGAGAGACACTGCTCCCCGGCATAGTACCCGACCTCGCGCTCACGTTTGTAGTTCTGCATCAGCGAGAGCATGAAGCGCTGGAACACCTTGTCCTTCCCGCTCTGCGTCTCGGGCTTGAGGTTCTGGTTGAGGAAGTAGTCCGACAGCAGTTCGTAGAAGAAGGCCTCCGTGAGGCTGAGAATCTGCTGGTAGAGTACGGGTCTCACGGGACTGTCTTCGCTGATGCCGCTCATCTGTTGCTGGCGGTTCTCCAGCATGGCCGTCATCTCGCGGATGCGCTGTCGCTGCTCCGTGGTGAGGCTGAAGCAGGGACGCTCGCGCAGCATCATGATGTCCATGGTGGAGAAAGCCTTCTCGGCGAAGGGCAGCACTATGTTCAGCGTGCTCTTCACCACGAGCCCTTCCACGTCGTCGCTCTTTTCCAGCAGGCTGACGAAGGTAGAAGGCGTGTAGATGTAAACGTCCCCCTCGTTGATGCTGTACGCGTGTTCGTTCAGCATCACCTTGGCGTGTCCCTTCTCGCAGAGGAAGAAACCGCACACGTCAATGAACGAACCCAGTATGCCGCTCTGCAGGATGCGTTCCTCCAGGTCGTGCACCGAGATGCGCTCAAAGGGTGCTTTCTGTTCTCTCATGGTTGCGAAGTTAGCCATTTTCTTTCTCTCGGCAAAGAGAAATCGACCTAATTTTGGTGTGAATCGTACGTATTGACCAATTTTGTCCTCTTTTACACCTTTCCGCGCACGGGGAAATGCCGTACCTTTGCAGCCGTAAACATGGAGTATAAACTGCGAAGCTAAAATCAGAATCGATATGAGAAGATACGTCCTTCTATTACTAATGATGTGTAGTGTGGTACAGCTGACCCTTGCCCAGGGTGTCACGCTCTCGCTGGACAGCTGTCTGGCTCTCGCCCTTCGGGACAACAAGGAGATAGATATCGCCGGCATGCAGCAGGAGGTGGCTCACTACAACCGTCGTGAAGCCTTCACCATGTACCTGCCTCATGTGGAGGCCACGGGTGTCTACATGCGCTCGGGCAGGGAGATATCCTTGCTCAGCGACGAGCAGAAGCAGGCGATGCAGAACATGGGAACGACGCTGGGCACCACCCTCCAGGGCATGGCCATGCAGAATCCCCAGCTCGGGCAGCTCCTGCAGTCGATGGGCGGACTGCCCGAAGGACTCATACCCTCGCTCAATGCCGCCGGAACGGGCATCGCAGACGCGTTCCACACAGACACGCGCAATGTCACGGCCGCCGCGCTGTCGCTCAACCAGCCACTCTACATGGGTGGAAAGATAATGGCTTACAACAAGATAACCCGCTATGCCGAACAGATAGCACAGGCACAGAAGGACCAGAAGACCCAGGAACTGGTCGTAGCCGTGGAGACGGCCTACTGGCAGATAGTAGCCTTGGAGAGCAAGCGCAAACTGGCTGAAAGCTACAAGTCGCTCATCGACACGCTGGACTACAACGTCCAGCAACTCATCAGCGAGGGAGCAACCTCGAAGGCTGACGGACTCAGCGTGAAGGTGAAGCGCAACGAAGCCGACGTCACACTCATACAGATAGACAACGGACTGGCCCTGTCGCGTATGCTGCTGTGCCAGCTCTGTGGCATCGACGTGAACACGGAGCTGCATCCTGCCGACTCCGACCTCGAGGCACTGGAGAACGACCGCCTCACGGTCTCTCCCGCTCAGGCTCTCGACTTCTCCGCACGTCCCGAGCTGCAGGCCCTCGACCTGCTGGCCCTGATAGGGAAGGAGAAGGTGAAGGTGACCCGTGCCGACTATCTGCCCAAGGTAGCTCTGACAGCCAATTACCTATGGACTAACCCATCGCTTTTCAATGGATTTGAGAAAAAAATGAAGGGCACATGGGCTGCAGGTGTGATGGTGAATATTCCCCTCATTGACTGGGGCGAGGGATACTACAAGGTGCGTGCGTCGAAGGTGCAGGCCCGCATGGCCCAGGCAACGCTGGACAACACCCGCGAGAAGATAGAGCTGCAGGCCACGCAGTGTGCACAGAAACTGGTGGAAGCAACCAGTCGCGAGGAGACGGCCCGTCGCAGCATGGCCGTGGCCGAGGAGAACCTGCGCTGCGCCAATGTAGGACTCCAGGAGGGCGTTATGCCCGTGAGCACCGTCATCGAGGCACAGACAGGCTGGCTCTCGGCTCACTCCACCCTGATAGAGTCGCGCATCGACAAACGTCTGGCCGAAGTTAACCTCAAGCGTGCGCTCGGCACATTGTAGACCAGAGAAACAAGAAACGAGAAAACACAAAAAGATATGAAAGAGAAAGGAACATCAATGTTGGCCGTACTGCTTGCCGTAGCGGTGCTGGCTGTGATAGCAGTCGTCGTGTGCGTAGGCATGAGCCTGCCCGAGAAGTCGGAAGTCATACAGGGACAGGTCGAGACCACCGACTATCGCGTGTCGAGCAAGGTGCCCGGCCGTGTGCTGGAACTGCGTGTGAAGGAGGGCGACCACGTCCATAAGGGCGACACACTGGCCATTTTGGAGGCTCCCGAGGTGGAGGCCAAGCTCGACCAGGCCAATGCCCTGGCCGCCGCTGCCCAGGCCCTGGAACAGAAGGCACAGAACGGAGCCCAGAAGGAACAGATACAGGGAGCCTACGAAATGTGGCAGAAAGCCAAGGCCGGACTGGACGTGGCACAGAAGAGCTACCAGCGGGCCGCTAACTTGTTTGAAAAGGGCGTAATCTCGGAGCAAAAGCGCGATGAGGCCAAGGCTCAGTACGAAGCCATGGCCGCTACCGAAAAGGCAGCCCAGGCACAGTATGAGATGGCAAAGAACGGAGCACGCAGCGAGGACAAGGCTGCCGCGGGTGCCAAGGTGAGACAGGCGAAGGGAGCCGTGAGCGAAGTGAACAGCTACATCCACGAGACCGTGCTTACGGCCATGGCCGATGGTGAGGTGACAGAGATATTCCCTGAGCTGGGCGAGCTCGTTGGCTCCGGTGCCCCCATCATGAACGTAGCCATGACGGGTAACGTGTGGTTTGTCTTCAACGTGCGTGAGGACTACCTGCCCCGTCTCACCGTAGGCACCGAGACCGATGCCTACCTGCCTGCCTTCGACAAGACGATGCGTGTGCGTATCACCCGAGTGAAGAACGTGGGCAGTTTCGCTGTCTGGAAGGCAACGAAAACGACCGACGGCTACGACCTGAAGATGTTTGAGGTGCGTGCTGTCCCTGTGGACGGGAGCGACCTTGCAGAAGCCCGTTCCGGCATGTCTGTCGTGCTGAGGCAGGCGGAACAGGAGAAGAAATAGGGCCGACCATGTTCAAGGCATTGCGAGACACGATACGACGCATCTGGGCAGTAAGCCGGGAGGAGGCACACGAGTATTTGCGCCAGCCGCTGATGGTGTTCTGCCTGTTGGTGGCTCCGTCGCTCACGGTGGTGTTCTTCACCACGCTGATGAAGGACGGCCTGCCCACCGACTTGCCTGTGGCCGTAGTGGACGAGGACGACACCCAGGTCACGCGCACGTTCATCCGCACGGTGGATGCGTTGCAGCAGACCGACATCGTGGCCCGCTACAGAACGTTCACGGAGGCGCGCGAGTCCATGCAGCGTGGAGACATCTATGCTGTCTTCTACCTTCCGAAGGGGATAACCGAGGAAGCCATCGCCGGCCGCCAGCCACAGATTTCGTTCTACACCAATGAGTGTTACTACATACCCAGTGCCCTGGTGATGAAGGACCTCTTCCTGGCCTCCGAACTCTTCGGTCTGGCCTTGACCCGCGAGACACTCTATGCCCGAGGTCTTACCAACGAACGGGCGATGGGCATCATTCAGCCCATTGTCATCGAGAAGCATGCCACGGGAAATCCCTGGCTCAACTACTCGGTCCTTCTGAGCAACGTCATCTTGCCCGGTATCCTCATGATACTGGTCATGCTCTGTTCGTGTTACCTCATCGGCATGAGGTGGAAGCGTGGGGAGCAGGAGCAACTGTACCATCGTGCCGGAGACTCGCAGACGGTGGCCCTCATGGGCGTGCTGCTGCCAGTGACCGTTTGTTTCTCACTGATCATCATCGTGACAGACATCTATCTCTATCGCGTTCTCGAGTTCCCGTGTCATTGTCCCGTGGGGATGATGATGCTGTGGGGCATATTGGGGATACTGGCTTCGCAGTCACTGGCCGTGTTTGTCTATGGACTTCTTGCCGGGCAGATGCGCTTCGCCTTGAGTGTGTGCTCGCTCATAGGCATCGTGTCCATCTCCATGGCAGGATTCAGTTTCCCTGTCTCGGCCATGCACCCCGTGTTGCAGGCATTGAGCAACGTGTTCCCCCTGCGTCACTATTTCCTGATTTATGCCAACCAGGCTCTCAACGGCTATCCCGTGGCCTATGCCTGGGGCAGTGTGGTGGCCCTGCTCTCGTTCCTCTTGCTGCCTTTGCTGGTGGTAAGACGCTATCGATGGGCCTTCCTGCATGCTAATTACGTACCCTAAGAGATGAAAGAGGCTATTCGCAACATATTGAACGTGTGGTATGGCGAGCTTCGTCAGGTGATACACGACGAGGGATTGCTCATCTTCCTTCTGCTGGTTCCGCTGGGTTACCCCGCCCTTTACTCTTTTATATATAACAATGAGACAGTGCGCGAGGTTCCGCTTGCGGTGGTTGATGAGTGCCATTCCCGTCAGAGCCGCGAGTTCGTCCGCAAGGTGGATGCCACGGCAGAGTGTGCCGTGCTCTACTACACCGATATGGCCGGAGCGCGCGAACTCATGCGCAGGGAGCAGGTCTATGCCATCCTGCGTATTCCTTCCACGTTCGATCGCGACCTCAGCCGGGGCGACCAGACGTACATCGGGTTCTACAGTGACATGCGCTGCATGCTCTACTACAAGTCGGTCCTGCTGGCCTCCTCGCAGGTCTCGCTCGACATGAACCACAACATCAAGGTGTCGCAGCACATAAAGGGTACTACCAATCGCCAGGAGGAAATCAGCCGTCTGCCCATACGCTACAGCTACATCCCCTTCTATAATCCCCAGAGCGGTTTTGCCTCTTTCCTGATACCGGCGGTGCTGATGCTCATCATCCAGCAGTTGATGTTCCTCTCGGTGGGTATGTCGCAGGCAGCCTGTCGCGAACGTGGGACGGCGACGGTAGTCCCGTTGCGTGGAAGGGCAGGACAGCAAACCGTAAGTCTCCTCACGGGTAAGACGGTGTTCTACTTCCTGTGGTTCCTGCTTGTCGCCCTGTTCATGTACGCTGGCATCACCCGTTTCTTTGCCCTGCCTTCGTTGGGCGACTATGCCACGTTCCTTGCGTTCGTCACACCCTACATATTGGCCTGCATCTTCCTCTCTGTCACGCTGTCCTTCTTCATCGTTCAGCGAGAGGACGTGATGATGCTCTTCGTCTTCATGTCCGTTCCGTTGCTCTTTCTGGCCGGCATGTCGTGGCCTGTGGCCGCGGAACCCCGGATGTGGCGTGCTGTCTCATGGCTGTTCCCCTCCACCTTCGGCATGCACGGCTATGTGCGCATCATGGGGACGGGTGCTACGCTCCACGAGGTGGCGATGGAGTATCGCGCGTTGTGGATTCAGTGTGCCGTCTATGCGTTTACGGCTTTCCTTGCGGCATATAGGCGGCTAAGGCGTGTCTGACTCGGTCGAGTCCTTCTGCCATACGGGGTAGGGGTAGATGGCAGCCGGTTCGTAGTCGATATCCAGTTCGGGTATCTCGGGAATTTCCGGTTCCTCAAGCTTGTAGGGTACTTGTCCGGCGTAGTAGGGGGTCAGTTCCACTTGCGTGAAGCCTGCGCCCAAAATGCCGAGATACTTGGCCGCGGCACGGCTCAGGTCGATGATGAACTTACGTGAGTAAGGACCACGGTCGGTCACCTTCACGATACATTCCTTCCCGTTGACCAGGTTGCGCACTTTCAGCATCGTTCCTAGGGGGTACTTCAAATGGGCACAAGTAAAACTGTCTCGGTTATACTTCTGCCCGTTGGCCATGCGACGGCCATGGAAGCGGTCGTGATAATAGGAGGCGATGCCCTTGTCCTTGGGGTTGTACTTCCGCTGTGCGCACAGACAGGCAAACGCTATGCACAGGATGCACAAGAGGGTGAGGTTTTTGCTTCTCATGGTAGGTAGTGTTTCTGCAAAGGTACGAAATTTTAGTGAAAACAGAAAGTTTAACCGATAATCTCTAATCTTCCCCCCTTTTTTTCGTACCTTTGCCCCCGAAATGAACTACTACGAACGTACGATAGCCCTTGTGCTCGTGGTGTTGGCCATGCTGATAGGCCTGCATTTCCTGCCCCCCATCACAGTGGGAGAGCACACGCTGCGCGCGGTGAACATCCTCTCGGACATTGTGCCAGGTGACTCGACCTGCGACGACGGGGACTGGGAAGAAGAGCTGTTGGCTGTGGGGCAGGACTCCGCGGCTGTGGATTCAGTTCGTCCGGACAAACTGCAGGAACCCGAGGACGCCACGACGGGGATAGCCGACTACAGCGACGGTGCCATGGAGCGTTTCTATGCGAAGTTGCAGCAGGGCGGGCCCGTAAGAATTGCCTATTTTGGCGATTCCTTCGTTGAGGGCGACATACTGACCGGTCCGTTGCGTGAGATGTTGCAGGCCCGGTATGGCGGTGGAGGCGTAGGCTTCGTGGACATGGCTACTGGCATGGAGGGCTTCCGCCAGACGGTTCGCCATCGCAATGCGGGATTCAGCATCCATGCGATTACCGACCGCAACTTCAGTCGCAGCAAGGAGGGCATCAACCAACGCTATTTCATACCCTCTCAGGTGGGACGCTCCTATGTGAGCCTTTCCTCCGTCAAAGGGGCTGCCCGTGCAACAGAGAGCACGATATACTTTGTCACGCAGGACTCCCTGACACTCACGGCACGGGTGAACGGTGGCGAGTCCCAGACGTTCAGTTTCTCAGGGAGCGATGCGCTGCAGTATGCCACGGTGTATGGCGATATGGGACAGGTGGAGTGGTCTCTCGTCCGTGACTCATTGTCGGCACCGTGCTGGTTCTATGGGGTCACATTGGACCAGGCACAAGGCGTGGTGTTGGACAACTTCAGCATGCGCAGCAGCAGCGGAGCGACCTTGGCTTCTCTTCCTGGAGGACGGACGAGGGAGTTTGCCCGTTTGCGTCCCTATGACCTTATTGTCTTGCACTTCGGCCTGAACGTAGCCTCGGAACCCATGGCCCGTTCCCGCTACGCCGGCTATCAGAAACAGATGAGGCGTTCCATTGCCCTGTTGCGCGAGATGTATCCCGATGCCGCCCTGCTGATAGTGAGCTGTAGCGACCGTGACGACCGCGATTTGGACGGACGTATGGTGACGCTGCCAGGCCTGCGTACGCTGGTGGCTGTCCAGCACCAGATGGCGAGGGACAACGGCATAGCCTTCTGGAACTTGTTCCAGGCCATGGGCGGAGCGGGCAGTATGCAGCAGATGGCCAATGCTAGTCCCCCGGAAGCCAACAAGGACTATACCCACCTCACCCATCGGGGAGGACGAAGGCTGGCCCGCCTCTTCTTCGATGTGCTAACCCATAAATCCTATTGACGAAAGATGACGATGTTACTGACTATACTGAGTGTCGTGTCCCTCCTGATGCCTGCTTCGTTTCATCACACGCAGGAGAACAAGGTGGAGCGTGCGGAATGTCTTCGCCCCTTTTATGAGAAGCTGGACCGTGGGAAACAACCTGTTCGCATCCTTCATCTGGGCGACAGCCACGTGCGCGGCCATGTGTTCTCGGTTGTGGCCCGTAGGCAGTTGGAGGAAGCCTGGGGCAGTGCGGCCGTGGAACCTCAGGAGATATCGTACCGCACCACGGCCCTGGCCACCGAGACAGGCAAGGCAGGGCTGGTGTACCATGCCATAGGTATCAACGGTGCCCGTTACGCGCACTTCAATACCCCTGCCTACCTGGAGAAGGTGAAGGAACTGCAGCCCGACCTCATCGTCCTCTCCTTTGGCACAAACGAGGCACAGGGCACTTACTCCGAGGCGGTCCACCGTGAGGAAATGGGCGCACTGGTGGAGGCTCTGCGCAAGCAGTGTTCCGCAGTACAGATTCTGCTGACCACGCCTCCGGGCGCATACCGCACGCTGCGCATTCGTCACCGCCGGAACGGAAAGACCTATTACACCTATCAACGCCAGGCCAACCCGAATACGCCGAAGGTGTGCGCCGTCCTGCGCAGCTATGCGGAGGAGAATGGCCTGCCCGTGTGGGACCTGTATGCCATTGTGGGCGGTCAGCAGTATGGACTGCGCAACTGGACGAGTGCGGGCATGATGCGCAAAGACCGGATACACTACACCGATGCCGGGTACACCCTGATGGGACGTCTGCTGGCCGAGGCACTGATAAAAGCAAGGGAGACGAATGATAAGAAGTGAGGAAATAGTGGATGCCGTATTGCAGCAACTGCAGTACAACGCTGACGAGCCGCTGATATTCAGCAGCGCGCTGTTCCTGTTCCTGTTCGCGGGGTTCAGCATCGTGTATGCCCTGTTGCAGCGACAGACCACGGCACGCATCCTCTTCGTAACGCTCTTCTCCTATTATTTCTACTACAAGAGCAGCGGTTTCTATTTCTTCCTTCTGGCACTGGTCACGGTGAGCGATTTCTATATTGCCCGCTTGCTCAGCCGGCACAGGAGCCGGTGGCTCGTTGCCCTTAGTGTGGCCGTAGACCTCGGTCTGCTGGGCTATTTCAAGTATGCCAACTTCTTTGGCACTCTGTGGTGCGACGTCGTCGGTCGGAATTTTCAGCCTTGGGACATCTTCCTGCCCGTGGGCATCTCGTTCTTTGTATTCCAGAGCCTGAGTTACACCATCGATGTCTACAGGAGAAAGCTCCAACCCCTCGGTTCGCTGC
>ERZ842401.4634-NODE-4634-length-15822-cov-4.276781_pt1 | contig 15822 bp, 13 predicted proteins | sample MGYA00521270_ERZ842401 | MGnify/ENA primary metagenome ERZ842401 (study PRJEB31892, sample SAMEA3878208) | bioreactor metagenome | biome: Moose rumen | place: Sweden | collected 2011-10 | study: EMG produced TPA metagenomics assembly of the PRJEB12797 data set...
GTCGAAATATTTAAAAGATATTTATTATAGAAACTTATTGGATAAATGAAAATGAAAACTAAAAAATAGTAGTTTTCAAAAAAAATTTTTACAAAAAATGTAAATTATACTTGACATTAAATGTAAAGCAAGGTATAATAATATTGGATTTGAAAGGAGGAATTTTTGTGATAAAAATAAGATTGAAAGAATTAGATATAAAAATAACAGAACTTGCTAATTACTTACAAATATCAAGGCCAACTATGTATAAATTTATAGAATTATACGATTCTGGCGATAGAAATGAAGTTAATCAGCGTATATTAAAATTATTTGATTATATTGAAAATAATAGATTGATAGCTAAAAAAAATGTAATTAATTATATATTAAATTCAATAGCGACTATTTCGGATAATGATACTACTGAAGTAAATGAGTTATTAAAAATTATTAAAGATTATATATCATATAATCCTAATAGTGAAAAAACACAATTCATTATTAAATCAATTAATGATGGCCAATACGATATATTTATTCATTATTTAATGGAAGTTACTTCTATTCTTAAAAAAAGAAAAATTAATGAAGTTGAGGAAAAAAAAATAAGAGCATATAAAGAAATAATTGATATGTATGGTACAATAAAGGGGGATTAATAATATGGAACGTTTTATTAGATTTAATAAATTTAGAAATTTGGGATTTGAAAAGCCTGACACTTTAATGTTGAATGCTGATTTTATTGATGGTAAGAAAGGAAATTTATTGATACTAATAGGAAGTAATAATTCAGGCAAAAGTAATATTTTAGATGGGATTCTTAAATTTAGATTGGATAGACAAGTTGAAAAAAGAGATGTAACTGATTTGTCATTTGATCCTGAATATAAAAAGCCATCACTCTCATTATGCTTTAGAGATGGCGATAATTATATTGAATTTGAAAAAAGATTAAATGAAAGTGGGGAGTGGAAAGCTAATATTGATTTAAAAAAAGAGCAAGTAAAAGTTCCAAAAGATGTATTATTAAACGAGCTTAAAAATATAAGCATGGCTTTAATCGGAACAAATTTGGGGGTTAACATTAGATTCATTAATCAATTTATTGATAGAGTGAATGTCTTAGATAATTATGATTTTGATTTAATAAAAAATGAATTATTTGATGTTTTTAATTTTTATAAGAATCATAATATCCTACAAAGAATTCCTGTAGATAATTTTCAACTTTTAAAGATATATTACGGGCACATTAATGAACTTAATATTAGAAAAGAGTTAGAGGAAAAATATAAATTCGATTTACTACCTAATATATATAATTATTCGGATAATGAATTATCGAATAGTGATTTATTTACCGATAATATTAATGAAATTAGTAATCATAAGTTTTTTAAATCTTTGTTTAAAATACTTAAAATAGATGTAACAAAAGTTATTAACGCTTATAATCAATATAATAATGATGGAAATATTGCTATATTGCATAAACTCAATAAAAGTGTTAAATCAAAAGTTGATAAATTAAATGAGCAATTTAATAAAATGTATTTCACCTCAAATGATAAATATAAATTCTCATTGGATTTTGGCGCATCTAGAATATCCTTTGGAATGGCTAGAGGAATAGAAGAAGACGCTATTAAACTTGAGTATCAATCAACTGGTTTTAGATGGTTTTTCGATTTTTTCTTTAATTATTTATCTACTAGTGAATTAAAATCTGGTGACATTGTTATAATGGATGAACCAGCAACTAATTTGCATCCTCAAGGGCAAATAGAGTTAAGAAAATTTATTAAACAATATGCAATAGAAAATGACGTTCTATTTATAATTGCTACGCATAGTCCATTTTTAATTGATATAGATAACTATGATGAACTTAGAGTTGTTAGTATGGAAAACAATTTAGCAAAAATAGACAATGTTTTTGCTACTATTGATTTAAATGATCCAGTTTCTTTATTGCCAATAAAAGAAGCATTAACAATCAAACAAAGCATGTTATATGATTTAGAAACAGAAGTATATTGGGTTGAAGGGATGAGTGATTATATTTATTTAACTCTATTTAAGAATCTACTTGAGAAAACTAATATTGCTTTTTTACCTTTTAAAGGAGTTGGCAAAACTAAAGAAGAAACTCATAGAATATTAGAAAAAATTTGTGATGTAAAATTTCATAAAAAAAGTTTGCTAGTTGATGCAGATAAGGCAGGAATGGATATGTACAATCAAGCAAAGAAAGAAGCTGGTTTTGATGGTTTGCATAATCTTTCTGAACTAGAATTAACTAGTGGAAAGAAAGCATTAAATATTGAAGATTTATTCTCTGCTGATGATCAAAAGAAATACTCATTCATAAAAGAAAAGAGAAGCATAGTGTTGTCTGAATTTAAGATTCATTCAAAACTTTCTGACTTTTCTGATGAAACAATCGCAAATTTTAAGAAATTATTCGAAATATTAGAAGATTAATAAGTAATTTTTTAATTATGATTTATTAACTGTTATTTATACAGTAATAAATATAAAAATAACCCAGGCTATGGCAGTAGCCTGAGTTAAAACGGATGACATACTATAATGTATCCTAACCGCATATACATTATAGCATAATCATCCATAATATTCAATTTATTTAAAAAAATATTGTGGAGGTCTTTAATTATGACAAAAATTTATGTATTTTTTAAAACGTTTTTGACATCATATATTTATCTCCTGTTAATTGCAGGTGAAAAATAGATGGCAAAATATAATGTTAGATCTAATTTTAAGGACATTTTTGGTGTTTATTTTTTGGAATCACTTTCTTTTGAAGGCGATTATGATATGCCCATTGTTGGCAATTTAGATAATGTAGAAAATATTGATTATCTGGCTTTATATTCTGATTTGAAAGAATACCAGAAGACAGATAATACATGCATTTGTTTTTATCAATATGACCATGTTTTTGATGGAATTTATGGGCTTTATAATTCTATAATATATCAAGATGAAGTAAGGCTTAATAAATTTAAGGAAAGGTTTTGTAACGTAAAATATATTATTTCCCCGGATTATTCTTTGTTCGGTGATTTTCCTAACGCGCTACAAATTTTTAATATTTATAAGTCAAGAATTTGTATGGCGTGGCTACAAGCAAATACTAGTGCTAAAGTTATTCCAAATCTTAGATGGTCTTTTCCTTTTACATTTGAATATTGTTTTGATGGTATTATGAAAGGATCAAACATTGCTTTGGGTTTAATGGGCCAATTACAAAACAAAGAGAATAGACAAATATTTTTGCAAGGTTTCAAGGAATGTATTGATAGAATCCAACCTAAATCAATAGTTGTTTATGGGTTTATTAAAAATTCAAATTTTGATGCTTTATTTGGTTATGCTAAATTAAAAGGAATCAAAATTATTATTCCTCATTCGAAAATTGATAGGTATAAGAAGGATGATGCTGTATATGGGCTCAGGTAGTAAATTTGATAGTGCTCTTTCTACACGAGGTGGTAGAGCTGATTTTGTAACTAGAGATGATATTTTATTCAATTATTCACTGGCTGAAGAAATATTAAGTGAGATGACTCAAGAAGGTATTAAATATTCTAAGGATAAGATTGTGTTTGCTGCTAAACTGGAAAATGGAAATAAGATTTTCTTAGAAACTGGTGCAGTTGATCATATTTTTGTAAGGCATTTAACACAATTTGAAACAGCTTATGGTATAAAGACAGCTAATGATATTTCGTCTATGCTTTCCGCAACTATATCTAAAGGAAAATTGATAAAATCTTTTAGGCATGATAGTAACGGAAAAGAAGGGTATCGAAGTATTTATTATTATAAGGGTCAATATATGATTGTTTATTCAATCGCGTCAAATGGTTATATTGAAACTGCATTTCCTATTAGGTATAAAGGAGGAAACTAATAATGGAAAAAGATGTAATTTATATTGGTTTAGAATTTTTATTTGGTCCTATTCAAAAATTTGAAGAGAATGAAAATGGCGAACTAATAACTGGAATTAAAAACATTGATTGTGATGAACTAATTCAAAAACTTGACAAAGAAATTAATGAGTTGTGGTGCTCATTATGGTCTAATGACTTAAATGAGTCAAGTGGTATGAAATTTGATGAAAAACAAGAAAAAGAAATAGCTCCAAAATTATTAAAAATGATACATCAATTAATTGTTAGATTAAATGAGGTTAATGATGGATCCTTTGAAATAGAAGATATGATTACTGATCATTTAAAAAGTCTTATATAGGAGAATCTTATTAAGATTAATGAATTAAATGAAAATTTGCATATGATGAAACAATTGTAAATGATGTATTAAGTGGTAGACAAGCAAATATTTTATCAGCAGATATATATACAGTTGATTATGCGGTTTTAACTGGTGATGTTGAGGCTATAGAATATTATGTATTTTATGGAATTAGAAGCACGTATAATAGTTAGTTAGGATACTATAATAAGATTTTAAAAGCTCTAAAACCCAAAGTAATCATTGTTTTGATGATTCTTATGAAGACTGTATTAAGAAATTAATCGTTAGTCTTTTTATTAATGATAAAATTTTATTAAAAATTAAGAATAAATAAAAAGTGCTATTTGTTTAATAATGTTATTAATTTTCTATTAAAAAGCAAAATTATGACTGCCTATAATTTTGCTTTTTATATTTAAATATTTTTTTGAAAGTTAGTGTTTTGCAATCTCTAAGTAATCTAAATATTGTACAATGAAATAGATTAAGTAATTTCAAAGTGACGTGACACTTTATTAGAAAAATATCAAGAAAAACTATATCAGTATTAGGTGAAAAATCGGTTTTAGACTTGCCGAATTTAACACATTTTTCTTTTGCCATTTTGATATTTTTAAGTTGTAGTTATTTAATATTAATTCTTTAGTTTTAGATAGCAAAACTTAATACTTGAATTTATCATTAATGAATCTCATACAGATTTATCCCCCACTTTTATAGATTTTATCCCCCACATTTGATAAAATATGCGTGGAGGATATTTATATGAAATATGAAGTAGAAATAATCAATAAAGTAAAAGAATTATTGAAATTTCCAGAAGAAAGAATGTGGTTTGAATTAAAAGAAAATTGGCATAATCCTAACCAACTTTGTGAATATATATCAGCTTTAGCAAATAGTGCAACATATATTGATGAAAATTATGGTTATTTTATTTGGGGGATTAGTAACAACACACATGAAATTGTTGGGACAAATTATAATTATCATTTCAAAAAGATAAAGATATATTGTCAAAAAAACAAAGTATTAAAAAAACGAAAAGAAATATTGAAAAAAACAGAAATGAATGTTATATTTAAAGGATTCTATTTGATATAAGATAAAATATTCTTTTATAGTGGAATAGTAGATTTACATTTGAAACTTATTAAATAAATTAATTGTGTGGATTGATAAAGATAAAGTCATATATTCCAGTCTCAGAAGATGGGCAAATCATATTTGTTTCTTGAAAATTACAAATATTTTTTTGGTGATAATATGGCAAATTTAAAAACTCGCTCCGAAATTGGTGCAAATTATAATAAAACTCACTCCGAAATTGGTGCGAAATATATTTATAATTCTAAAGCGTTATGGCATAAATGCTGTTGTAGAATGATGATAATGTTGGTAAAATATATCTTAGAAGAAAAATAGATTCAGATTGAAAAAATTTTATATAGACATAGAAATGATGATTAATGCTTTGGGATTTGAATCAATTAAAGAAATATCACAGGATGATATAGGTATGAATCAAGGTTATCTGTATGAGGCAATTATTGCTGACTCATTATATAAAGCTGGAATACCACTTTATTATTTTAGGAAAGAAAGCGGATTGGAAATTGATTTTGTCATTTAATACAATAACTTTGTTACATTGGTAGAAACTAAAGCAAAAACTGGAAATGCAAAATCAAGCAAGCAAGTTATGAACCATACTGAACATTATGGTAAAACAAAATTAATTAAAATTATAGAATAGAGAAGCTAGTTATATAATTTATCACAATGATTACTAGCTTTTAGAAATTATTATGCCGAATGTATGAATGTAAAAGCATTTTATTCTTGCATTATTATAAAAAAGTATGATAAAGTATAAATACAATAATTTGCAATTTGATTTTGAATAAGTTAAATATATTGATAGTAAGACATTTAAATCTTAAATGATAAGGAAGGCAATAAGCATGAAAAAAAGAAAAAATATAACTCCTTTAGTTGCGGCTATAGGTGGTATTATTGTTGTACTATTTTTAGTTTTTGGGACTATTTGGTCAGGTAATAAAGCTAAATTAGATACAGAATCTGCAGTTAGATCTGTTTCTTTGTTATACCTTGATGAACTAGCAGGACGTAGGGAACAGGTTGTAGCTAGTAACATGCAAGAAAAAATAAATGTTATTAATACAGCATTAGAGTTAATGACTAATGATGATTTAAGTGATTCAGATCATTTAAAAGCATATCAAGCTCGTATGAAGAAATTATTCAATTTAGAGAAGTTTGCTTTCGTTGATGAAGATGGTAACATTTATACCGCAATTGAAACAAATGATAATATTAGTGAGTATCAATTCGATTATCAGACTTTATCTAGTCCTGATATCTCCATTAAAAATCTTCAGAGTGAAGATAAAAAAGTTATTATTGCTGTACCTGTACCTGAAATTAAGACTTTCCAAGGAAAAGAATTAGTCGTTTGTTTTATGGAAATTGACATGAGAGAAATGCTATCTGGTGTTTCTATGGATAGTCAAGAAGACGATGCTACATTCTGTAATATTTATACTAGTGATGGTATTGCTTTAACTAATACTGTTTTAGGTGGTTTAGCTGTTGAAGAAAATTTATTAGACGCTTTAGAAAATGCTGAATTTGATGCTGGTTATTCACATGAAACTTTAGTTAATGATTTTACTTTAGGTAGAAGTGGAGAAATATGTTTCACTTATAATGGTGTTAAAGAAACATTGAGTTATGTACCAGTTACTGGAACTAATTGGTTTTTAACATACCTAATTAGAGAAAGTGTTATTACTGAAAAAATTAGTACAATATCTAATGGAATCATCTTAAGAAGTGTTATTCAAACTGTTATTACGTTAGTTATTTTAGTTGCCGTATTTATTTTCGTTTTTGCTCAAATGAAAAAGAACTCTAAGTTAATTCTTGAAAAAGAAACAGCAGATGCTGAAAATAGAGTTAAACAAGAAGAAATGGCAAGGCAACTTGCATTACAAGAAGAGATCTTAGCACAAAAGCAGCAACAAGAAGAACAAAATAGAATGATTACTGCTTTGGCATCTGATTATTGGAGTGTTTATTATCTTGATTTAGATACTGATGATGGTGTATGTTATCAAGCTCATGATGATGTCGAAAACGGATTTAAAGTTGGTGAAAGATTTAAATATTTAGAATCAGTAACAGCTTATGCTCATAGCAATATTAAAGAAGAATATATTGAAGATTTCTTAAAATTTATTCAACCAGAAAATGTTAAAGCAAGACTTAAGGAACAAAGAGTCATTGCTTATCGTTATATGGTTCATCGCCATGATAAAGATACTTGGGAAGAAGTAAGGTTTGCCGGGGTGCGTCATCCTGAAGATCGTAAGGATCATTTAGTTCATGCGGTGGGAGCATGTTTTGTAGATGTGGATTTGGAAACAAAAAAGAGCATGGAGCAGCAACAAGCTCTTCAAGATGCTTTAAAAGATGCTGAGTCGGCAAACAAAGCTAAAACTGTATTCTTAAGCAATATGAGTCATGAAATTCGTACACCAATGAATGCTATTATTGGACTGGATAATATTGCTTTAAATGATAAAACAATATCAAATCAAACTAGAGAATATTTAGAAAAGATTGGTATTTCTGCTCATCATTTACTTGGTATTATTAATGATATTTTAGATATGAGTAGAATTGAATCTGGTCGATTAACTATCAAGAATGAAAAATTCTCATTCTCTAAAACTCTTGAACATGTTAATACTATTATTAGTGGTCAATGCCGTGATAAAGGTATTAACTATGAATGTCGAACCAAAGGACAAATTGATGAATATTATATTGGCGATGATATGAAACTACGCCAAGTTATGATAAATATCTTAGGTAACGCAGTTAAATTTACACCTACTAATGGTAATGTTACATTCTTAATAGAAGATGTGGCAAGAATGGATAATAAAGCAACACTCCGTTTGTCATTTATTGATACAGGAATTGGTATGAGTAAAGAATATTTACCAAAGTTATTTGATCCATTTACACAAGAAGACTCATCAAATACTAATAAATATGGTAGTACTGGTTTAGGTATGCCAATAACTAAAAGTATTGTGGAATTAATGAATGGTACTATTGAAGTTGATAGTGAAAAAGGTAAAGGAACAACGTTTGTGGTGACGATAACTTTATCACAAGTTGAAAACCAAAATGTTAATGATAAAGATGTTGAACTTGAACCTCATGAAATGAGTGTTTTAGTTGTTGATGATGATCGTATTGCTTGTGAACATGCTGAATTAATATTAAAACAAGTTGGTGTTAGTTGTGAGGTTGTAACATCAGGGCATGATGCCGTTGAAATGGTAAAAATTCGTCATGGTAGAAGAGAAGATTATGATTTAATTATCGTTGACTGGAAAATGCCAGAGATGGATGGTATTGAGACCACAAGACAAATTAGGTCAATTGTTGGACCACATACACCAATTATCATTTTAACATCTTATAACTGGGAAGATATTGAAACTGAAGCTAGAAATGCTGGTGTTGATTCATTTGCATCAAAACCATTATTCGCAGGAACTGTAATGGATGAATTCCGTATTGCTTTCAAAAACAAAAATGCACAAATAGAGCGTAAGACAGCTGATCTTAAAGGACGCCGAGTTCTTCTAGCTGAAGATGTAAAAATTAATGCGGAAATAATGATGATGGTATTATCAATGCGAGAAATGGAAGTTGAACACGCTGAAAATGGTAGAATCGCTGTCGAAATGTTTAAAAACCATGAAGTATGGTATTATGATGCAATTCTCATGGATATGAGAATGCCAGAAATGGATGGTTTAGAAGCCACAAGAAAGATAAGAGAAATGAATCGAAGTGATGCCAAAACAATACCAATTATTGCCCTCACCGCAAACGCATTTGACGAAGATGTTCAAAGAAGCATGCAAGCTGGTCTTGATGCTCATTTAAGTAAACCAGTTGAACCAAATACGTTATTTGAAACATTAGAAAATCTAATTAAAAATTAAAAAAAATAAACTAATTAGTAGTCTTGCTAATTGGTTTTTTTAGTCTTTATTAAGTGTTATAAATAGTGATTCTTCTATTTCTTCTTGTATCTCGATTTTACTTGTAAAATTTTTGTTAGTAATATTGAATATTATTTTTTGGTGATCTGTTTGAAATATTTTTACATTTTTATTTGATAATCTTAAGTTATCTTTTGTTGAATAGTTATCTAACCATCTATCAGTATTAGTAATAATAACATATTTTGCTTTTAATAATTTGCATAATTCTAATGGATTAGCACCACTTCCTCCATGGTGTGCTGATTTATAAACATCAATATGATTAATATTATGTTTTTCGTAAATTCTATTAACCATTTTAATAGCTAATTTATTTACATCTTCACATTCATTATCTGAACATGTAACATCTCCTGCTAAAAAGATATTGAATCTATTTATCTTTATAAATATTCCAATACTATTATAATTTTCATTAAATTTCTTTTCATGGTAATAAATAGATTCAGGATTATTATAAATATTAAACAAAGTATTTCTAATATTAAAAAGTTCAATATTATATCCAAAAAAAGGAATCTCTAATTCATCAGTATTCAGTTCATCAATATAAATAATATTGGTTTTATTAATTGCTAAAGAAACAATATTATTATAATTTTTAAATTCATTTTGTATATATTCTAAATTTGATGCATAACCTTTAGCTGTTGATCCATCTAATCCATAATATCTTTTCATGTATAATGTATTAACATTATAATCATTAATGATATTGCTAATATTACCATAATGATCACTATGAAAATGAGTTAGAATAATAAAATCTAATTTAGTGATGTTTAGTTTATTTAAGTATTCATTAACCATTGGATAATAGAATGCACTTCCTGTATCTATCATTCCATAATGATTATTAGATTCTAATAAAATGGCATCACTCCAAATTGTATTTAAAAAATGTATTTTTATTAAAGATTTATTTTTCATAGAAAATATTTTATCATAATTTTTCATATAATTAAATAAAAATTGAAATACATCCTTTTAAATGGTATAATTATATTGTGAAAGGAGGAAGAAATGAAAGAAAAAGAACAATTTGATGTTAATGAAATTAAATCCTTTAAAGAACATCAAGAATTTAAAGCTGAAGAATATTATCAAACTGAAGATAACAAAAAAGTTAAAGAAAAATATGATACTTTCGAAGATTCCTCTGAAAGCCGAAAAAGAATAGATTATTTTGATTTATCATCTCAAAACAAACCAAAGAAGAAAAATAATATTGTTAAAACAATCCTCAAGGCTTCCACATCAATCTCAACCGGTGCCATTGCTTTGATTGCCGGAGTAATAGTTGTCTTTAATGCTATTAGTAATATTACTAATAATCCATATATTAATTTCTATGTTAATGAAATTGGTGTTGACTTTATCGATTGTGAAGTTGAAGTTGGTATTATTGAAGAAGAATATGAACAAAGTTATGAAGATTATGACTATGATAGAGAATATTACGAAAGTAATATTCATAATTATATATTAAGAATATCCAATCCTAATCAAACAATTGAATACGAATGTTTAACAGGAATGAATAGTTACTTAATAACTGGACTCAATCCATATGAAAGTTATACTATTAATGTAATTAATTATGATACTAATTTAGGAATTGAAAATATTCTTTATACATATGATTTTTATACTTTAACTAGTGGAATATCACGATGTAGTTTTTATTTTGATCAAGATATTAATTATGAATATTTATCTAATAGATTAATATATAAAGTTGATATTTTAAACAAAAACAAAAAAGGTAATTATTATTTAGAAGTTAGTGGAGATGAATATTCTAATACTTTTAATGATATTGATAAAAATACATTTAGTGGTGAAATCGATAATTTAGATAATGGAATGTATTATTTTCTAGTTTATGAAAATGATGAATTAATTGGTTCTTATGAATATGAATTACATGGATCATTTATTGATTTTAGTTATGAAGTAAATTATGATTATAATGAATATAATGTATATTTAGAATATAGTGCTAATTTATATAGTGATAGATATAATTATTATCTAACAGTTAGTTCTAATAATTATTATGATTTTATATTAGATGAAGAACCAAGTGGAAGAATTGATAATTTAGAAGAAGGAACATACTATTTATACATTTATGCTTATTTAAAAGAAGAATATATAAATTATGATGAAGAAGAAACTGAATATAGGAATTATTATGAAAAATTCTTATATAGTTCTGAATTTACTGTTTCTATTCCTAGTGAATGGATAAATAGTGATGAGTTAAATGTTGAAATATCATTTATTAATCAAGGAATAATATTAGATATTTATGATTATAATGATTTAATTAGTGATGATGATAATGTATTAATTGATGTTACATTTTATAATGATAGTTATGAAGAAACTAATATAACCGATGAATTATATTTTGAAAAAAATGATATTAATTATTCATATTATACAACTAAATTTAATTATGATACTTCATATATAAATATTTATATTTATAAAGAAGAAGATAATAATTATCAATCATTATATGAAATTAATGATTTATATATTGATTCATATTATAAAGAAAATGAATTTTATATTGATATAAACGAAAGTGAATTTATATATTCAGATGATGAATTAGTTATACCTTACACATTAGGTGAATATACTGGTGATTATAGTTATGATTTTTTAGTTTATTCAAATGGTGAGGAAATAGATATAACTAATATAGATGAAAGCATAACAATTAATAATATTTATGAATATGAACATATTGAAATATATTATAATTGTTATGGCGAGTTTTATGATGGATTACATGATTATTCAAGCACTTTATTATTTGAATTTAATGTTCCTCACATTGGCGTTGAAGTAAGTGCTTTATTTAATAATGCTAATTTAGAAATTGATTATTTATTTAATACTAATAGTAGTTATATAACAATTCTTGAATGTAATTTTACTGTTTCTTTAAATGGAGTTGATTTATTCCATAATGCAAATAATCTTGATTTTAATGAAGATTATTCTTATGTTTTCGATGATGAAGTTAATTATGTAAGTTTTTGTGGTGTTAGTTGTAACATAACTTACAAATTAAATTATCAAAATGAATTAATTAAAGAAGAAACAATTGAGAAAATTATTTCAATTCCTCCAGTAATTGAAATAACAAATGTAAGTTTTTACAATGTTTTAGAAGATGCATATATAGCAATTAACTTTATTATGAATGGTGGATATGTATCTATTAGTGATGGAGTTACAACTGAAGAATGTTATGATAATGTTTATGAAAAAAGCGTTGATGTAAGTAATGATTTGAGTTTTGAAATATCATATTTTGATTATGATGGTGAGGAATTTAAAGATAAAGAAGTTTTGAACTTCTCTAAATATACTATTCCTGATATTCAAACAGGATATAGCAATAATATTATTACTTATAATGATGACGAGTCTATTAATGCTTATAGCGAATTAGTTGATTATAATATTCAAAATGTAAATAGTGAAATTAAATTATATCAAGGAATAGAAGAATTAGAACTTGATAGTAATCAAAATCTATATTACAAAGAAAATATAAATGATTTAGATTTTACGATTAACCTAAGTTTATATGAAGATTATAATGATATTCGCTATAATTTATTAGATATTACATTATTTGAATATTCTATAGATTATATTCAAAACAATATAACATCTATAATTAGTACTAATATGGCTGGTGCGAATGTTTTAAAGATTAATACTGATTATTATTTAGATTCAAGTTATACTTTAATTATTGATGGTGTAGAAAATGCTTTGAATTATCAATTTAACGCAAGTGAAAGTGAATATGAAATAGAACTTAGTGGACTTGCAATAGATAGAAATTCAGTTTGTTTGGTTAGATATAATGTATGTTATGATTATAATAACTATGAAGAGTTAAATAATTCATATAATTTAAGTGGTAATCAGTTTAAAGAATATGAATTCGAAGTTACAATACAAGAATAAAGGGGATAACAATGGAACAAAAAGATAAAAAGAAAACTTTATTGATTATTGAAATTTGTGTTGGTGCTTTAGTTGTTTTAGCATTTTTAGTTTCAATGATGGTTGAACTAATAGCACCAAATAGTGGATTTGGTGCATGGCTTGCTAGAAGTGTTTGGGATGTAAGAGCTTTTGGTGCTAATTTTAATGCTCATTTACCAACGATTATTCATAGTTTAATATATATTGTTTTGATTTTAGCCGTATGTAAATTAATTAGAACGATATTTAGTAAACAAATGAACAAAAGCAATAAAACAAAAACTGTTATTATTTTATTTGATGGAATAGTAAAATATGGTTGTGCGATTGCGGTGGTATTATTAATATTAAAAGCATTTGGTGTTAATACCCAAGCCTTATGGGCTTCAGCTGGTATATTAACTTTAATTATAGGTTTAGGTGCTCAAAGTTTAATCGCTGATATTATTGCCGGGATATTCATTATCTTTGAAAATGAATATCAAGTTGGAGAAATTGTTTCAATTGATGAATTCCGTGGAACGGTTATAGAAATAGGTATTAGAGCTACAAAGCTACTTGATGCGGCTGGAAATATTAAAATTATTAATAATTCTGATGTATCAAATGTGGTAAACATGAGTAGAGAATTAAGCTTAGCGGTTGTGGAAGTGGAATTCCCATATGATGTTCCAATTGAATTCATAGAAAGCATTCTAAAAGATTCATTTGATGATATGAAAGAAAAGATTCCTGGTATTATTGCTGGTCCATTCTATAAAGGTGTATCAATGTATGAAGCCAGTAATGTGGCAATTAAACTTGTAGCATCATGCAAAGAAGAAGATAGATACCAAGTTCAACGTGATTTGTTAAGAGAATATCGTATGGTACTTAATAAAAATGGTGTTGATTTATCTTATGACCAAGTTGTTATCAACCAAGCCAAAGAATCTAATGTTAAAGCATCAAAAGAAGACATCAGAAAGTCAAATGAATTTATTTCTAAACAAAGAGAAGATTCAAGTGGTTTAGAGGAGCAACAAAAAGATTAGAATAACAAATTATTATAAAGAATAAACTATTTTTTGGTTTATTCTTTTTTTAACTTTAATTTTTAATAAAAAAGAGTATAATTATACAAAAGGAAAAAATGAAAAAGATGCAAAAAATGAAAAATAAATTCTTATCTATATTATTACTTATTTTTAGTATTATTTTATTATTTGCATGTAATAATAAAACTATTGAAACTAAAGAAATAAGTGAATGTAGTTTATGCAATTATATAATATTACCTAATTTAGAAAATAAAGGAAGGGATGAAATAAAATCTATCCTTGATAAATTAGGTGTTAAATACAATTTAAAGTTTGATTATTCTAGTATTACTTTACCTAGTGAATATGATAAATTCACTAAATATTCAAGTCCTTATAAAGCTGGTAGTGAAATAGAACCTGATACTTTTATTTATGTTTATACAACAGTATTACCGATTACTTATTATATCCATGATGAAGTAAAATTGGATAAAGATTATGAAAATAAAAGCTTTATTAATGATGGAATAGGTGAAGTGACACTTATAAGAAATATTGATGGTGATACTGCTTGGTTTAAAGATTCAACAGGTGTTGAATTTAAATTAAGGTTTTATGCTATTGATACTCCCGAGTCCACAATAGAAAATGATCCTTGGGGTAAAGCTGCATCCCTTTATACTGCTCGCGCCCTAACAAGTGCTAAAACTATTGTTTTAGAAAGAGAAGAAAACCATATAATGGATATGTATGGTAGATATTTAGGATATGTTTGGGTAGATGGAATTTTACTTAATCTTGAGCTCGTGGAAGAGTGTTATACGTATGCAGCTGCATCAAGTTCTAAATACTCTATGTATTTCTATGATGCCGCTATAAATGCCCAATTAACCGGAAGAAGGATTTATGGCGAGATTGATCCAAATTATAAAACAAATCGCCAAGCCCCGCCCGATGCACTTTTAGAGCAACTTCCGGTTTGCATAGAAATGATAGAAAAAATGGGGTTTTATTCATTTTCAAAAGAGGGTTTCGAGGCCGATGATGTCATCGCAAGTGTCGTAAAAAAGCACAAAAACGACTTTTTTATCAATATCGTAACACATGATAAAGATTTGTATCAGCTAATAAGCCAAAATGTGCGAATTTATAGCCCCGCAAAAAAAGAACTTTACGATAGAGACGGCTGTTTTGAGAAATACGGCGTTTATCCGGAGCAGATTAAAGATTTTTTGGCTATTTGCGGAGATGCGGCAGATAATATTCCCGGCGTTAAAGGTATCGGCGATAAGGGTGCAAAAAAACTGCTTGACGAGTTTGGAAGTTTGGAGCAAATTTATGAAAATATCGACAAGCTTCCGCAAAATAGGCAAAAAGATTATCTT
>ERZ842401.4636-NODE-4636-length-15817-cov-4.107283_pt1 | contig 15817 bp, 13 predicted proteins | sample MGYA00521270_ERZ842401 | MGnify/ENA primary metagenome ERZ842401 (study PRJEB31892, sample SAMEA3878208) | bioreactor metagenome | biome: Moose rumen | place: Sweden | collected 2011-10 | study: EMG produced TPA metagenomics assembly of the PRJEB12797 data set...
ACTGACCCTAAGGAGGGAGCTGCGCTGGCTCAGTCCATACTTGACAGATTACATAATCTGGATGTGCGCACAATGGCTACCACCCACTATAGCGAACTAAAGGTATATGCTCTTTCAACTGAGGGTGTGGAGAATGCTTCCTGCGAGTTTTCTATGGAAACTCTTAGCCCTACATATCGTCTTATCATGGGTGTTCCTGGCAAATCCAATGCATTCGCAATCTCAAAGAAATTGGGTATTCCTGTTGAGTTAATTGAGGATGCTAAGGGGAGATTGTCAGAAAACGATAAAAACTTCGAAGATTTGATGGTAGATTTAGAGCTGAAACGTCATCAGGTAGAAGAAGATGCATCAAAAGCTGCAGAGGATTTAGCCCTTGCAGAGCGAAAACTAAAGGATGCTTTAGCTAAAGAAGAGAAGATTAAAAACCAGAGAGAAGAAATAATTAGAGATGCTCATCAAGAGGCTGCAGAAATTTTGCAAGAAGCCAAAGACGTGGCTGATGAGACAATCCGTGACTTTAATAAATTTGGCAAGGGTGGCGGAAATATTTCTGCCATGGAAGCAAAGCGTCAGGCTCTTGGAAAGAATATTAATAAAAATAAGAGTAAGGCTAAGGAAGAGGCCAAGCCTCAGGAGAACCATAATGTTCCGACTGACCTTCACATAGGAGACAAGGTAAAGGTTCTTTCAATGAATCTGACAGGAAATGTTTGTCAGCTACCAAATGCAAAGGGTGATGTGGTTGTCCAGATGGGAATCATGAAATCCACAGTCAAGCTTACTGATTTAGTTCTGATGGAAGAGGAAGATAAATTTGTTCCGAAGAAGGGCACTAGGGTAAAAAACATGACCTATGGTGGATTCAACAAGGCGGCTTCCATTTCACCTGAAATTAACCTGCTGGGCTGCACTGTAGATGAAGGAATTGCAAAGCTTGAAAAATATCTTGATGATGCTTATATCAGTCATCTTACTTCCGTACGAGTAGTTCATGGCAAGGGCACTGGAGCCTTAAGAAAGGGCATCCAGCAATACCTGCGTAAATGCAAAAATATAGCCGAATTCCACCAAGCAGAATTCGGCGAAGGTGACGCAGGCGTCACGATTGTTACATTTAAATAAGCAATAAACTTTCGAAGCTTTTAGGGCCGTCGTTTATGATGGTAATGTTTACATCAGAATCGGCGGCGCCTATGGCTTCGAAATCTTTTTCTAGTTCTGCATCTGTGTGGCTGTAAGTATTTAGGTAAATGCCGTCTATGCCAGCTGCTATAGCAGAGCCCATATCTGCAATCACTTCGTTACCAACCATAACAGTATGATCTAATGTCAGATGATGCTTATCCATGAGAGCCTTAATAAAATTAGAATCTGGCTTCTTGATTTCAAAATCAGATGAAATAAAAATATCATCAAAATAAGAGGTTAGCTTAGTGTCTTCCAATTCCTTTTCGGTAAACAGACGCTGAGCATTAGACAGAAGATAAATCCCTTTGCCTAAAGCTTTTAGAGCCTGTAGGTTTTCTGTAACCTTAGAGTACACCTGAAATTTATCTCTGGATTTTTCCCTAAAGGTGTTGCACAGCAAGCGCATTTCATCATCGCTACAGTCTTTACCAATAATCTTTTGCCATACCCATTCAATTTTAATCTCAGGATATTTGCTTCCATTTCTTTTTGAAAGGGCAGCGGTCTCTTTAGCGCAAAGCTTTAAGTATATCTCGTTTAGACTAGCAGCAGAATAGCTTACCTTAAAATTGTCCTTTAGATAATCTGCCATAAATTCCCATAGTTGTGGGGTGCTTTCGTCAGTATGAATATCTATTAGGGTTCCGTATAAGTCAAAAATATAATTGTCGTAAATCATAATAAAAACCTTATTTTACATCATAATATATGCGTGAATCTGGTGGAACTGATTCTGTAATGAAGGTTGAGCCTCCTATGATAGAATCATGACCTATTACTGTATCGCCACCTAGCACTGACGCATTAGAATAAATTGTTACGTTGTCCTCGATAGTAGGATGACGTTTAACGCCGCGCAGGCTTTGACCACCTCTGGTGGAAAGCGCACCCAATGTAACACCTTGATAAATCTTAACATTGTTACCAATAATGGTGGTTTCTCCAATTACTATACCAGTGCCGTGATCAATAAAGAAAAATTCGCCGATGGTTGCACCTGGATGAATATCAATACCAGTATTTGAGTGAGCATATTCTGTCATGATTCGTGGAATGATTGGAACTCCCAACAAATATAGTTCATGGGCTAATCTGTAAATAGTGATTGCTGTAATGCCAGGATATGCAAAAATAATTTCATCAATACTCGTAGCAGCAGGGTCGCCATCAAAAGCGGCTTGCAAATCTGTGTCGAGTAAAGCTCTCACATTAGGAATCCTTTTTAAAAAGGCCAGGGATAATTCTTCTGCCTTAGTTGTGCAGATTTCATCTCCGCAGCCCTCGAAGGTTTTGTCATAGCAGAGCACTAGCGAGATTTGCTTGTTTAGATTGTAGACCACATCCTCCATGAGTGTATTGATATTGGTTTCAACGTTATAAACCTTATAAATATGGTCTCTATAATATCCAGGATACACAATCCTAAGGAGCTTCATGGTGATATCGATAATGGAATCCTTATTAGGCTGATGATAAGTATCAAGCTTGTCTATTGCTCTATCGGATTTGTAGTCCTTCATTAATTCTTTTGTAATTTCGAGCATCTCCTGCTCAATCTTTTTACCGTCCATTACATTGACCTTCCGTTAAACAAATATTTAATACATAAAATTCTAGCATAATCGTAGCTGAAATTAAAACTTAAGGTATGGGTGTGGACACACAACCTTGGCAAGCGCGCGCTTGTCAAAATTGTGCAGCCGCCAAAATAAAAATTTCATTGCAGTTAACAAGAGTGAACATTACTGCAGGGAACATCTAGTGACCGAAAGTAATGTTTACTCTTGTTGACGTAACAATGAAATCACCTTATGGCTTCACAAATTTCTGCAGTCATTTGTGCCTTGTTCATACAGTAAATATGAATGTGCCCTGATTTACACTTGCGCAAATCTTGAATTTGTTCTATCGCATATGCGATACCTGCTTTTCTCATATCGTCAGGTTCGTCACCATATTTCGCGCAAATATCAGCCAGCTTTTTAGGGACCGAAGATCCAGCCAATGTCACGGTAGAACCAATTTGCTTGGCACTAGTAATAGGCATTATTCCAGCAACGATAGGGACAGTAATGCCTGCTTTGTCTGCACGTTCCACAAAACGATAAAAATCAGCATTGTCAAAAAATAATTGGGAAATAAACATTTTGGCTCCCATATCCTGTTTCATCTTCATAAATGCAATATCAGAATCCATGGATATTGCTTCAGGATGCTTTTCAGGATAACAAGAAGCGGATACGTCTAGATTTGTGTTTTGGTTCAAAAAATGAATCAAATCTGTTGCATGAGGAAAAATTCTTTTCTCGAATTGCTCATCAGTCATATCCTTTGGCTTGTCACCTCTTAGAGCCAAGACATGGTTGACGCCCACCTCTTTAAGGGAATCTGTTACAGCAAGGATATCATCGGAATTAGAACCCACACATGTCATATGCGCCATAGCATCTATCTTTAGGGTGTTTTGTATGTATGATGCGATTTCAACGGTTTTTTTTGATCTGCTTCCGCCTGCCCCATAAGTGACACTAATGAAATCAGGATTTAGAGCTGCCAGAGAGTCTAATACCTTATAGCAGTTTTCAAATTCATCATCCTTTTTTGGTGGAAATACTTCAAAGGAAAGAGAAGTATCGCGACTAAACATATCCTTAAACATATATAGTTCTCCTATTCATTTGCTAAAGTTAACAAAATTATCACAGTTTTTAAATAAAAAAATAGTATCATATTCCCTAGCGAAATTAAAGATGAAATTGGCATTTTGCCTATAAAAAATAGGGGAATAAGCAACATGAAATTACAAGGAATAAAAAATATATTTGCTAGAAAAAATAAAATGCAGTTTCCAGAAAATAGGGATTTGGTCAGAGCATTTGGGGCCGATAGTATGGTGCTGCTTAAAAATAATGATGCGCTTCCTTTGAAGAAGGGGAAAGTAGCTTTGTTTGGCGCAGGTGCTGTAGATACGTTATGTTGCGGCATTTATTATAATTACGTATTTACGGATGGAAATGTAAATGTGAGAGATGGATTGGTAAATAATGGATTCACACTCACAACCGACTCTTGGTTAAACAAAATGGAAAAACTTGTTAAACAGGAGGAGAAAAAAGAATTAAGTGCTGCAAAGTCGGATGCAAATTTTGCAGGCAAAAGGTGTGATACAGCAGAAATCCCTATTTCTGTAGCAGATATGGCGGAGGCCATACTGGGGACAGATACCTGTATATATGTGGTGCGACATGGGATTCCATTAGAATCGACATATCCGGAATACCAACTAACAGAAAATGAAAAAAATAATCTTCAACTCATTACAAGCTCATTTAAAAAGGTAATACTTGTACTTAATTGCAACATGGTTGAATTAGCTCAGGTTGCAAGAATGAAAAACGTCAAGGCCATATTATTCATGGGAATGCCTGGAATGGAGGCAGGAAATTCTCTGGCTGATGTTCTGACTGGGGCAGTAAATCCTAGCGGCAAGCTTACAGCTACATGGGCTAAAAAGTTCAAGGATTATTCTACTTGTCATAATCAAGTGGCGGCTAATAAAAAATCAGGAAAAAACGAGGTGGATTACAGAGAAGGAATCTATGTGGGATACCGTTATTTTGATGCCTTTGATGTGACGCCATTATATCCTTTTGGATATGGGCTCAGCTATACCAGCTTTGATATGGAATTGGAATATTTAGAAGCAAGTTGGATTGCTGTAATGCTCAGAATAAAGGTAACCAATACGGGTAAATGTGCAGGACGACAGGTTGTCCAAATATACTGTACACAGCCTAATGGAAGCATAGAAAAGCCTTACCAGATACTTGTGGGATTTGGAAAAACTGGCAAATTAAAGCCGGCAGAATCCGAAAGTGTGACAATAAAAATACCAATCATGTCCCTATGCTCTTTTGACGAAGAAAGAACAGCGTGGGTGATGGAAAAGGGCGATTTCCTCTTTAGAGTGGGCGATAATTCTAGGGATACAAATCTGGTTGCCAAGGTGGTTCTAGATAGACTCACAATTATAAAAAAAGTTGCCTATGTAATGCCACCAAACAAGGAACTGGATTTTTTAACACCTCCACCTAGGAAGGAAGAGGACACAGGATATATTATGGTGGCTTCTCTTTCTGGAGATGATTATAATTCTGAAAATAAATATGTCCCTGAGATAAAAGAACTAACTACTTATGTGTCAGAAGGTAGCAGATACAAATCCTATATAAATGACAACAATTATGGCATGCCTGATGTGACTCATGAAAATGTTAAGTATGTTAAGCCTAGTGGCTCTACAACATTTTTTGATGTAGTAAAGGGCAAAATTTCCATCGAAGAGTTTGTATCTTCACTTTCACCAGAGATTTTGGCAAGAATTGTTTCAGGCGCATTTGACGAGTCTAAATTGGAGAGCGAAAGCAGATTTAATTTTACTTTTGCCGAAGACAAGCAGCGTTTTGATATTTCTAGTCATACTACATCTCAGTTTGCAACGACCCATGGTATTCCAGGAGTCGCTATAGCTGATGGTCCTTCTGGACTTAGAATAGAAGGAGTGCCTTGCACTCTGTTTCCATCGCCTATCAATATGGGACAGACCTGGGACATGGCATCTATGGTTAGAATGGGCAGGACCTACGGCAGGGAAATGGAATTTTACGGAATAGACTTTTGCCTGGCACCAGCATTAAATATCCACAGAAATCCAATGAGACCTAGGGCTTATGAATTTTATTCTGAAGACCCTGCATTGGCAGGAATGCTAGGGGCTGGATTTGTAATGGGCATCAAAAGATATGAAGGCTGTGATGTCATAGTAAAGAATTTGGCCACATATAACCAAGAGAGCGACAGCATGGACATCAATATCAATGTATCTAGACGCGCCTTCGGAGAACTTTACCTTCGATCATTCTCAGTTTGTCAATTTATGGTAAAACCGGCTGGAATTCTGCTATCCGGAAATAAGATAAACGGAGTTTATTCTTCATCACAAAGAGGACTCAATACTGACATTATCCGAAGCGACTGGGGATTTAAAGGGTTTGTCATGTCCGATTGGGGGTCTAAATCGGAAAAGCCTTATGATTTACACGCAGGCTGTGATTTGATTATGCCAGGATTTAACCCAGATAAAATACTTGAAGCTATGATGGATACCAAACCAACCTTTGCCGAGGATGGTTATGTGGAAACTGTCTCAAAGCATTATCTATATGGTGTGCCGATGATTGTATATGAGTCATGGGGCTCATTTATGCTTGATAAAAATGGCAATGATTACATATCTGTAAAGGTACTACCAGATATTCAAGTGAATGAAAAGGTCATTAAGCTTTGCGATGAAGGTTTATGCGAAATCAAGCAGGAATCGGACGGCAGCAAGATAGTTGTTTATAGGGGAATTAATCGCGGCCCTTACTTGGCGCTAGGGGATTTACAAAATGCTGTCATAAATATTTTGATGCAAATAAGGCATTCGGCTTCAATGAAACGACTAATGGATAAGGCAAATATTTAGTAAAAATTGATTATTTAAAAATTTACTTCCTTTGTTTACAATAGGTTAAGTGATTGTTGTAAACGAAGGGAGTTTATTTATGTTAGCGGAAATTTTAGCTATAGCTATTTTTGTAGCTATGTTTGTGCTTATTGTTTGGGACAGATTTCCTAAGCACTATGTCACATTATCATGCGGTACTTTAACTAGCGTATTCGTGTTTGGTGTAGGCATGCGCAGCCTAGATGCATTTCTTGAAACACTTGCAATTGGTGGAATCTTCAAACCTAGCTTTTGGTATGCCGCCGAGGAGGCATCCGAACAGACTTCGGGCGTCAATTGGGCCACCATCATTTTTTTATGGGGAATGATGGTAATGGTTGAAGGTATGGCTGAAGCAGGTTTCTTTGATTGGCTTTGTCTTAAAATTGCCAAACTGGCAAAGTTCGAGCCAGTTAGAATATTTGTGGCATTTATGATTCTTTCATCAGTTCTTGCCATGTTTATCGACTCTATCACAGTTATATTGTTCCTTGCTGCGGTTACTATTAGACTAGCACGCACACTCAAGTTTAATCCTGTGCCTGTTATCATGGCGGAGATTTTCTGCGCAAATTTAGGAGGAAGTGCAACCATGTGTGGCGATCCTCCAAACATTATTATTGGTACATCTCTAGGATATTCCTTCTCAGATTTTGTACTAAACACTGGTGCGATAGGTCTGGTATCCCTGGTTATTATTATCATTTATTTCTATTTTACAATGAGAAACAGACTACAAGACCCATCTGACAAGGTTAATCCTGGAGACATAGATGTAGAAATAAAAATCGATAATATGAAAAGCTTTATGACAAGCACAATCATTTTTTTGATTGCTGTAGTGTTATTAATCACTCATGCAATGACAGGTCTTACAGTCGCATTTATTGGAACCTTTATTGCAGTTATCACTCTTGCAACTGCGGGTAGGAAAGCACTTACTCTTTTAAAGCGTGTAGATTACTTTACTCTTCTATTTTTTATTGGACTATTTATTGTTGTTGGTGGTTTGGAAGAAACAGGAGTATTGGTAGTCATAGCGGATTTCATCGCAATGATTTCGGGTGGAAACGCTCATTTAATGATTGCTATTATTCTTTGGGTTAGTGCAATAGCCTCAGCTTTTATCGACAATATTCCTTTTTCAGCAACCATGATTCCTGTCATCAGGACTCTTGCCGCAACAACTGGTGTCGATCTTTCTACTATGGCATGGACTTTGGCTATTGGAACAGATATAGGTGGAAGCATGACACCGATTGGAGCTAGTGCAAATGTTGTTGGTATATCTACAGCGGGCAAATCGGGTTATCCTATTAGTTGGGCCACCTACTGTAAGGAATTGGTGCCAGGTACCATAATTGTACTTGCCGTATCAATGCTAATGATTTTTGCTAGATATTTGTAATGCACCTCTCTCGACTTATTAATGATGTTTCGATAAAATATAAATATAACCACACTGAAAGGGGGATTGGATTCTATGGGGCAGTTTATTATTTCAGTAGGTAGAGAATACGGTAGCGGCGGTCACGAAATTGCTACAAGACTTGCAGAAAAATTCGATATACCAATGTACGATAGAAATATGCTAGATCAGTTGGCTGAAAGAAATGGAATAGATGCTGAGGATTTACACAAGCATGAAGAGATGAAACGTCAAGGTCTTACACGCACAGTAAGGGGTCATTCATCTAGCGTGCAGGACTCTATAGCTCAGCTACAGTTCGATTTCATCAGAGAAAAGGCCGAAAGTGGAGAGAGCTTCGTGGTAGTAGGTCGTTGCTCTGAAAATGTCCTAAGAAATCATCCTGGACTCATATCACTTTTCATTAGAGGTGACGAGGCAGTTAAAACAGAAAGAATTTGCCGATTGTACAAATTAAATAAACTTGAGGCTAAAGCAAAAATGAATCGTCATGACAAAAAGCGTAAGGCCTATCACAATTACTACTCTAAAATGAAATGGGGAGATAGCAGGGGATATGACATCTGCATAAATAGCTCCCTGATGGGCGTTGAAGCTACTGCAGAAGCTTTGTATACCATGCTTTCAAAATATTTAAACGACAATTCTAACTAAGACATGTTGAGATATGAGTAATTATTTGTTTTGTATTGGATTGCTGAGGGGATTTCTATGGCAAGTAATATAAAAAACAGCCTGAAAAGTCAGATGCTCAAAATAACATTAATCCCGCTGATTCTTATGACTATAGCTATAGGCGCAGTGAGCATTAGTGTGGTTAGAGCATCCATAACAAATCAGATACAGACGGAACTCACCCACGATACAGAGCTGATTAGTTATGTATTTGATGAATTCTATGATGGTGATTATAGTGTCGAGGAAAACGAAGACACTAACGAAGTAGAGGTTTACAAGGGCTCACAACGATTAAGCGGTGACAACACACTAATTGGGCAAATGTCCAATCTTTTGAATATAGACGTATCGATTTTTATCGAAGATGTCAGGATTATGACGACGCTTAAGGATGCTGACGGAAACGCTCCTGTCGGAACCCAGGCGGCAGCCATTGTAAAACGAGATGTAATCGATACCGGCAAAAGCGTTTTTTATGACAACGTTGTTGTATATGAAGAAAAGAGCTTTGCCTATTACATGCCACTTACTGATGAAAGTGGTTCCGTTATAGGTATGATAGGCGTGTGCCGCTCCGGTGAGGATGTGCAAAAGGAAGTAATAAAATACGTCCTCCCAATCGTTTTGGTATGTGTTATTGCTGCTATATTCTTTGGCATCATTGTGATAATTTTCAACAGGAGACTGGCCGACAGAATCCACAACATGAGTGCCTACATGGCAAATCTGGCAGGTGGTAATTTTGATGCTGAAATGCCTAGAGAAATCATGCAAATAGATGATGAGGTGAAGGCCCTGGCAAATGACGGAAAACGAATGGCTAGGTCCATAAAGACTTTGGTAGAATATGATGCATTGACAGAGCTTAACAATAGAAGGTCAGCGGACAAAAGACTAAAGGAAATCAGAATTAAATCCGTCGAGACAGGGATTAGATATTGCGTATGTATAGCGGACATTGATTTTTTCAAAAAAGTGAATGATACCTATGGCCACGAAATGGGTGACGAGGTGCTAAAAATGGTAGCATCCAAGCTCAAAAAAGGAATGGTCCAAAAAGGTTTTTCTGCTAGATGGGGCGGAGAAGAATTCCTGCTGATATTTGAGAGTAGAGAATTAGATATAGCCCATCGAGAGCTTGCAATGATTATGGATGATATCAGAACAATAATTATTCCTGGTACCGAAAAGCAAGTGACTATGAGTTTTGGCTTGACCAAGATGGAGCCTGGAGAATCTACAGATGAATGCTTGAGCAGAGCTGATGCAAATCTATACGAAGCAAAGGAAACTGGTAGGAACCAAATTGTTTGTAAGTAATGGATATTAAATTTGGCTCTTTGTCTTAATTAAAAACTGACATTATAAAAGCCCTAGGTTTAAGGTAACACCTAGGGCTTTCATATTAGGCATTTTTGAATTCGGGTCGGTTGAATTCTCGTCTGACAAGTATCAAGCATATGGTAAAGGATAAAATATCTGCTATTGGGCCTGCAAAAAGGACTCCATTAAATCCAAATATAAGAGGCAGACATATTATAAGAGGAGTCAAGAACAACACCTGTCTGGTTAGTGACATAAATATACCTTTGTAAGGCTTTCCTATAGCAGTAAAGAAGTTTGATGAAAGTGGCTGAAGGAAAGCAGTACATATACCGAAAAGGAATATCCTAAAATATTTGGTACAGAAATCAAAATACAATTCACTTCCAGAACCAAAAATTGAAACTATCTGCCTAGGGAAAAGCTGGAAGCAAAGCCAGCTAATAGTAGTAATGACGGCAGCTAGCTTTAGTGCTAAATGGTAAGCGTCTTTTACTCGCTTATAATTTTGCGCACCATAATTAAAGCTAATGATTGGCTGGAGACCTTGGGATATGCCGATTACAAAGGAAAAGCATATGCCGTTAACTTTAGAAATGATACCAGCGCATGTGATTGGTATATCAGAACCGTATATAGACCTAGCACCGTAAAATCCCATTACATGGTTCATTACAATTTGGACAATCATCATTGCGATTTGATTAATAAAAGGAGCGGTGCCCAAAGAAAAAATTGCACCAACCATTTTAGGTTTTATTTTAAAATGTTTCTTTTCCAGTTTTATGGTTTTAAATTTTGTAAGATAAACAAGAACCATAATACCTGCAATATACTGACCAATTATAGTTGCGACAGCTGCTCCGGTCATTCCCCAACCAAAGACTGCAACGAATAGAAAGTCAAGTATCGTATTTACGATAGCGCCCACAAGGTTTATTGCCATAGTAACATTAGGGCTTCCATCTGCTCTGACAAGATGGCTACCACCACCAGACAAAATAAAGAAAGGAAAGCCTAATGCACAAATTCTTGAATATTCAATAGCATAAGGCAGAATATTTTCTGTGGCTCCACATGCTATCAGTATAGGCTCAAGAAATAATTCTGTAATCAATGCTAAAACAAGCCCACCAATAATCATAATGGAAACAGCGTTTCCTATATAATAGCCGGCTTCTTCTGTATCGCCTCTTCCCATGGCAAGATTAAAGGTGGAAGCAGCACCTATTCCACATAAAAGTGCTATGCTTACATTTAAAATAGATAGTGGGAACTGGATGTTTGTAGCGCCATTTCCTAACGCACCAACAAAATTTCCTATAAATAGTTGGTCTACCATATTATAAAGAGAGCCAACCAGCATTGCTATGATACTCGGAATTGCGAACCTTTTAAGCAACTGACCTATTGGATCGACACCGAGTGGATTTGAAGTAATAGTTTTTTCCATAATAAATAGTCCCTTTAATTTTTTGTATTAGTCCATCTGCCGCTCGCACCACAAGGCAGAACTAGCCCCGACTCAGTTACAGGCAAGCCGATTTCATCAGCCATAACCCTTCCAGGGTGTTTTTTCAATAAGGCTGTTGAAATCATATAGTTTAAAACAGCTGGCTGTAAGCCGGTGGTATATGAATTGACCAAAAAGAATAGAGCGTCGTCAGATAAAATTTGTTCGCAAAGCTCGATGAATGGGAAAATATCATCTTCTATTTTCCAAATCTCGTTTTTTGAACCACGTCCATAAGATGGAGGGTCCATGATGATTCCATCATATTTATTACCGCGGCGGATTTCTCGTTCTACGAACTTTCTGCAATCATCTACTAGCCATCTGATTGGAGCGTCGGCAAGACCACTGGATGCGGCATTTTCCTTGGCCCAATTTACCATGCCCTTTGAGGCGTCCACATGAGTGACACTAGCACCAGCTGCAGCAGCTGCAAGAGTAGCTCCACCTGTATAAGCAAATAGGTTTAAAACCTTAACAGGTCTATTAGCTTCCTTTATTATAGAAGAGAACCAATCCCAATTAACAGCCTGCTCAGGAAAAAGACCAGTGTGTTTGAAGGCAAAAGGCTTTAGGTTGAAGGTTAGATTGTGGTCACATATGGGATAAGAAATAGTCCATTGTTCGGGTAAATCAAAAAATTCCCATTCACCGCCTCCCTTATTTGAACGATGATAGTGAGCGTTAAGCTTCTTATAATATATTGATTGCTTTGGAGTGTTCCATATTACTTGCGGATCTGGTCTAAGCAGGGTATACTTACCCCAGCGCTCTAATTTTTCACCAGAAGAACAATCAATAATCTCATAATCTTTCCAATTATTTGCAACTTGCATATTGTACCTCTTAAATTTATCTTATTTAGTTCAACTTGATAATTATACTTAAGAATTGTTATTCTTCAATGGTTTATAGTAAAACTTTTCGATGTAAACCACAATATTTGGTAGTGTTTGAGATTGTACTCTAAAAAATACAAAATATTTTTTCTTTTTCTTGCCATTCCGTAATTTCTCGTGTATATTATTACTTGCTGTGACATGATAGCGATGAAGCGTGAGGTTGCAACCCAGCTTGCTGTGGTTGGTTTTCCGTGGAGCGAATGTCAAGTTAGGAAACTGACGACAAGTCACTGTACAATAGAAAACCGTCCGCTTTGCGGAAACGACGTGTGAGAACTTAGTTTTTAAAATTTAGACTATGAAACACACGGGTAAGTGTACAGTCGCCACTTGTTCGATTTTTCAGAAATCAGAAAAACGAAAAAGGAGGAGACTTTTTTTATGGCAAATCAAGTTATGAGAATCACACTCAAGGCTTATGATCATGAGTTAGTAGATTCATCTGCCAAGAAAATCATCGAGACTGTTAAGAAGAACGGAGCACAGGTTAGTGGTCCAGTACCTCTTCCAACTAAGAAGGAAGTTGTTACAATTCTTAGAGCCGTACATAAGTACAAAGACTCTCGTGAGCAGTTCGAGCAGAGAACTCATAAGAGATTGATTGATGTCATTGATCCAACACAGAAGACTGTTGAAGCACTTTCTAAGTTAGAAATGCCAGCCGGTGTTGAAATCAGCATCAAGAACAAGTAATTAATTTCAGGATTACACATTTTGAGTTCATTTAATTAAGAAAACATCCAAGATGGTTTTATATAGAAGCAACTTAGACATTTCATGATTTTCAAGCTTAATGTAGAAAATCGTGAACAGCCGCGAGCCCATTCGCGAAGCGAATTATATTGGCAAGCGTCATTTTATCTGGTTCCACTTATATGACACTGTTCTAGGATGAACGGTTCCGCTACCCCAAAGATTGGGCAAGAAGCGTTCCGCTGTAGAAAATGGAGGTAAGAAAAATGAAGAAAGCTATTTTAGCTACAAAGGTCGGAATGACTCAGGTCTTCAATGAAGGCGGCGAGCTTATTCCTGTAACTGTTCTTTCTGCAGGTCCTTGTGTTGTTACACAGATCAAGACTGTAGAGAATGATGGTTACGATGCAGTTCAGGTAGGCTTTGTTGACAAGAAAGTAAAAATGGTTAACAAAGATGCTAATGGACGTAAAGAAATCATTCATCGTAATGGCGTAAACAAGCCTGAGAAGGGCCACTTCGACAAGGCAGGCGTAGAGCCAAAGAGATTTGTTAGAGAGTTCAGATTTGATAATTGTGCAGATTATGCACTTGCTCAGGAAATCAAGGCAGACATCTTTGAGGCTGGTGACAAGGTTGATGCAACAGCTACATCAAAGGGTCATGGATTCCAGGGCGCTATCAAGAGATTGGGTCAGCACAGAGGTCCTATGGCTCATGGTTCTAAGTTCCACAGACATCAGGGTTCAAATGGTGCTTGTTCATCACCTAGCCGTGTGTTTAAGGGCAAGGGAATGCCTGGTCAGATGGGCGGAAATAGAGTTACAATCCAGAATCTTGAGATTGTACGTGTTGACGTTGAAAACAATCTGCTTTTAGTAAAGGGTGCTGTTCCAGGACCTAAGAAGTCTCTTGTAACAATTAAAGAGTCAGTTAAAGCAGGAAAGTAATCTTACGATAGGAAAGGAGGAACTTAGCGATGGCTAAAGTATCCGTATACAATATGGAAGGCAAAGAAGTTGGCACCATGGATCTTAACGACAGCATCTTCGCAGTTGAGATTAATGAGCATTTAGTTCACATGGCAGTTGTTCAACAGCTTGCAAATAATCGCCAGGGAACACAGAAGGCTAAGACACGTTCTGAAGTTTCAGGTGGCGGCAGAAAACCTTGGAGACAGAAGGGAACAGGTCATGCAAGACAGGGTTCTACAAGATCTCCACAGTGGACAGGTGGTGGCGTAGTATTCGCTCCAACACCAAGAGATTATTCGTTCAAGCTTAATAAGAAAGAAAAGAGAGCAGCTCTTAAATCTGTTCTTACATCTACAGTAAACGAGAACAAGTTTATCGTTGTTGATGAGCTCAAGCTTGATTCAATCAAGACAAAGGATTTTGCAAAGGTTCTTACAAACCTTAACGTTGAGAAGGCACTTGTTGTTCTGGATTCAAATGACAAGAACGTAGTTATGTCTGCAAAGAACATTCCTACTGTAAAGACAGCTTTCACAAACACAATCAACGTTTATGACATCCTTAAATACAACACAGTAGTTGTGACAAAGGCTGCTGTTGATCAGATTCAGGAGGTGTATGCATAATGGCAAATGTACAATATTATGACGTAATCCTAAAGCCTGTAATCACAGAAAAGTCAATGAACGCTATGGCTACTAAGAAGTATACTTTCTTAGTACATCCAGAAGCTAACAAGACAATGATTAAGGAAGCTGTTGAGAAGATGTTCGACGGAGTAAAGGTTGCTTCAGTTAACACAATGAATGCTGATGGCAAGACAAAGAGACGTGGAATGACATACGGCAAGACAGCTAAGACAAAGAAGGCTATTGTTCAGCTTACAGCTGACAGCAAAGATATTGAGATTTTCTCAGGTCTTTAAAATATAAGTGCTATTGCCGAAGGCAAGCTTTGATGCACTTATAGATTCTAAATAATTTTATGCACAGTCGAGTGCGACAATAAACGAGTTACGAAAGGAGAACAAAAATGGGAATTAAGACATACAACCCATATACACCTTCCAGACGAAATATGACCGGTTTGGACTTTGATGTGATCACAAAGGATACACCTGAGAAGTCCCTTACAGTTTCTTTGAAGAAGAATGCTGGTCGTAACAATCAGGGAAAGATTACAGTAAGACACCATGGTGGTGGATCCAGAAGAAAATATAGAATTATTGATTTCAAGAGGAGAAAGGATGATGTTCCGGCAACGGTGGCATCTATCGAGTATGATCCTAACAGAACAGCGAATATCGCACTGCTTCACTATGCAGATGGCGAGAAGGCATATATTCTGGCACCGGTAGGATTACAGGTTGGCGATAAGCTGATGAACGGTGCAAATGCAGAGATTAAGGTTGGTAATTGCCTGCCGCTTGAAAACATTCCGGTTGGTACAGAGATACACAACATTGAGTTATACCCCGGCAAGGGCGGACAGCTGGTACGTTCCGCAGGAAACTCTGCACAGCTTATGGCGAAGGAAGGAAAGTATGCAACACTTCGTCTTCCTTCA
>ERZ842401.4638-NODE-4638-length-15810-cov-9.819867_pt1 | contig 15810 bp, 9 predicted proteins | sample MGYA00521270_ERZ842401 | MGnify/ENA primary metagenome ERZ842401 (study PRJEB31892, sample SAMEA3878208) | bioreactor metagenome | biome: Moose rumen | place: Sweden | collected 2011-10 | study: EMG produced TPA metagenomics assembly of the PRJEB12797 data set...
GGTTTTATTTACATCCAGAGCCGCCTAGGCCTGGGAACAAATTAACGAACTATTGAACTAATTCAAAACCATTTTATAACCATTTTTAACCATTTTATAACTTAAAACATAACTAGATGAGACAAAATCTTCTTTTTCCATGCTTAGCACTTTGCATGGCTGTTTGTTTCCCGGTTGCAGCATCTGCTGCCAAGGGGGCAAGTGAGGCTGAAGTCTTTTCTGCCCAGCAGGGCAGGAATGTCACAGTCATTGTTTCCGACGAACTGGGGGCCGTCCCAGGCGCAGGAGTAGTTATCAAGGGCACCCAGACCGGCGGTATTACCGACGAGAACGGCCGGATTGAAATCCCCAATGTCCCTAATGGTGCCACTCTTGAAGTTTCCTTTATCGGCTACAAGACCCAGGAGATTGTTCTTGCTCCTAATCAGACTACTGTATATGTAACTCTTTCTGAAGACAACATGCTCCTGAACGAGTCCGTTGTCGTGGGTTACGGTACCCAGTCCAAGAAAGATATCACCGGTTCCATCGCCGTCGTAGACCGCGATGAACTGGCCGCCGTACCTGTGGCTTCCGTTGCGGAAGCTCTCCAGGGCAAGGCCGCCGGTGTGTATGTGTCCACCACCGGTGCTCCGGGTGCAGGAACCACCATCCGTATCCGTGGTGTCGGGTCCGTCAACGGTTCGGATCCGCTCATCGTTGTTGACGGTGTTTCCGGTGTAGACCTCACCTCCGTGAATCCTAACGACATCGAGTCCTTCCAGGTTCTGAAGGATGCCTCCGCAACGGCCATCTACGGTGCCAAGGGTGCAAACGGTGTTATCATCGTCACCACCAAGCAGGGCTCCCGCAGCGGCCAGGTCCGTGTATCCTACAACGGTTATGCCGGTATCGCCCAGGTAGCCAATAAGGGCTTCAGCATGCTCGATGCATGGGAGTCCATGGAATTCGTCGGCCTGGGTATGGACAATGCCTACAACTACAGGGGCGTTCCCGCTTCTGCCCTGACCGACTCCCAGTTCGGCAGCTATGGCAACCTTTCTATGCCTTACGCTATTCTTCCCGCCGGCCAGTCCCAGCAGGACATTATCGACAAGTACGGCTCTGTTGAAGCCTGGGAGGCCGCTTACAAATCGGACGGTACCAACTCCTTTGCCCGCTCTGCCTATTATCAGATGCTGAAGGACGGTTACAGCGAAGCCGAGGCCCGCAAGGGTACCGACTGGTACAAGGAAATCATGCGTACCGGCCATGTCCAGAACCACGAGCTCTCCCTTCAGGGTGGCAACGACAAGGGCATGTACTCCGTGTCCGTGGGCTACTCCAATTTCGACGGTACTGTGAAGAACTCCTCCTTTGAGCGCTTCACCCTCCGTTCCAATGCAACATTCAACCCCACCAAGCATATCACCATCGGTGAGAACATCAACATGTCTGCGATGAACATTTCCGGTGAGCGCGGTGGTGCATGGCAAGACCAAAACGCTCTCGCCCTTGTTTACATGACCCAGCCTTGGGTTCCTGTCTACAACGTGGGTGGTGAATTTGCCGGTTCTACGGCCCTCAACGGTGGCCGTTCCGTTTCTGCCGCCGCCCAGGTGGCCCGTGCAAAAGGCGACTGGACCCGCAACGCCCGTATCCAGGCTGCCATCTTTGCTGAGATCAAGGATCCCTGGATCCAGGGACTCTCCATCCGCTCTCAATTCTCTACCCGTCTGAACGGTGGCTGGGGTATCTCCATGTCCGAGCGCAACAACATGGACAACAAGGAAGGCAACGCCTTCAACTCCTTCTCCGAGAACGCCAACTGGTCCCTCTCCTGGCAGTGGACCAATACGGCCACTTATACCAAGACCATCCAGCAGCATAAATTTACCATCATGGCTGGTTCGGAAGCCCTCAAGGAAGGCATCGGCCGCAGCATGAACGGTGGCCGCCGCAATTACACCTTCGAGTCCGATCCCAACACCTGGACCCTCAGCAACGGTCGCTCCGACTATCAGACCAACGGTTCCAGCTTCCAGACCCTCACTTCCATGTTCGGTCTTTTCGCAAGGGCCGACTATTCCTACATGGACAAGTATCTGGCTACCGTGACAGTCCGTCGCGACGCTTCCTCCAAGTTCTCTTCCAACCACCGCTGGGGTACCTTCCCCTCCGTGTCCCTCGGTTGGCGTGTCTCCAACGAATCGTTCATGAAGAACATGCATTGGATCAACGACCTCAAACTCCGTGCCGGTTACGGCTCCTCCGGTAACTCCAACATCGGTGCCTACAACTGGGCCTACCAGTATGTTACCGGCGTTGCAGACTGGTCCTATGTGTACAACTATCCGATCGATGGAAGCGACAGCGGTGCCGCCACCGGTTACGGTATCGGTTCCCTCGGCGACCTGGATGCCAAGTGGGAAACCACCAAGATGCTCAATGTGGGTTATGACCTGACCGCTTTTGACTTCCGGCTCACTTCCGCCCTGGACTTCTACATCAAGACCACGGATGACATGCTTGTTCCCGCCAACTTCTCCAGCCAGGCCAGCCAGGCCAGCAAGCCGAACATGAACATCGGCTCCATGAAGAATGTCGGTATCGATTTCAGCCTCGGCTGGAACGACAAGATCGGCGATTTTGGCTACAACATCAACACGAACCTCTCCTGGTACCGTAATACTGTTACCAAACTGGGTTCCTCCAACATTTTCGGCAGCCATAACCGTATTTCCAACACCAACATCACCACAGTAGGCCAGCCTATCGGCATGTTCTATGGTTACCAAGTAGACGGTATCTACACCAGCGTAGACGATGTGATGGCTTACGGTGCCATTCCTTACGGCGAATCCGAGCTCACCAACGATGTGGCACAGAACTGGGTGGGCCGTTACAGATTCAAGGATGTCAACAATGATCATAAGATCGATGCCGACGACCGTACCTTCATCGGCAACCCGCATCCGGATCTGACCGGCGGCGTGAACCTTGGTCTCTCCTGGAAGAACTGGGATTTGTCCACCTACTTGTACTTCTCCCTGGGCAACGACCTCTTCAAGGCCTATGAGTATTTCACCATGTACGGCGGCCTGGGTGCAGCCTACTCCGCAAGGCGCCGCGACCTGTCCTGGAGCCCGACCTCCAATCCTAACGGAACTTATCCGATGTGGGCCGGTACCTCCTACGATGGCGCAGAGAACACCTCTGTCTCCCATTCAAACTACGTAGAGGACGGTTCTTATCTCCGCATGCAGACCCTCACTTTGGGATACTCCCTCCCTCACAAGATTTCCTCCAGCATCGGTCTGCAGAAGGTACGCTTCTATCTGCAGGGATCCAACTTGTTCACCGTCACCCGCTATTCCGGTCTTGATCCGGAAGTTATGCCCGCCTCTGATATCAGCAAGGGTATTGATTCGGGTTCCTACGGTATGCCTCGTCAGATTCTTCTGGGTGTAAATATTCAGTTCTAATTAATCCATTCAGACAATGAAAAAGTTATTCGCATATATACTTGCAGCAGGCCTGACACTCTCCTTCGCTTCCTGCTCGAAGAGCTTCATGGAAATCGAACCGGTGGGTTCCGTGGGCGAGGCCACCCTGGCTAATCCGGAAGGCGTGGACATGCTCCTTACCGGTGCTTACGCCGCTCTTTATGCCCCGCGCTCTTTCTGGTCCAACTACAACAACTCCATCACCAACTGGCTTTGGGGTGACATGATGGCCGGTGACGCCGGCAAGGGCTCCATGTATTCCGATCAGCCGCCGATGCAGTCCCTGGAAGAATACAAGATTTCCAGTGACAATGCCGCTATTACGGACCACTGGGCATCCCTCTTTGACCGTATCAGCCGTCCGAACGCCGTCCTTCACGAGGCCGAAGTCTGCAAAGAGGCCCTCTCCGCTGTTCAGGGCGAGGCAAAGAACATGTACCTGGAGGTTACCGCCCAGGCCCGTATGCTCCGCGCCATCTTCCAGTTTGAGCTGGTGAAGTCGTTCGGCGCCGCTGTTCCGTACATCTCCACCGAGGCTTATGAATCCGCCACCGACCCCAAGCAGGGCAACGTGGACGAAAATGGACAGTATGTCTACATCTGGAACAACATCATTGAAGACCTCGAATATGCCGTGGAGAACCTCCCTGCCACCTGGTCTTCTACCGGTGCCTACGGCCGCTTCAACAAGTGGGGCGCCAAGGCCCTGCTGGCCAAGGTGAAACTGTTCCACGCTTCCCCTTATACCGGCCATAATGGTACCGAGGACAGCGCCGCCAATTGGAACGAGGTGAAGACCCTCCTGAAGGATGTCATCGACAATGGTATGAACGCCAAGGGTGTCAAGTATGCCCTCAACGACAACTACGAGCAGCTCTGGGTTGCCGGTCAGTCCGACTGGACCGGAGAGAGCGTCCTGGATATCCAGACCACCATTGCCGGTACTGCCATGAATACCGCCGACTTCTATGTCACCTTCCTGGTGGGCAAGACCGGACAGGGCGGCTGGGGCTTCCTGGGCTCCACCAACGACATGGCCCTCAACTACGCCGTAGACGCCAAGGGCCTTCCGCGTGCCGATTTCCGCTCCATGGCTCCTGTCTCCACTTCCACCAACGGACAGGACGTTACCACCGACCTTACCGTGGCCATGGATCCCCGCGTGGACGTTGCCGTCGGCCGTTTCGGTGTTCCTTTCTGGGATTACGGCATTCCTACCAATGTGGCCGGTTGGGTCCGCGACTATACCAACCAGGGCTTCTATATGGAGAAGAAGTATGATCCGAAGAAAGCCGATGTGGGCTCCCTTTCCATCGCCGGCTATCCGATGACTACTGCCAAGAACCTCCACATGATCCGTACCGCCGACCTGTACCTGATGTACGCCGAGGCTTGCCTCAAGACCGGTGATGTGGCCACGGCTGTGACCTACATCAACATGGTTCGTGAGCGCGCCCAGAAGAGCTGCGTCACCAACGAGGGCGCCGGCTATACCATGGAGGTCATGGATAATGCGGGCAATGTGGTCTCCACCGTCGCCGACGCTGCCGGAACGTATCGCATCGGCCTGTATCCCGCTTCCCTCACCGCCGAACAGGCCTGGACCGCCCTCCGTCGCGAGCGTCGTCTGGAACTGGGTATGGAAGGCCACCGTTTCTTCGATCTGGCCCGCTGGGGCATGGTTCAGGAGGAACTCAATGCTTACTTCGACCATGAGAAGAATGTTCTCAGCAAGTTCTCCAAGTGCCACGTGAGCAAGAACATCTACTGCATGCCTATCCCTGCAGATGAGATTGCCGTCCTGGAAGGCAAGCTGAAGCAGAGCGAAGACTGGTAGTCCATCGGCTCCCAAAGACAGAGGGGGACTGGCCAATTTCAGGCTGGTCCCCCTTTCTCTGTTGCTTTCTTAGTGAAAATAACTTATATTTGTGGCATAGAAACAATTAGGTTCAAGATGAATTATCAACCTTTGACCGCAGACCAGATCCAGATTCTGGTGGAGCGTGGATGCAAATCGGAGGACTGGAGCAAGGTGGAGACTTCAGACCCGGATTCCCTTCAGTTTATCCGCAACGTCCGTTTTTCCGGGCATGTGAAATTCGGCTGTTTCAATACGGATTTCATCCTTCCGGGCGGGCTCTCCAAGCATTCCGGCATAAGGAACGCCACACTGCACAACGTCACCATCGGTGACAATTCCCTGGTAGAGAACATCACGGACTATATCGCCAATTACGAGATCGGCAGCGACAGTTACATAGAAAATGTCGACATCATCCTGACGGACGGTCCCTGCCGGTTCGGCAACGGAGTGGAAGTCTCCGTGCTGAACGAGACGGGCGGCCGCGAAGTGAAGATCTATGACAGGCTCAGCGCCCAGACCGCCTATGTGCTGGCCATGTACCGCCACCACCCGGAAGTCATCGCCCGGCTGAACGCCCTCATCGACGAATATGCCCAAAAACAGACGTCCTCCATGGGCCGCATCGGCAACCATGTCTCCATCCGCAACACCCGCTACATCGGTGGCGTACGCATCGGGGACGGGGCCGATATCTTCGGCGTCAGCCGCCTCCGCAACGGCAGCGTCAACAGCAACATGACAGCGCCCGTCACCATCGGCCATGGCGTGATTGCCGACGATTTCATCATCTGCAGCGGCTCCTCCATCACGGACAACACCACCCTGGAACGCTGCTTCGTGGGGCAGAGCTGCCGGATGGGCCATGCCTACAGCGCCTCCGATTCGCTGTTCTTCAGCAACTGCCAGGAAGAAAACGGCGAGGCCTGCGCCATCTTCGCCGGTCCTTTCACCGTCACCCATCACAAATCCAGCCTGCTCATCGCCGGCATGTTCTCCTTCATGAACGCCGGCTCGGGATCCAACCAGTCCAACCACATGTACAAACTGGGTCCCATCCATCAGGGCGTGCTGGAGCGCGGCTCCAAGACAGCCTCGGATTCCTATGTCCTCTGGCCGTCCCGCGTGGGCGCCTTCTCGCTGGTGATGGGCCGCCATGTCACCCACTCGGATACCACCAACCTGCCGTTCTCCTATCTCATCGAGCAGCAGAACACCACTTACCTGGTGCCCGGAGTGAACCTCCGCAGCGTCGGCACCGTCCGGGATGCCCAGAAATGGCCCAAGCGCGATGCCCGCAAAGACCCGGACCGCCTGGACTGCATCAACTACAACCTTCTGAGCCCTTACACCATCCAGAAGATGCTCAAGGGCATCAAGCTGCTGCAGAACCTGCAGTATTCCTCCGGAGAGCTGTCCGACATCTACTCCTATCACAGCACCAAGATCCGCAACAGCTCCCTCAAGAACGGTCTCCGCTATTACCGGACGGGCATCACCAAATTCCTGGGCAATTCCATCATCACCCGCCTCAAAGACATGCCCAAGGGCGCGTCGGACGAGGAAATCCGCCGGATCCTGAAGCCCTCCACCGAAGTGGGTACGGGCTTCTGGGTGGACATCAGCGGCCTCATCGCCCCCAAATCGGCCATCGATAACCTCCTGGACGATATCAAGAGCGGCAAAAAAGACCTGGAGGCGGTTGCCCTGACCTTCAGCGAGCTGCACAAGAATTATTACGAATACGAATGGACCTGGGCCTACGACAAGTTCGGCGACTTCTTCGGCTATCCGCTGGAAACCATTACGGCCGCGCAGGTGAAAGACATCGTGGAGCAGTGGAAGAGCGCCGTCATCGGCCTGGACAAGGACCTGTACGAAGATGCCCGCAAGGAATTCAACCTGGCCGCCATGACAGGCTTCGGGGCCGACGGTACCAAGGAGGACAAGGAGCACGACTTCTCCGAGGTGCGCGGCGACTTTGAATCCAATTCCTTCGTCGCCGCCGTCCTGGACCACATCCGCACCAAGGAGGCCCTCGGCAACAATTTGATTGAAAGACTTACCCGTTAAACTAAACTTCAGACCTATGAGTTTTCTCCGCAGGGTTTTTTCCTCCAAGGTACTCCCTTCCTGGATGATTTTGCTGCTGGATACCATTTTGGTAGCTGTTTCGGTGATTGTAGCCTTCCTGCTCCGGTATTCTTTCCCGGAACTGGACACAATGCATGTGCAGGCCTGGATTACCATGGGCCTCGCCCTGGCTTTCACCCTGCTGTATTCCCGGCTGTTCCATACCTATTCCAATGTGCTGCGCCTGTCGTCCTTCGCAGACCTGATGAACATCTTCGTGTCCGTGACGCTGGCCTACATTTCCTGCATCATCGCTTCCGTTATCCTGGAATTCTCTGCAGGCGAGGCGTTTGCTCCTCCCGTAGCCGTGCTTGTCATCGCCTATGTGTTCTCGTTCCTCCTGATGGCGCTGCTCCGCATGTTCATCAAGAGCATGTACGACCTCTTCAACGAAGACCGCGTCCACACCGTGAACACCTTCGTGTACGGCACCAAGATCGGCGGCGTGAACATCGCCAAGAGCATCCGCCTCTCCACCAGCAACAAGTTCCACCTGAAGGGTTTCATCGCCGACGATCCCGCCATGAAGGACAAGGTGCTGATGGGCGTGAACGTGTACCTGAACGACGACAACCTGCTGGAGCACATCCGCGAGAACAACGTCCATGCCATCATCGTATCGCCCGTCAAGGCCGATAACCTGAAAAAGACCGATATTGCCGACCGTCTCCTGAAAGAGGATGTGACCATTTTCCTGGCGCCGGAAGTCACCGACGACTGGCAGGGCGTAAAGAAGGGCGGCCAGCAGATCCGCCAGGTGCAGATCGAAGACCTCCTGGGCCGCGATCCCATCCACATCAACATGCAGAAGATCGCCTCCCACCTGGAAGGCAAGCGCGTGCTCATCACCGGCGCCGCCGGCTCCATCGGCAGTGAAATCATGCGGCAGGTGGCTATGTTCAACCCCTATCAGCTCATCTTGATAGACCAGGCCGAAACCCCGCTGCACGACATCCGCCTGGAACTCAAGCGCAAGTGGTCGGAAATGGACGCCCCCACCATCGTGGCCGATATCTCCAATCAGGAGCGTATGGAAGCCATCTTCAGCCAGTACAAGCCGGAGTATGTGTTCCATGCCGCCGCCTACAAGCATGTGCCCATGATGGAAGACAACGTGTCGGAAGCCATCCAGAATAACGTGAAAGGCACCAAGATCCTGGCCGACCTGTCCGTGAAATACGGTGTGAAACGCTTCGTGATGGTGTCTACCGACAAGGCCGTGAATCCGTCCAACGTGATGGGCTGCTCCAAGCGCATCTGCGAAATCTACGTCCAGGCCCTGGCCAAGAAGATCCAGAAAGAGCACCTGGCCGGCACCCAGTTCATCACCACCCGTTTCGGCAACGTGCTGGGCTCCAACGGCAGCGTGATCCCGCTGTTCCGTAAGCAGATAGAGAGCGGCGGCCCCGTCACCGTGACCCATCCGGAAATCATCCGTTACTTCATGACCATCCCGGAGGCCTGCCAGCTGGTGCTGGAGGCCGGCAGCATGGGCAAAGGCGGTGAAATCTACATCTTCGACATGGGTGAGCCGGTGAAAATCCTGGACCTGGCCAAGAAGATGATCCGCCTGAGCGGCCGCCAGGACATCAAGATCGAGTTCACGGGCCTGCGCCACGGCGAAAAACTGTACGAGGAGCTCCTCGCCACCAAGGAGAACACCAAGCCCACTTCGCACGACAAGATCATGATCGCCAATGTGCGCGAGTACGACTTCGACGATATCTCCGACGACATCGACGCCCTGATCCAGAGCAGCTATTACTTCGACTCCATGCGCACGGTGGGCAGGATGAAAGACCTGGTGCCCGAATTCAAGAGCCTGAATTCTCCGTACGCGGTTCTGGACCACGACTAAGTTCGACAGAAAGAAAACAAAAAAGAGAGCAAGTTGTTTGGCTTGTTCTCTTTTTTTGTCTGATGGCGGCCTCTATTTCCGGGCATTGTATTCCTCCAGCGCTTCTTGCAGGAGGTACAGGCAGCGGGCCAGGTCTTCGATTTTGAGGACATAGGCCATGCGGACCTGGTTGCGGCCCAGGCCGGGGGTGCTGTAGAAGCCGGCGGCGGGAGCCATCATGACGGTCTCGTTGTTCCGGCGGAAATCCGTGAGGCACCATCGGCAGAAATCCTCGGCATCTTCTACGGGAAGGGAAACCACCGTATAGAAGGCGCCCTGAGGCATGGGGGAGACCACGCCGGGGATTTTGTTCAGGCCTTCGATGAAGAAGTCCCTTCGGGCCTTGTATTCCTTGTGACAGGCGGCCAGGTACTCTTCCACACCTTCGATGGAGTTCTCCGCCACAATCTGGCCCAGCAGGGGCGGACTCAGACGGGCCTGGCAGTACTTCATGATGGTGTCGTGCACCTGTTTGTTGCGCGTGACGGCCATGCCGATCCGGATGCCGCACTCCGAGTAGCGCTTGCTCACGGAATCAATGACCACCACGTGCTGGTCCATGCCCAGATTCAGTGCGCTGAGGTAGGCACCGTCCGAGTAGATGAATTCGCGGTAGACCTCGTCCGAGAACAGGAACAGATTGTGGCTGAGGACGATGCCTTTGATCTTGTACAGCTCTTCCGGCGAATAGACATAGCCGGTGGGGTTGGACGGATTGCAGAGGAGGATGGCCTTGGTCCGGGGCGTGATCACCGCCTCGAAGGCCTCTGCCGGCGGCAGGGCAAAGCCCGTTTCTATCGTGGAAGTGACGGTACGCACCACCACTCCGGCCGTCTTGGCGAAGGAGATGTAGTTCGCATAGCCGGGTTCCAGCATGATGACTTCGTCACCGGGATCCAGGCAGGCCATGAAGGTGAGGAGGATGGCCTCCGAACCGCCCGTGGTGACGATAATCTCTTCGGGCGAGAGCTTGATTCCGAAATGCCCGTAATACGTGACCATCTTCTGCCGCAGGGACAGGTAACCTTCCGAGGGACTGTACTCCAGGGTTTTCCTGGTGACATGCTTGAGGGCTTCCAGGCCTTTTTCCGGGGTGGGCAAGTCCGGTTGGCCGATGTTCAGGTGATACACTTTTACGCCCTGTGCCTTGGCGGCATTGGCCAGGGGGGCGAGTTTGCGGATGGGAGAGGACGGCATCTGGGTGCCGCGGCTGGAAATATCCGGCATAATGGCTCAATATTTAAAGGATTCCAAGGATGCGGCTTCTGGACAGCAGCGCTGCGCCGATGGGAGCCGCCGTGCGTTTAAGGTCGGTTATTCTGATGGTCGTATCCTGATTGGCGATGTTCAGCACATGGCGCTTGACGGCCGTGCGGATGGGCAGCATCAGGTAATCGCCGGCCGCCACGGCCAGCTTGCCGCCGATCACCACCAGCTCGGGATTGAAGATGTTGATCAGGCCGGCCAGGCCCTTGCCCAGATTGGTTCCGATTTTCTCCACCGTCTCGATGGCCAGGATGTCCTCGTTGCGGATGGCCTCGAAGATGTCGTTCAGGTTCACCCTTCCCTCGGCCCTGTATTTGCCCGCCAGGGACGATGCACGCCCGGACTGGAGCTTCTCGCCGATCATCCGCACCAGGGCGGAGCCGGAAGCGCCGGTTTCCAGGCAGCCGATCTTGCCGCAGCGGCACATCTGGCCGTTGTCCAGGAGCGGGAAGTGGCCGAACTCGCCGCTGTAGCCGGAGGTGCCGAAATACAGCTTTCCGTTCAGGATCATGCCCATGCCCAGACCCCAGCTGACATTCACGAACAGCACGTTTTTCTCCTTGCCCATGCTGCCCAGGTATTCGCCGTAGGTCATGGCGCGGGAGTCGTTCTCCAGCACCACGTGCACGCCCAGGTCTTCTTCCAGGATGCTGCTGATGGTGCGGCTTTCATCAAAGGAATAGCTGTTGGAGTAGCCTGTGACCGGGTTTACGCGGCCCGGGAAGCTGATGCCCAGCGCCATCACCTTGTTCCATTCAATGTTCTCGTCGCTGAAGAACGTGCGGAGCATGGAGGAAATCCGGTGCACCGCTTCCTCGTTGCGCTCCATCTTGAAGGGGATATCGTCCTTGAATGACAGCAGACCGCCCTTGAAGTCCGTGACGGCAATGGTGGCATGACTGTTGCGGATGTCCACGCCGATGAAATAGCCCGCTTCCGGATTGAGCCCGTAGATGGAAGGACGGCGCCCGCCCGAAGTGCCGGACTTGCCCATGTCCACCATGAAGCCCTCGTCAATCAGTTCGCCGATCAGCTTGGTGGCGGTGGGGACGGACGCCCCGATGGCTTCGCTCAGCGCGGCGATGCTATGTTCACCTTCTTCTATGCTAAGATACAGGATGTTCTTTTTAAGAAGCGTGTTCTTGTTATCTTTCTTTTCAAGGAATGTCTTTCGCATAGTTCTTATGTTTTAGCGAGCAAAGATAATAAAAATATTTCATTTATTATCCGCTTTTTACAAATATTTTTAGAAATTTAAGGAGAATAGGCAGGGGCTTACCTAATGTAACTGAAAATTTGTATATTTGCATTTATGTTGACAAGGTTAAAAAACTGGTGGAGCGGTTTCACGCTGTCCCTGAAGATGAAAATCACCCTCTCGCTCAGCGCCATCGCCGTGGTCCTGTTCATTTCCAGCGTCATTTCCTGGCTGGAATACCGTCGCATGTCCACCTACGTGTCCACCCTCATCGCGGAGGACATCCGCAATATCCGCATCGCCCAGGAACTCCTGGATGCGGCCGATACCTACAACCTGCAGATGCTGGCCGTCATCGGCGACGAGTCCGTCACGGAACAGCCCCCCTTCGACAGGGCTGCTTTCCTTTCCAGGTGCGACTCCCTGCGGGAATCGACCGTAGGCATCAGCGCCGAGTCCATGGCCGATTCGGTCCTGTACGCCTATTCGGCCTATATGCTGGCTTCCACGGAGTTGCAGGATGTGCTGCAGTCCAGTTTCATCGACACGCGGGATTGGTACTTCAACCGGCTCCAGCCCCTTTTCGGGCGGATGAGAGGCTATCTGGGCAACCTGAGCGACAGCATGTACCAGGAGCTCCAGCAGAATTCCGAAGACTTCGACAGCGGTTTTTACCGCAGCATCATGCCCAGTACGGTGGCCGTGCTGGTGGGCATCCTCCTGGTGTTCCTCCTCATGTTCTACATCATGTCGGACTACGTGAATCCGCTGTACAAGATGCTGGAAGGGCTCAAGAACTACCGGATCTACCGGCACAGATACACGTATACCTTCGACGGAAAAGACCAGCTGGCCGACCTTAACGCCGAAATCACGGACGTGACCGAGGAGAACCGGCAGGTCCGCCGCCGCCTGGCCGAAATGCGCGAGGAAAAGAAACAGCCATGAACCTGAAGGTCATATCGAGAAACGTGGGCATCGCCCTCCTGGTGAGTGCGCTGTTCATGCTCCTGTCGGTGCTGGTTTCCCTCATCGACGGGCAGGACAGCGCCCTGGCGCCGCTCCTGATCAGTTTCTCCATCACCTTCATCGTGGGTATCTTCCCCTTCATCTTCGTGCGGAAGACCGAGCAGATCACCCTGAAAGACGGGTACATGATCATCTTCCTGTCCTGGCTGCTCTCCTTCATTTTCGGCGCGCTTCCGTACGCCCTTTGGGGCGGGCCTTTCACAGTGGTAAATGCCTGGTTCGAAAGCGTTTCCGGCTTCACGACAACCGGCGCCACCATTCTGGAAGACATAGAATCCCTGCCACGGAGCCTGGTGTTCTGGCGGTCGGCCACGCATTTCATCGGCGGCCTGGGTGTCGTGGTGTTCCTGCTGCTGATCATCCCCAACTCGTCGCCCGTGCGGCTCCGGCTCACCAACATGGAGCTGTCGTCGCTGTCCCGGGACGATTACCGCAGCCGGGCCAACAAGACGGTGTTCATCTTCGCCTACGTGTATCTGGGCCTGTGCGCTGCCGCTTTCTTCAGCTTCTGGGCTGCGGGGATGCCGGCGTTCGACGCCATCTGCCATGCTTTCAGCGTCTGTGCCGCGGGCGGTTTTTCGTCAAGGAACCTCTCCATCGGCTCGTTCGGGTCGCCGCTCATCGCAGTGGTGGCAACGGTATATATGTTCCTGGCTTCCGTGCACTTCGGCCTGCTGTTCGTGGCCATTGTCACGCGTTCGCTCCGGCCTTTGAAGAATACGGTGCTCCGGTTCTATGTCATCGGCCTGGCAGTGCTTTCCGTCATCAGTTCCGTTTCGCTCAAGATGAACGGGGTGGACGGTTCCTGGGGCAGCGCTTTCCTGGACGGAACCTTCCACGTGGTGAGTTACGCTTCCACCACGGGTTTCGGCTATACGGACAATGCCGCCTGGCCTGTCCTGCCCAGCTTCATGCTGGTGATCTGCAGCCTTATCTGCGGGTGCGCCGGTTCCACCACCGGCGGTCTCAAGGTCGACCGCGTGCTCATGTTGTTCAAGGCCATCCACATGCAGATCCAGAAGGCCATCTATCCGTCGGCCATCTTCGAGGTGCGCATGGGGCGGCGCGTGATGCGGGACGAGGAAATCTATCCCCACGTACTGTACATTTCGCTGTTTTTCCTGCTCATCGCCATCTCTACCATCCTCTGCATGCTGGTGGGGGACCCCAACGACCATGCCTTGCTGGGGTCGCTGGCGTCGCTCACCAATGTGGGCCCTTCGCTGGGAGAAATCGGCACTTTCGGCAATTACAATGCGGAGCCTGCGGCGCTCAAATTCATTTTTTCGGCCGATATGTTCCTGGGCCGCGTGGAAATCTATCCGATCCTGGCGGTGTTCTACAATATCTTCCATAAGAAGTAGGGGAGTATGGACAGGAGCGCTTTTCTGTATGACCGTTTCCTGGAGCGGTTTCCTTACGAACCCACTTCGTGCCAGAGCGCGCTGCTATCCCAGGTGGCTTCTTTCCTCACATCGGACGATGGCGACATCCTGGTGGTGAACGGCTACGCCGGTACCGGAAAGACCACTGCCGTGGCTGCGGTTATCGGAGCCATGACTGCGCTGGAAGTGCCGTGCGTGCTGCTGGCGCCTACCGGCAGGGCGGCCAAGGTGCTGTCTCTGTATGCCGGGCGGCCGGCTTCCACCATCCACAAGCATATCTATCGGCAAAAATCTTTCGGGGCCGACGGGTTCGGGCAGTTCTCGCTTTCCTTCAACAAGGCCCGCGGGGCGCTGTTCATTGTGGACGAAGTGTCGCTGATCGGCATAGATTCCAGCGGAAAGGGCGGGGCTTTCGGGTCCGGGAACCTGCTGGAAGACCTGGTGCAGTTCGTGCGGTCCGGGGTGGATTGCCGGATGATCCTGCTGGGCGATGCCGCACAGCTGCCGCCCGTCGGGCTGGACGCTTCGCCCGCCCTGGCGCGGGAATACATGTCCGGTTTCGGCGGGGTGTCCTATGCCACGCTGACTACGGTGGTGCGGCAGGCGGCCGGGTCCGGTATCCTGGTGAATGCCACGCATTTACGCTCTTTGCTGCCTTCTATGGAGGACGGGGTGGGGATGTCTGGGCAGTCTGGACTTTCACGGTCTGGGCTTTCGCTGTCAGGGCAGTCTGGACTTTCGTTGTCTGAGCTGGGGCTTTCTGGGCTTTCGTTGTCCGAGCTGGGGCTTTCCTGCACCGGCTTCCCGGATATCGAACGCATTGCCGGAGGGGAGCTGCTGGAGACCCTGGCCGATGCCTATTCCCGCTACGGAGAGGAAGAGGTGGTGGTCCTGTGCCGCTCCAACAAGCGGGCGAACCGCTACAATGCCGGCATCCGGGCGCAGGTGCTTTACCGGGAAGAGCAGCTGGTGCGGGAAGACAAGCTGATGATTGTGAAAAACAGTTACGCCTGCTCCCTGGAGGGCACCGATTACATTGCCAACGGCGACATGGCCCGCCTGGTTTGGATCCGCCATTTCGAAGAGCGCTACGGCCTGCACTTTGCCGATGCCTGCCTGTCCTTCCCGGATTACGGCGACCAGGAGGTGGAGATGAAAGTGCTCCTGGACACGCTGCTGTCCGAATCCCCCTCGCTGGGCTACGAAGAGTCAAACGCTCTGTATCAGGGAGTTCTGACCGATTATGCCCATCTCACCACCAAGAAAAAGCGCTACGAGGCCGTGCGTTCCGACCCTTTCTTCAACGCTTTGCAAATCAAATATGCCGCCGCCATCACCTGCCACAAGGCCCAGGGCGGCCAATGGAAATGCGTCTTCGTGGACAACCCCTTCTGGCAAGATTTCCTGGTGGCCGATGACCTGAAATGGCTCTACACCGCCCTCACCCGTGCCGTGAAGAAGGTCTATCTGGTCAATTTCCCGAAGGAACTATTTGTTTAAAGCACGTTTTCTGCCTTCTGTAGCGTGAAGTGTGCTTTAACCATTGTCTGGCATGG